>Ga0315289_10010107_pt1 | contig 13541 bp, 7 predicted proteins | sample YL17G11_40_MG_FD_203452 | JGI IMG/M metagenome (GOLD analysis project Ga0315289, IMG submission 203452) | Sediment microbial communities from Yellowstone Lake, YNP, Wyoming, USA - YL17G11_40 | ecosystem: Environmental > Aquatic > Freshwater > Lake > Sediment | place: USA: Wyoming | collected...
TCTCTGGTTGAGAAAAATCAGGGGTTTCCGTAAAGCCATTGGCTCTCCTTTTCTGCCATACCTCATTGAGTTGTTCAGAGATGGCGTAAACCACTCTCAAGCAACAATCTTCATTGGGAAAGCTGTCCATCTGCCGGGTTCTTCTCCTAAACTCCTTAAAGGTTCGTTCAATTCAAGTTCTGTCAGGAGCTACTCCTGACACTTTCATTATTTCAGCGTAGGTGTTTGTATCCGTCCAGGGGTGGTTTCGTCCACAAATCATGGTTGTCATTGGGCAAAGGCTGCAGATTGTTCATTTCATATTTGTTCTGATCCAGCCGGTACTTGTCATAGAAACCGTTTTCAAACTCGTATACTTCTTTTGTGTTGGGATCATATAGCCTTTCCCGCCCCAAGGTAACATCGCTGTATTTCTCCGAAAGAATGTCGTGAGTAGGTAGGTCATGAGCGCCGTACTCCTGAAACTATTCTGGATTCGGTGGAACAGACATTCTTGTCTGTTCTAACATGGTCAGACAGGAATGTCTGACCTACCTACTCGGACAGAAATGTTTGACCTATTTGGTTGGTAACGAGCACCTCGTCCGTTACCTAACTTCATGTGCGACATGGAATGGGCGTCCGTGACGAACGAGGAGACAAGACTTCATCTGAAGTGTTTGTATCCATCCAAAGGCGGCTTCGTCCAAAGGTCATGGTTGTCATTGGGCAGTGGTTGCAAATTGTTCATTTCGTATTTGTTCTGATCCAAACGGTATTTGTCGTAGAAGCCGTTTTCAAACTCATATACTTCTCCGGTGTTGGGATCATATAGCCTTTCCCGCCCCAAGGTGACGTCGCTATATTTCTCCGAAATAATGTCGTCAGTCTTGTTCCGGTTCTCCCATCCTTGCACGATAATATCCGACGCTTCGCTCAAAGTTTTTCCCGCCTTAAGAATGCCTTTGTAAGTTTCTGCCTGCTGAGCCATGCAATTTTGAACGTAAGACTGGTTAAAGGAGAAGCTTGCTATGGACTTGCTCAGCGTGCCTTCCAGAGTACGGAACTCGTTTTGGGGAGCCGCGATTCCTACTATGCAGAACCCATATCCAATTCCACCCCCTGGACCTCCGGTGAAGGGAAGCATGGGGGCAACCGTCACCAAAAACAAGCCCTCACCTAATTTTTCTCCCTGAGTAAATAAAGCTCTTACCAGCTCGGTGGTAGCTCCGCTTATGGGACCGGGCTGTGCCACGCTTGAAATTACCTTGAAATTTTCCAAGCGAGGGAACTGGGGCATGAAGCCCTGGGCAAGCTTACTTTTGGCAATGAGATGAAACTGCTTAAGAAAATTACTGGGGGTCAAAGGATAGACTACCGGCATATCAATCCAGGTCGAAGGATACCCACCCATGCTCATATACTGATAGTCGATCTGCCTCTGCTGTTCCGATAAGTAAACGGGTCCAACTTCGCCGAAATAAAAGACCTGTTTTAAAGGATCCGATGGGTCAGATGCCAAAAACGCAAAGGTGGCACACGACCCCGCAGTAAGTAAGCTCCAGCCTTTTGGTTTGTCTATTGAAAAGAAACCGCCATTGTAGTTCTCTAAGTCTAAACCTGTCGAACGCTTCTCTGAACCCGCATCGGCACAAACCATGGTCAAAAAAGAGAGGAGCAAAAGCAAAATGCCAAACCAGGAAAAAGTCTTCATTTTTGTCCTCCTTTTTGGTAATTAAGGATGTGTTTTTTGGGTGACGCCAGACCGTCTGGTTATATATAAACGTTATCGGCATCTTTGGGCAAGTTTGAAGTTATGTCAAAAACTGTTCTTCACTGCATGAGAAATCTTGGTGACTGACACTTTTTCTTGCCAAGTCTAAAAGGTCATGAACTATTTAACTTGATCCTCATGTAACTACAAGTTGTTCTGACTGACTTTAGTCAGGTTCAGATGCTAACGTCCATATGGACTTAGAACTGGACCTTAATCTTATGTGGAAGCAGGGTATGTTAACTTATTTGGTTGAAGACCATAAAGGACTTGGTAGAAGGAGAAACTTTTTTTGTTTTGGGGATGAAAATAGCATTTGTAATTTATGTAATTTATTCGTAGAGTAAGTGAACGTAATTGATGGAATTCTTAAATATGTCCACAAATACTTTTTCCTCAAACTTCCAGAAGCAGGTTTTCTCGGGACAAACACACTCTTGCACATCATAAAATGACAGAAACGATGATGCCCCAGCCGGAGCCGGTGTCGCAGCCGGTAAACGAAGAAGATAGAAAACAAGCAAGAAGGTGGCTGAGCGTAAAGCATACATTTGCGGCGCTCAAATACCCCAATTATCGGCTGTGGTTTTGGGGGCAAATGATTTCGTTGTTCGGGACCTGGATGCAGATGACCGCCCAGGGTTTTCTGGTGTTTGAGTTGACGCATTCGCCCGCCTACTTGGGCTACGTCGGTTTTTCGGCAGGGATTCCCACGTGGCTTTTCATGTTGTATGGAGGTGTCATCGCCGACCGGATGTCGCGGCGGACGCTTTTGATAATCACGCAGACGGGCATGATGGTGCTTGCCTTTATCTTGGCGGCGCTTGCGTTTTCGCATCTGGTGCAAGCGTGGCACATTATCTTGTTGGCGTTTGGTCTGGGCGTGGCGAATGCGTTTGATGCGCCAGCACGCCAGTCTTTTGTGCTGGAGATGGTCGAGCGCGAAGATTTGACCAACGCCATTGCGCTGAATTCAACCATGTTCAATTCGGCGACCGCAGTGGGTCCAGCCGTGTCCGGTGTGACCTATGCGCTCTTTGGTCCAGCCTGGTGCTTTACGATCAACGGGATTTCATTTATTGCGGTGATTGGTGCCTTGCTGTTGATGAAATTAAAATCACAAGCCAGTCCGGCTCAGCGGAATTCGATACGGGCTGACTTGAAAGAAGGAATACACTATGTTATGTCTCATTCGATGATTCGGACTCTGATCGGCTTGGTGGGGGTGACCAGTTTATTCGGGCTTTCTTTTGCCACCTTGCTTCCGGCTTGGGCTGTGACCATTCTGGGCGGCAACGCAACCACCAACGGTTTTTTGCAGTCGGCGCGCGGCACAGGCGCTCTTTTCAGTGCATTGTTCATCGCTTCGCTCGGTCGTTTCAAATTCAAAGGCAAATTGTTGACATTCGGCACTTTTGCCTTTCCCGCTCTGCTGTTGGTCTTTACGTTTGTGCGTTGGCTTCCGCTGTCGCTTTTTATGCTTGTCAGTGTGGGCGCGGCAACCATCCTCATCATGAACTTGGCGAATGCGTTGGTGCAGATACTGGTGCCAGACTCGTTGCGCGGACGGGTAATGGGCATTTACTCCCTTACCTTTTTTGGCTTTATGCCGGTTGGAGCATTGTGGATCGGTTCGGTCGCACAACACATCGGCGCGCCGAATGCCATTATCATCACTTCCCTGATTTCATTTGGCTTTGCCATGCTGGTCTGGACAATCGTGCCTAAGTTGCGTGCGCTACAATGAGGGCAGAGCATAGAATAAAAAGGTGCAATCGAGCTTTTGAACTCCCCGCTCACTTTATTTGTCTAATTGGTCGCTTGCCTTCCGGGAGACAGGAGGTACTTCGCAAATAATAGTGCTCTGACAACTAAGAGAATATCACTTTTAGAGTAAAGTAGGAAGGATAAACTAAAGGGAGTTAATCCGTTCTCCCGCCAAAGGCGGGATCAGGATGAATCCGTAAGGATTTTATTTTTTTAAAAGGCTAACGCCTTAACTCCGTAACCAAACTTATAAAAACTCTGTTGATGGAGCACTATGGCGTGAGCTAAAAACAGTTATCAAACCATCAACTCAACGAAAGGAGAAAAGAGATGGAAATTAGAACGAAGGAGAAACCCTTTAAGGTGCTTCCCGTTATGGTTTGTAGAAAAGAACAACTGGAAGAACAACATTTTGTCCAAAGAATAAAAGAACTCCAAAAGAATCTGGTAGTTGAAGTTTCCCTTTTAAAAGAGGTAGTGGTCAATGATGAAAAGGACCTTACTCTCTTAGAGAATTATGTGGAAGAAGCTGATGCAATTCTTCTTTTTAAACCGCATCTGGGTATGGGTGATTTGGTAGTCAAGATGGTTGAACTCAATCTCCCAGTGATTCTTTTTAGCAAAGAAGGCGAGGTTAGGAATCCTCTGGATGCTCTGGAGTATGTTTATCCTAAAAGAAATATCTGGGTTGCAATTGATTACCAGGATATAAACTTCCGGCTGAAGATTCTGAAAGCCAAGAAAACGATAAATAATACCAAGCTTCTGATCTTAAATGCAGATTATCCTCACTGGGAAAGGTTTCTCTGTCGAATCTCTGGAGGAATTGAGACTATTAAAGAGCGCTTAGGAATAAATGTTGAATATGTCCTAAGCGATGAGGTCATAAAAAGATGGCAAGGGATAGAAGAGGAAAGAATAAAACTGGTAGTTGAGAAGTGGATGAGAATGGCAGAAAAGATAATTGAACCCAAAGAGGAAGACCTTAAGGTAGTGGCGAAATTATATCTGGTGATGCATGACCTTTTAAATGAGAGAAATGCGCAAGGGTTAACCATGGCTTATGGCGATAATCCTTTGCCTGTTCCCTGTTTTGCCTACACCAATCTGCGGGATGAGGGAATACCCAGTGCTTGCGAGGTTGACATAATTTCGCTCCTTACCATGACAATTCTGCATCATCTTACTGACAAACCCAGTTTTATGGGAAACACATTTGTTGATCTACAAAACAACATTCTCGCACTTAGTCATTGTGTCGCACCTACAAAGATGGCGGGGTATGATAAAAGCCCATATCCTTATATATTGAGAGACCAGCATTGGGATATACCCTTGGGGAGTGTAAGTGCTTTTGTCGGAATGAAACCAGATCAAGAAATTACGATTTGTCGTTTGGATGGCCAGTTAAAGAACCTGGTGATTACAAAAGGGAAAATTGTGGATTGCCAGGACCTAAAGGATAGGAATTACTGCCGCATAACGGTAAGAATAAAACTGGAAACTTCGATTAGGAAATTCATCCGCAATGCTTCAGGAAATCATCAGGTGCTGATTTATGGTGACCACCGAGAAGAAATAAGAGCAATTAACGAGCTCTTTGGAATTACTACAATTGAGGTATAAAATTTTGATTTACATATGGCCTCACTCGGGGGTGAGGGGGATTTGTGGTAGGCGTTCTTTATTTCAAATATCTTCCCTCGGATTCCTCCCTTCGGCTTCTTAGAACAGGCAGGGCAAGTTGGTACTTTGCAAACAGATAAAATAGCATGGAACCAAAAGGGGGTTTCTGGTATATTAGAAATTTCTAAAAGTGTTTGTCTAAAACACTTTTTTTGTTTATTTTTTGTTTGTTTGAAATGGGATTGTTTTTTAACAATTTTATTAAAGCCATAACCAAAGCCAACCACTGTTTGCTGTTCACCGTTAGGGTGAGTCCAAAGTTTATGAAAATGAATTATATGCATAAGAAAGAAAGCCAATCGTAGCGAAAAAATCGGGAGGTGAAGAAATGAATGAGGGAAAAATTGGTTTGCCCCCCCTGGGAAACTTAGAATGGATTCTTCTGTGGTCTGTCTTAGGGAGCGCTATTTTAGCTTTGCTTTATGGATGGTATATGGTAAGGAAGGTTTTAAAAGAACCCTCCGGGACAGCCAGAATGCGGGAAGTCTCTTCAGCCATTGAAGAAGGAGCAATGGCTTATTTAAGAAGGCAATTTAAAACCATGATTTTCTTTATCATCATCATTACCGTTGGACTGTATTTATTGTACCACAAAGTCTATGCCGGAATGGAAGTTTTTAAATACATCCCTCTGGGAATTTCGTTTGCATTTTTATGCGGGGTAATGGCCTCTTACGGAGCGGGTTATGTAGGAATGTGGCTGGCAGTTAAAGGGAATGTGCGGACAGCAAATGCGGCTTTGGATAGTTTCAAGAAAGCTTTGAGATTAGCCTTTCAAGCGGGAACAGTCTCCGGCATGTTCACGGTCGGATTTGGGCTCTTGGGTGCTACTATCATTTTCTTACTTTTCAAGCAAAATGCTATGAAAGTCTTAGTGGGATTTGGATTTGGTGGATGCTTGGCGGCTTTGTTCATGAGAATTGGAGGAGGAATTTATACCAAGGCCGCGGATGTGGGTGCAGATTTAGTAGGAAAAGTTGAAAAAAATATTCCCGAAGATGACCCCAGAAATGCGGCTACTATTGCTGACTTAGTAGGTGACAATGTGGGGGATTGCGCCGGAATGGCGGCGGATGTTTTTGAATCTTACGAGGTAACCTTGGTGGCGGCAATAATTTTAGCGGCGGCCACTCTGGTGGATGATTCTTTTAAAAACTATTATGGTGTTTACTCTGCTGCGTTTGCCTTAAAGTTAATTATCTTTCCTCTTCTGATCAGAGCAGTAGGGGTATTCTCTTCTATCATCGGAACCTGGAGTGTAAAAGTAAGAGGGGAAGAATTGAAGGATCCGATGAGACCCATAAGCCAGGGTTATATGGTTTCTTCTTTTGTCTCTATCTTGGGATTTGCCGTAGTAAACTATCTATATTTGAAAAACCCTGTAACCGGGAATGTCGATTTTAGATTTTTTTGGGCGACTACCATGGGAATAATCCTGGCAGTGGTGACACTCTGGCTTACCAATTATTTTACCCATCCCGATAAAAGAGCGGTAAGTGAAACGGCTTATTCCACGAAAACGGGACCTGCCACCATGCTTTTAAATGGAATGGCAGAAGGAATGGAATCTACGGTGTGGGCAATTTTAGTAATTGGGGGGACTATAATTTCTTCCCTTTTAATCTTTCATGGAAGTCCGGCTTTATCTGCTTACGGAATCGCCTTGGCTGGGCTGGGGCTTTTGACCACTACCGGATTTATCCTGGCTATGGATACCTACGGTCCCATTACTGACAATGCTCACGGAATATTTGAAATGTCAGGAATACACGAGGAAAAAGCCAGTCGAACCTTAGCCTGGATGGATGCTATCGGAAATACTACCAAAGCCCTCACCAAAGGATTAGCTATTGCTACGGCTGTAATTGCCGCTATTTCTCTATTCCGTTCCTTTATTGATGAGACCCAGCTTTTCCAGAAAGGGATTCAGGTAAATATCCCCCAGGTGTTTGTAGGGTTATTAATTGGCGGTGCGGTTCCATTCTTATTCTCCTCTTTTGCCTTGAAAGCCGTGGGAAGAGCGGCATTCTTGGTAGTGGAAGAAGTGAGAAGACAATTCCGGGAAAAACCGCAGATCATGGAAGGAAAAGAAAAACCAGAATACGGAAGGTGTGTAGATATTGTAACTTCTGCCGCTCAGAGAGAACTGATAGGTCCGGGAATTTTAGCTATTGCCACACCCATCTTGGTGGCTTTCTCATTGGGAGCAGCCGCTTTGGGAGGTTATCTGGCAGGAGCCATATTAACCGGACAATTATTGGCTGTTTATATGACTAACACCGGAGCGATCTGGGATAATGCCAAGAAAAAAATCGAAGATGGATACTTGGGGGGCAAAGGGACCGACTGTCACAAAGCCGCAGTAATTGGTGATACGGTGGGGGATCCTTATAAGGACACAGCCGGACCCTCTTTAAATCCTCTTATAAAGGTAATGAACCTGGTGGGAATATTAATTGCGCCATTAGCTATCGGTGAAATCTCTTTGACTGCTCGTATCGTAATTATTTTAGTTGCCTTAATTTCCCTTTCCATAGCGGTGTTACTTAACCGCAGAGGCTCAATTATTAAAAGGAGTGATCTTAAAGTCTAGAAAAGCAAGTTTTTAATAATAGCTCTTCTCCCCGCCTTCCGCGGGACACGTTAGCTCGGGGTGCCCTTCAGGGTGAATCCCTTCAGGATGAACCCTCACCCCGAACTATAAAAGTCCTCTCTACTTTTGGAGATGGGAACGGGGGGTGAGGTAAAAACACTAAAAGTTCGTATGAATGCTTCCCATCTGTTTATAATACAACAAGTAGCTTAATTAAACTGTATTAGTAGGCGCAAATGGAGGCATAGATATGGTTGCTTTGGTAGTAGTGGCGGCGATATTAATATTCTTAGCTGGTTATCGTTTTTATGGACGATTCCTGTCCAGACAACTGGAATTAGATGATTCCCGTCCCACCCCCGCCTGCCAGATAAACGATGGGATTGATTATGTTCCCGCAAAACCTGCCCTGCTTTTAGGTCAACATTTTTCCGCCATTGCGGCGGCTGGTCCGATCGTGGGACCGATTCTGGCAGGTATCTGGTTTGGCTGGTTACCCGCTATTTTGTGGATTATTATCGGCTCAATATTCATTGGTGGGACACACGATTTTGCCAGTTTAGTAGCCTCGATAAGGCATAAAGCCGCATCCATCGGCGAAATCGTAAAACAACGGATGTCCCGCACCTCACATATTCTTTTTCTCACCTTTGTCTGGTTCGCTTTGGTCTATGTTATCATTGCTTTTACCGACATCACTGCTCAGACCTTCAAGGTTGTTTCGCAAGGAAATGCTTTTGGTCCCGGAGTGGCGGCTTCTTCCATGCTTTACCTTCTACTTGGGATATTGATGGGAATTTCGTTATACAAATTTAAACTTAACCTCGGCGTAGCCACCGCCATCTTTTTGCCTTTGGTATTGTTCATAGTCTGGGTTGGTCCAAGACTACCCCAGCCCATTATTTCTTTTCTGTCCCATATTTCCCTAAAACAATGGGATTTCTTCTTATTAGTTTATTGTTTTATCGCCTCCGTAATACCGATGTGGTTATTACTTCAACCCCGCGGTTATCTGGGCGGCTGGTTATTATATCTGGTCATACTCATCGGCTTGGTAGGCGCCTTATTTGGCGGGTTCAGAATAGAATATCCCGCATTTAATACCGAAGGACTGAGAAGCTTGGCCAACGGCAAATTCATTTTCCCCATCCTATTTATTACCATTGCCTGTGGAGCTATTTCCGGATTTCATGGTATAGTAAGTTCTGGAACTACTTCAAAGCAGTTATTTCGGGAGTCGAATGCCCGGGTGGTCGGCTATGGGGCCATGCTTCTTGAGGGTTTGGTCGCTGTCTTAGCATTGGCAACGGTGATGATGATACCGAAGGGGGAGTCTATTCTTAAAAGCGATCCTAATTTAATCTATGCCCACGGCATTGCTCGTTATTTAGGGCTTTTGGGAGTGAATTTCAATATTGCATTTGCTTTTGTGCTTTTAGCTTTCTCTACCTTTGTTTATGATACATTAGATGTATGTACCAGACTGGCCAGATACATATTCCAGGAACTTCTGGGCTTAAAGACAAGAACGGGTGCTTTTTTAGCAACTTTTTTTACTTTGCTTTTGCCTTTTACCTTTCTTACGCTTACCAAAGAAAAAGGATATCTGGTGGCTTGGCCCATCTTTGGGACCAGCAACCAACTGCTGGCCAGCTTGATACTTCTGGCACTCTCCGTATGGCTAATCCGGACCGGCAAAAATGCGATATACACCATAGTTCCGATGATATTTATGATGGTGGTGACCATGTGGTCGTTGGTGCTTCAATTTCTCCCATTCTTAAAATCATTGCCCGATCTGTTTGGAGGAATACCGGTCAAACCTGACACCATCATTTCAGGCATTTGTGGAATCATTTTATTTATCTTAAGCTTATGGCTGATTTTTGAAGCAATCAATGTATTGGTCGTTAAAACCAGAAAAGGCTGATTCGTCCTGAAAGATTCATCTTAACACTTAAGTCAAGGATAGAATAAGAGAGTTTCGTAGGTCAACCATTCCGATAGCCATTTGGTTTCCTATGGATCCAAATGGACAAATGAAGTCGTTCACAATCTTTACACTAAGAACAAAGTTTCCTCTTTCTAGGATAGATTTAGAAGCGTGAGTTATTTAAGCTTTCAATTTTCTTACCTCACAAAGCTAAAAAGCCCAATGGGACAGACATTTTACTCGGACAGTAAGGAGTTTCGCTTCAGGGGGTTAGTGGCATTTACAGATGATGTTTAATATTAGTTTCTACTTGATTTGTTACATGATAATATTGAATGGTATGATTTGTTCAATATTAGTAATGACCATTACAGACAATTCAATTAGGAAATGATATAACTTAGTGTAGGATTTTTTGATAAATCAAAAAAAACTTGACAGCTTCGAGAGAAGGGGGTATTTTATTAAAGTTGGGAAAAACTATTGCCTCAGTTCGTAGGTCAAGCATGGCGAAGCCTGCTTGACAATAATCTCTTGAGATTCCTTCAAACGATTTCCAACATTCTATCTATGGATCTTTTTGCCCTTTGGGCCGTATCTGGAGGGACCTCGACTTTATAGATCATATCCTCCAGAGACCATAAAATTTTCTCTAAATTATTCAATTTCATATTAGGACAGTCAGACAGAATGCTGGCAGGATAGAATTTTTTGTCCGGGTTTTCTTTTTTCAGACGATGAAGTATTCCAATCTCAGTTCCAATGATAAATTCTTCTGAATTGCTTTCTTTAGCATATTTACAGATCCCTGAAGTGGAAAGAACTTTGTCTGCCATGGCAATGACATCCGGGGTGCATTCTGGATGAACCAAAACCTCAGCCTTAGGATACTGTGCCTTTTTCTTTAAAATATCTTCAGCCAGTATGCGTCTGTGCGTGGGACAATAACCTTCCCACAGGATCATTTTGCGGTTGGCTTGCCTGGAAACGTAGTCCCCTAAATACTTATCCGGGATAAAAATAATTTCTTTCTCCCGGGGAATGGCTTGCACTACTTTGACCGCATTGGCGGAGGTGCAGCAATAGTCGCTCTCCGCTTTTATCTCGGCAGTGGTATTGACATAAGAGACCACCACCGCCTCAGGATATTTCTTCTTCATCTCTTTAAGCTGTCTTAAGGTAATCATGTTTGCCATAGCACATCCAGCATTTAAATCCGGCATCAAGACGGTTTTGTTGGGGGACAAAATTTTGGCCGTCTCTGCCATGAAGTGGACCCCACAGAAGACAATCACCTCCGCCTCAGTCCTGGCGGCTTTTTGGCTTAGATCCAAAGAATCCCCCACAAAGTCGGCTATATCCTGAACTTCTCCAATCTGATAGTTGTGCGCCAAGATGATAGCCTTCCGTTCTTCTTTGAGCCTCAGGATGTCATTCACCAACTTTTCGTCTTTTACTTCGGGAACGCTCATAGCCAATCATGTAAATTCAAGATTTAAGACTCCAATTTTGAATCTTTCCGCCAGAGGCGGATCTGCCTTCGGCAGAGAATTTTAAATTACTTATTTCGTCTTCGAAGGCTTTTGGGGATCAACCTCAGCCGCAGACGAAGCTATTTTGTTTAAGTCTTCGATCAGTTGATCCACAGCAACCCCATGCGCCGAAGCTCCTTGCTCGATGGTCTCCGATACCGCAATGTGACAACCAAAGCAATGCATGCCATATTCAAAAAATGTCTTGACCGTCTGTGGATATTTCCCCAAAACCTCACCAAAAGTCATATCCTTGGTTATTTTATTATCCTCTGTCATGAAAATCTCCTCCTAATTTTTTAAGTTTTAAGGCTCAAAGTTTATCGCCCCTCACCCTTACCCTCTCCCCACCGGGGAGAGGGGATTCGTATTAATTATGTTCACTTTTAAAATTACTCTGAATTTACCCAAAATATTGGACTTTTTAACTCTTGTTTATCTTAAATACTCGATGTTCATAGAAAGATAAACTTTAAGTTTAAAGATAACCAAATTTGATACGAAGTTAAAGATTCCCATTACAAAGCCTTTTCCACCAGTTCAGCCACATCGAACACAGAAATCAATTGTTCCATTTCTTTTTCTTTGATCCCATCTCCCAACATGGTGAGACAATAAGGACAGGCACTTGCCAAAACCGAAGCATTGGTTTGGACAGCTTGATCGACTCGCATCTGATTTATTCTTTTGCCCAAAGTCTCCTCCATCCACATCCTCCCTCCCCCTGCTCCACAACAGAAACTTCTATCTTTTTTCCGGTTCATTTCGAACAACTGGGCATCTTGTATTGATTTTAAAAGATTCCTGGGAGCATCATATATGTTATTGTATCGACCCAGGTAACAGGAGTCATGATAGACCACGCTCATCTCTACACTTGTGTTCAATTTCAATTTTTCCTTTTTGATCAGATCCCATAGAAATTCAGTATGATGAAATACCTCGTAATTTCCTTTAAACTGAGAATATTCATTTTTGAAGGTATTAAAGCAATGGGGGCAAGTCGTGATGATCTTTTTTATCCCATATTTGTTGAACAATTCGATTTGTTGTTGCATCAAAATTTGAGCCAGATATTCATTCCCCATGCGCCGTAAAGTTTCACCGCAGCACATCTCTTCCGGTCCCAAAATTCCAAAATTTACTTTAGCTTTTTCCAAAAGGTTAACCAAAGTCCGACTAACCTTTTTGTTTCTTTCATCAAATGAGCCTGAGCATCCTATCCAGAGAAGGAACTCGACGCTTTTATCCTCTGCCAGAATTTTCACTTTCAAATCTTTTGCCCAATCTCCGCGTGTAGCAAAACCAATGGTCCAGGGATTGTAGTTGGTCTCCATGTTTTTGAAAAAAAGCTTAACTTCTGGAGCAAATTTGCTTTCCATTAGCACTAAATATCGCCTCAAATCTACCACCTTATCCACCACCTCCACAAAGACCGGGCAGACTTCCTGGCAGGCACCGCAAGTGGTGCATGCCCAGAGCTCATCTTCGGTAATCACACTGCCTGCTATCGGTGGACCTTGATCCTCGGGATTTTCCTTTTGAGAGGCGATCTTACCTTGTGATACCAAATGATTTTTCAAATCCTGAATCACTTTCTTGGGTGAAAGTGGCTTTTCGCTTAGATAAGCGGGACAATTATCCTGACATCTGCCACATCGGGTGCAGGCATCGGTATCAAAGAGTTGTTTCCAGGTGAACTCGGAAAGTTTTGCCACCCCGAATGTCTCTGCATTTTCAATATCCAAGATAGGCTTGACCTCTCCCTTAGGAGAAAAAAACCTGAAGAACTGGTTCAAAGGCGAAGAGAAAAAGTGCAGGAGTTTTGAATACGAAATATATCCAATAAATCCAAAAGCCAAGATCACATGAATCCACCAGGAGACCAGATGAAGTCCCTCAAAGGAACTTCCGTTTCCTCCAAGTGCTAAAAATAACTTGCTGAATTGCCAGCCCACAAAAGACCATCTTTCGAACTCTGGTGAAGTGGATGCAATTCTAAGACCCTCATTGGTGAATCCGGTGATCAAAATGAAAAATAATAAAACTAAAACCAGGCCGTCTTCAAATTTATTGTCCAATCTTTTGGGCTTAAGAACATATCTTCTGAATAAAGCCAAAAGGACGCCGACTATGGCTAATAAGCCGAAAAGGTCTAAGATAAAAGAGAAGGTGAGATAAAAATTGCCCTGGATGAAGGTTTTATCGAAAAAGAGTTTAGTGAAGTCTTCTTGAAGAAAGATAATCACAGTTCCAATAAAAATAATGAAAAATCCC
>Ga0315289_10010108_pt1 | contig 13540 bp, 9 predicted proteins | sample YL17G11_40_MG_FD_203452 | JGI IMG/M metagenome (GOLD analysis project Ga0315289, IMG submission 203452) | Sediment microbial communities from Yellowstone Lake, YNP, Wyoming, USA - YL17G11_40 | ecosystem: Environmental > Aquatic > Freshwater > Lake > Sediment | place: USA: Wyoming | collected...
GCGGAAGGTCTACGAAAACACGAGCCCCACCCAGGAAGTGGCCTTCGACCAGGGCATCCTCTTTCTGAATGTCGGCGATCGGTTCAATAGCTCGGCCTACAATATCGTGAAGCTCAAAGGCGGGGCATTTGTCGAGGGGGCAGATCCCTCGCAGCCTTTCTACGGCGGCGGTTTCAAAGAGAGTTACCCTTCGGAGATCAAGGACAAGGAGAAGCCCGTCAGCGCCATTCTGGCGATCGATCCGCAAACGGGGAAGCAGCTTTGGGCCATCCGCGATATCAACAACTACACGGCCGCTTCACTGTCCATCAAGGGCGACTACGCGGTGTATCAGGCAGCAAACGGCTTGTTTTGCGTCAACGCCAAAACAGGCGAGCGCGTTTGGGCCCAAGAGAAGAAGATTGCCAACGCCGTGGGACATGATTCGCTGACACCCGGCAAGCTGCCCAACACGGTCGTGATCGCCGATGACAAGGTCTTTGCCGTCGAGTTGATACCGACAACGAGGATTGTTCCGTATGCGAAGAATACCGTGCACGCGTATTCGTTGAAAGACGGCAAGGAACTCTGGCAGGCCCCCGTGTTGGGCAATTACCAGGCATCTTCCGACATCTGCTACGTCAACGGAACCCTGTGGATCGGCGGGGAGAACCCCACGCAACTCAATGTCGAGACCGGGGCCGTGATCAAGAAGATCGTGCAGAAGATGACCGGCCCCATGAGCCACGACCGCTGTTACCGCAATTTGATTACCGAAAAATACTTCATCAACACCAAGACCGGCGGCGCCGACTTTTGCGAACTGGAAACTGGCAAGGAGTTCCCCAACCACTGGACCCGCGGCTGCTGCGGCATGGGCGTCTTGCCGGCCAACGGACTGCTCTATTCCACGCCTTACTCATGCACTTGCAGCATGCAGGTCATGTTCCAGGGCATGAATGCCTATGCTTCGCCGCAACCCGGCTTGCAGCGGCCGGACGAGCCCATCATCGTCAAGCGTTCCGTCCGCTTAGAGAAGGGGCCGGCCTACGGCAAGATCACGGAAACCACTCCCGCAACCGCGGAGGATTGGCCCGCGTACCGTTACGATGGATTCCGCAGCGGCATCACCAAAGCTCGGGTTTCCGCGGCACTGAAGGTCCGCTGGCAGGCGAAACTTCCCACAAAACCGAGCGCCGTAACCAGCGCAGCCGGCAAGGTGTTCGTCTGCGATATTGACACGCATACGCTCTACGCACTGAACGACGGCACTGGCAAGACGGAATGGACTTTTACCGCGGACGGTCGCATTGATTCTCCGCCCGCCTATTACAAAGGCTTGGTTCTGTTCGGGTCCCGCGACGGTTGGGTTTACTGCCTGAGGGCCGGGGACGGCGCGTTGGCCTGGCGGTTCAAGGACCTGCCCGACCGGCTGATCGGCGCGTACGGGCAGTTGGAATCCAAATGGCCAGTCTCGGGAAGCGTGCTAGTCGTGCACTATCCGAAGGATGGTTGCGATAGGCTCTACTTCGCCGCGGGTCGCTGTTCGTTTCTGGACGGCGGAATCTTCGTCTATGCGCTGGATCCCCGCACCGGTGAACTTTTGAAGAGCCACGCGTATTACGGCCCCTTCGATGAGCGGTCAGGATTCCCTGCCGCGAAGCGTGATGACGGGTTTAAGAATGACGTGCTGGTCAGCGACGGCGCCAAGCTCTACCTGCGCCACAAGGCATTCGATCTTGACCTGGAGGAAACCTCGGGGGAAAGACACATCATTCCCACCAGTAGTTTCCTGGATGGACAACCCCAACACCGGACCTGCTGGACGCTGGCTTCCACGATCAGCACGGCGATCTGGGGTGACATCATGGTGAGCAACGGGAAGGAGTACTACGAGGTCCGGGGCTTCCCGATCTATGGAAATCACTCCTATTTCGATCCACGAAAGAACGGATATACGCTGTTTGCCGGCACCATGGACGCATCGAACGCGGCACCCCAAAAAGCCGGGGCGGGCAAACGGGCCGCCAAGAAGGCGGGCGGCGGGGGCGGCGCCGGCAGCGAGTTGTGGCATCTGAATATCCCGATCACGGGCAAGGCCATCGCCATGGCCGGCGATGTCTTGTTCGTAGCCGGCGAGCCCATGAAATTCGACGACCCCAGTTATAAGAACTACGTTGCTGCCTACACCGGCCAACTAGGCGGCCGGTTGATAGCCGTGTCCGCGACCGACGGCACCCAATTGGCAGAGTACAAACTCAGCGCCGCCCCGGCTTGGGACGGCCTCGCCATTGCGAATAACCAGCTATATATCGGCTTGGCGGACGGGACGGTGCAGTGTCTGGGCCGGTAAGGTATCCGAGCGAAGCGCCTATGAGAAATCCCGGCTTAGCAGAAGGAGCGAGATCCTTGCTTGCCATCCATTCAATGCGAGTCTGCATGTCTATCGTTCTGCTTGTGTGTTGCGGCGTGGCGGCCCTCGCCGTCGACAATTCAGCCACACCTGCCACAGCCATCCTTGATGCAGCCGGCATTCAAGGTGGCCTCGTTGTCCACTTTGGCTGTGGCGACGGAACGCTCACGACCGCGTTGTGCGCCAACGGCAGCTTCCTCGTTCATGGCTTGGACTCCGACGCGAGAAACGTCCAAACCGCCCGTAAATACATCCAATCGCTCGGCCTCTATGGCAAGGTGTCGGTGGAGCTGTGGGCAGGCCGTCGCCTGCCTTATGTCGACAACCTGGTGAACCTGCTTGTTGCGGAGGACCTTGGCAAAGTGCCGCTGAACGAAGTCGTGCGCGTGCTGGCGCCGCTGGGTGTCGCCTATGTGAAGGAGGGCGGCCAATGGACCAAAACCGTGAAGCCTTGGCCCAAGGAGATGGACGAGTGGACGCATTATCGGCACGCGGCAGACGGCAACATGGTGTCGAAGGACGCGCTGGCGGGGCCTCCCCGGCATCTCCAATGGATTGACCAGCCACAATGGCAGCGGCATCACGGCAGCGTGCCGAGCATCACCACCGTGGTTTCGGCGGGGGGACGCCTGTTCGCCATCAGCGACGAGCCTCCGATGGGCGTGGCCGGGCTTCCCGAACGATGGCAGCTTACGGCGCGGGACGCTTTCAACGGCGTGGTGCTCTGGCGGCGTCCGATCGACGATTGGGGATCGTCGGCATGGAGTTATTACACGGAAGGGCACACGGCCCGCTTCAACCATCCGATTCAGATCGCGAAGCGGCTTGTCGCCGTGGGTGATCGGGTTTATGTGACGCTCGGCTTCAACGCTCCCGTCAGTGTCCTGGACGCGGCGACCGGCAAGACACTCCAGACCTACGAAGGCACCGCATTCACGGACGAGTTTGTCTGCCGCAATGGCGTGCTCTACCTGTCGGTCAACGACCGCCCGCAGAAGCCCTGGCCTGGCAACGGTATGTTCCCCGAGCCGACGGACACAACATCGGTGTCCACGAAGCAGGTCTGGGCCATCAATACCGCGACGAGCAAGGTGTTATGGCGCGCCGGGCCGTTTCTCGGCAACTCGGCGAAATCCGATCGCATGGCCTCGATGCGTCACCTCAGTGTGACCGTTTCCGATAAGGGCGTTTTCTTCGTGGATGAGAAGGATGTCGTGTGCCTGGAGCCGGCGACTGGCCAGGAGCGATGGCGCGCACCTCGCCTCCTTTACCCGGACCCCGCGCTGGCCGATTCGGGACGGGCCTTCTTCTACCACAGCCTGAGCGAGGTGAACTTGCACGCGCTGATTTGCTACCGGGGCGGACTCTTCGTGGTGCATCCGCGGGAGCAACCCAACTCGCTTGGTCATTGGAAGACGGGGGCGATTCTGCAGGCGCTGTCCGTGGACGACGGCCGGGAGCTTTGGCGCTGCGAGGCCCGGCCGATCTCGCTACTGGAGCCGCCCGACTTGTTTGGCATTGGCGGCTTGGTGTGGATAGCCAAGGCGGAGGAGAAAGCTTTCGTGGGCCTGGACCCGGCCAGCGGACGCCAGGTGAAGCAGATTCCCATCGAAAAGGTCTTGAACGCCAAGCACCACGAACGCTGCTATCCGAACAAAGCCACGGAGGAATTCCTGTTGCTGGGGCGACGCGGCGCCGAGTTCGTCAATGTGAACGATGGCGGGGTGTCGCTGAATCATTGGGCGCGGGGCGGCTGCCGCTACGGGCACATGATCGCCAACGGACTACTCTATCGCCTGCCAGACCATTGCCAGTGCTTCATGGACAGCGAAGTACGCGGGTTCTGCGCCCTGTTGTCGGACAAGGCAGCGCCGGATTGTGAAGCCTTCTTCTCGAAGGAAAACGCCCTGGAGAAAGGCTCGGCCTACAGCGAAATCCAAAGCTCGAAATCCGAACTCCCGACGCAAGACGACTGGCCGACTTATCGGCACGACGCCCTGCGCAGCGCCTCGACCCGCCTGAACCTCCCCACGACGTTGCGGCCCGCGTGGAGCATTCCCCTCGGCGAGAACCTGACCAGCCCGGTCGTTAGCGAGGGAAGACTGTTCTGTTCCGCGCAGGACGCGCTCCAAGTCCATGCTCTGGACGCAGCCACCGGAAAAAAGCTTTGGTCTTACACGGTGGGAGGACGCGTCAGTTCGCCGCCCACGGTAAGCAAAGGAAAGGTCATCTTCGGATCGGCGGACGGCTGGGTTTACTGCCTGCGGGCCGCTGATGGAGAATTGGCCTGGCGATTCCAAGCGGCTCCGACGGAGCGGCGGATCATGGCGTTTGGCCGCTTGGAATCCGTGTGGCCGGTGCCGGGCAACGTGCTGGTCGCGGGCGACGTGTGCTTCTTCGTGGCAGGCCGGGCGTCGGTACTGGATGGCGGCGTATTTGCCTACGCCGTGGATGCGCAAACGGGCCGCTTGGTCGAACGAAAGCAGATCCGCGAAGAGCAGACCACCCAACAACAGCCCGAAGGTGCCTTGGCCGACGTGCTGACCACCGACGGCACATCGGTTTACCTAAGGAATCGGAAGATTGATTTCTCGACGCCTTTCCAGTTGGCCACCGAGGAGGGCCTGAGGGGCCTCCACCTGACGGCCGACGGCGGCTTCTCCGACGCGCAATGGTTCCATCGCGCCTATTGGCATCTCACCAGCGGCAAACGCGGACTAACAGGAAACCTCATCGCGTTTGACGAGCATAGCGCGTTCGTGGCCGCTGCGAACAAGCCGGGCAGCTCCAACTACTCTTATTACATTCCGGCGGGCGGGCGGCACGACCGGCTGACTTCCGGCCAGGCCGGAAATGTCCCGTCCTGGTTGGGCACCGTGAATCTTCAATCGGACGGCTACCTGCTGTTCGCGGACGCGTTGACCCGGGACCAGAAGCAGAAAAAGGCCAAAGGCCTGGACCACGCCTGGGCTCAGGACCATTTTCCAATCTGTCCCTGGGCGATGATCGTTGCGGATCAGAGGCTTTTCATTGCAGGCTTCCAAGACCGGATCGATCCCAAGGATCCGTGGGCGACCTTCGAGGGCCGGCGCGGTGGAGTGATTTGCGTGGTTTCCGCCCGCGACGGAAAGAAACTGTCCGAGTACCCGCTGGAAAGTCTGCCCGTCTGGAACGGGATGGCGGCGGCGGGCGGGCAACTGTACCTCACACTGCGGAATGGTTCCGTGGTTTGCCTGGCGAAGTTGTGAGAAACAGGGGTTGAAGAACGGTATCCAATATGAAACACATCGCCGTCACCCTTGCCTCCCTGCTGCTGGCATCGTCCGGCCACCTCCATGCCGCCGGCTAACCGCTCCAGCATCGAGCCGGAATTCCCATCAACTCAACCGTTTCTCGAAACGTGCCGGAATACCACCCTTTCTAGCGTGCCGTAAAAGATCGGCTTCGAGCAATCTGGGAAGGAAGCGACACCGCCGGTTGGAAAAAAGCCGCCTTCGTGTTCCGAGAATGGAACCGTTTTTGACGGGGCGTTCGGAGCGGCTATAATGGGGGGCAATCGAGTTGCCCGGATGCCAAGGGCCTTGCGTTTGCCCATGCATGTGCGAAAGAGACTCCCCTGATGAGCGGACTAACAAGACGCAGTGTCGCAGCTCTCCTCGCTCTGCAGCTCGCTCCGCTTGCCGCGCTGCCCGCCGCCGATGCAGTTGAACAACCGACCGTTCCCCGGGCTTGGCCGTGGAAGAGTGGAACTCACAAGCTCATGGTGGATGGGGTCGAGCGCACCTTCGTGCTCGATGTGCCGACGCAACTGAAGCCGGGCGCGGCTTTGGTGATGGTGTTTCACGGTTACGGCGAATCGCCCCAGGCAATCCGCAGGTATGCAGGATTCACGCCATTGGTTGAAAAATATGGTTTCGTCGCGGTCTATCCGCAGGGCACGCGCGACGGCGACGGCTACAGTTGTTTCAACGTTGGCTATGACTTTCAAAAGAACATGAAAGCGGATGACGCGAAATTCGCCCGCGAACTTGCCGCGCAACTTGTGCATGACCTCGATCTTGACCCGTTCTCGGTGTTCGCCACCGGCTGCTCCAACGGTGGCGACATGTGCTATTTCCTTGCGCGTCAGCCCAAGTCATTTGTGAACTCCATCGCCTCGGTCGCGGGATGCATGCTCGTAGCGTGGACCAACGGCTTTGCGCCGAGCACGCACACTTCGGTGATGGAGGTGCATGGCACATGCGACAAGACTACGCCGTGGGAAGGCGACCTCGCCAACCACGACGGCTGCGGTGCCTACCTCGGCACGGACGCGGTGATGAAACTCTGGGTCAAGGGACTCTCGCTCGAAAAATCGGAGACGACCGAACTCTCTGAAGGCGCGTCCCCAAAACAATCTAAGATCCTGCTTCATCGCTGGTGGACCACGACGGACTCAGCCGAAATGCGCCTCTACGAGGTTCAAGGAGGCCGGCACGTTTGGCCCAAGAACTTGGGTGACAAGAACCGCTCCACGGCTGCTGAGATTTGGAGTTTCTTCGAGCCTCACCGCCCTCGGATTGATAGGAATTCAAAAATAGAACCATTTTTCGGAATTGCACATGATTTCTTATCTGAACTTTCGCAGATTTTCTGATGGTTTTTGCTGATGCAAAAAGGACGGGGTTCCTTGTAGACTTTGCGTAGTTACCAGCGTCGGAGACGCGCGCAAAGGACAAGGAGGTCCCCGTCCATGTTCACGAGCATACCTTCTCTCGACTCGGTTCTGCAATGCCTGCTGCCAGTATTCACGCAACCATCGTTCCAGACGCACGTCGAGGTGCTGCTCGGTTGGGTGATGTGCTTGAGCAAGCGGACCGAGTACGGAGTGTTCCAAACCATCCAAGCCGACACGCCAGTTTCCCGAAACGAGCGGCATCCGTTCGACCGATTCTACAACTTCTTCAGTCGATCGGCTTGGACGGTACACGACTTGGCCCACCAGATGGCCGTGGCGATCGTCGTCCGGCTCAACCCGCGCGGCCTGTTGTACCTGGTCGTCGACGACACCTTGCTGCACAAACGGGGCAAGCATGTCTACGGTTTGGGGTGGTTCCGCGATGCCGTGGCCTCGACGGCCAAACGGGTCGCGACCGCCAGCGGCAACCACTGGGTGGTGGTGGGATTGGCGATTTGCATTCCCCGAACCAGCAAGATCTACTGCCTGCCGATCCACGCCATGTTGCATCTTGCGGGCAAGAAGCAGAAGAGCGAAGCCACGTTGGCCAAGGAAATGCTCCAGGACATCCTGGGATGGTTCCCCGATCGAAGGCTGGTTTTCATCGGCGACGGGGCCTATTCGGCGAACAACCTGCTCGGGGATCTCAACCCGCGTGTGACGTACGTCGGCGTGATGCGTGCCGATGCGGCCATTTACGATCCGATCGTGCCGAAGCAACCCAAGAGCAAGCGCGGACCGAAGCCGGACAAGGGCCCTCGTCTTCCCAACCCCAAGGAGGCCGTCAAGAAGGCCGATGGCAACCGCAGTGGACGGGGACCGTGGACTTGGCAAACGGTCAAAGCCAAGGCCTACGGCGTGACCCGCAAGTTGCAGGTGCTTTCGTTTCAGGCGGTCTGGCCCGAGGTGCATGGGTTGGCGCCGATTCTGGTGGTGTTGGTCCGCGACCCGCTGGGCAAGTTCGACGACAAGTATCTGTTCACCACCGATGCGGATGCCGACGTAAGCTGGGTGATTTCGACGTTCTCCCGGAGATGGTCGATTGAGGTCGCCTTCAAATCGAGCAAGCAGGTGATGAAGATCCAAGCTCCGCAACACTGGTGCCAACAGAGCATCGAGAAGTTGTCGCCGTGGGTGTGGTTGATGCAAAGCGTGATCAGCTTGTGGTACTTCACCGAGGGCCGCAAACTGCCCGCAGCGCAGGCCGCGCGCCGGCGTTTCGGCGAGTGGGACACGGAATGGTCGCTCACTCATATGCTCCGCATTCTCCGCACGGCAATCCTCGAGGCTGCAATTAACCCCAAGTCGGCCACAAAGGCCGACCTCCATCAATTACTCACTATCCTGGAAAGCTACCTAAATCTCGCCGCTTGACCGCATTGAAATCTGCGAAAGTTCAGTTCTGTTCATCGGCCTATTGAATCTTAGCCCTCAAGCGAAACAAAAGCAATATCCGAAACAAACGCAATGAGCTGGCGGCCGCCCCGGTAGGCCGCGAGGATCACCTGCACGCGGTTCTATGCGCGGTTGTCGGCAACAGCAGGCGACAACCGCCGAGGGGCCGCGAACTTCCCAGATTGACTGCGAGCGGCCCGAGACGGTCGGGGAAGCGGAACTTTGTTCCGCTGCCCTGACCAACTGAGCTACGCCGCCAAAGCTCCAAGCACTTGTAGTATAATGACTTAGGTATCGTATCCGGGCTTCCCATTGACCGCACACCCCAACGGCCAGTGGTGCAAAAAGATCAAGGGCAAGCTGTACTACTTCGGGCCGTGGGAGGATTGGCAAGCGGCCGTGGCGCTGTTCCAGGAACAGCGCGACGATCTGTACACCGGCCGGACGCCGCGCCGGCGGAGCGACGGCCCGACCTTGGCGGAACTGATGGATCGTTTTCTCTACTCCAAGAAGCTGCTGGCCAACAGCGGAGAGATTACGGCGCAGACGCGGCGTTCGCTTTCAAGATTCCGGCTACCAAAGTCGGGCTGACAACATGAGTTTTGTCGAACGACTTCTGCGGAGGAAGGATTTGATCCACCGGGACCACGGATGCCTGAACGTGAGTGGCGGCTGTTGGCAACACCGCGTCAGTGATTCTGGCAGGTGTGCGCCGTCAGTCGAAAGAGCAGCCGGTTGCGCCGGTTGCGAGGGCTGGATTGGTCGTGTCGATTTTGACCCCACCCGCCCCTGTCCACTTTTTCGTACAATCGCCAAACTCGGAAGTCTGCCTTTGCGACTTGCGGTTTCGCATACGCTGGTTTGCGGCCGTGCAAGTAGGCTACTGGCAAGGGTGCGAGAATCGGCCGCGGGGCATGTGCCGCGCAAGGTGCCATTGCTTTATTGTTGAGTCAAGCCGCGCGAAGTGTGGCAAGGGGCAGGAAATGGGCAGGGCAACAGGCGCAGGGCGACACGCGCAGGGCAAGAGGGCGCAGGGCAACACGCGCAAAGAAAACGGGCAGGGTTTCCTGCCCGTCAAAAAAACGGATTCGTTCTAGCTTCTCAGACTTCGTTGATTACACTGGTAGGTGGAGACTCCGCGCTTGCTGATTAGCTTGCCTTGCGATACGAAGAGGGTTGCCACTCTGCGGGCGGGAAACGATGGGTGATTCCTTTCGATAGCTCCAGCATGATAGCATCAAGGGCCTTCTTGTGCTTGCCCCGATGCAAACGGCGCAGCAAACCCTTGCTAGGCCGAACCCCGAAGAAGACAAGGGCCTTCCATTCCGAATCGCAGGGAACCCCGTGTTCCGCAAGGATGCGCTGAAGAGTCTCGTCGGTCATGTCAGTTTTGCGAATCATGGTTGTGACTCCCAAGGGTGTTTGATGGAAACTTCGTCCACATCAAATGTGCCCTCCTTTCGGCAGAAGTCACGCGATTTTGGGCTGAAAAGCGCGGGATTTTCGACACTGCGCGCCTGCTGCAACGGCCCATTTTCGAGGAGCAGAAAACGCCAGATCAGAGCGAAAACGAGGTCGCCCAAACCGCGAAGCAAAACGACTCAGGAGGAATCCCTGGGGAAAACCCTCCTCGTGGTGCGACGGTCAATTTCCGGCGCGCGGGAGATCGCGCCGGAGCGGCTGATGGCCGAGGGCGCGGATGACACACGGCACTTCGTCCGGCTGCGTTGCGAGTTGGTGGTGAGCGGAATGGGGCGAGACTGTCAACGGTGAGCAACTGCGTTTCGATTGCAGCCAGCTTCCGCTTGCGCTTGCATCTGGTGTGTGCCGCGGAGCGACGGGCAAGTTTCGACTTTCGGCGCTGTGGCGACCGTCCCCGAAAGTCCTGTCAGGATGGGAGCGGGCCAAAGAGGCATCGGGCGCGCGGGCAGCCCACCGCCCGCACCCAGAACAGAGGATTCCCAACAGCCACTACCGGCCCGCGCCGTCGTGATGGGTCTGCGGCTGGCCGCTGAGCACGACGACAAACGGCTTAGAAGTCGCCATCATGGCGCGGCCGTGCGATCCGGTTTGGCCGCTGCGGCGAGAATGACACGAGATTCTGCCGTGGCGGCCGGCAATCGGCCCCACTGGTCTTTGCGGGTCGGCCAGGCGACGGCCTTACATGGCTCGTCGGTGGTCGGTACTAACGGCTGAGGAAGTTGGGCGGGCGATCCGCTTGCAAAATGTCTCTAAGCGCCGCCGAGAAGCCGAAAATCGCGGGAAAAACAGCAAAAGGCCGCCAAAATAGACCCTCCGGGCTGGCCGATTGTCAGCGGCGCAGGGGGGCCAGGTGCAGGCCGAGATACTTGCAGAGTTTGGCGGCCGTCTCTAGCGAGATGCCCCGCTCGCCGCGAAGGAAGCGATTGAGCACGGGTTGCGGCACGCCGGATTCTTTGGCAACGCGGTACTCGGTCTGGCTGCTGTTGACGGTGGCTTGGCGCAGCTCGTCCACTAGGCTGCGCGACGAAGGATGTAGGCGACGGTTTGGTGTTGCCATTGGCTGTGGCCTTCCTTGGTTGGAATTCCGCGTTCGGTCAATTCGGCCGCGATCTCCCGCAACGTGCGGCCGGCGGCCCGCAGGTCACGAATGAGGCCGAGGGTCTGCTGTTCGGCCGCATTGTCCACGAGGGTGACGCCATCGGCAGCTAAGTCGAAGCCGTAGCGGACCTTGCCCACCCGCTGGCCGTTGCGAATCTTGTGCTGCAAGGCATCGCGGGTCCGCTCCCCGATGGTCTCCCGCTCCCACTGGGCGACGGTAATCAGCACGTTCAGCACGAGCCGGCCGGCGGCGGTGCGTGTGTCGATGGAGTCGTTCACGGACAACAGTTGCTTGCCGCCGCGCTCGCCGAAGTAGGCGTCGATCAAGTCTTGCCAGTCGGCGATGGAGCGGGTGAGCCTGTCCAGCTTGACGATCAACAGGCCATCCGCCTTGCCGGCCTTCAAGAGGCCCAGGGCACGCCGCAGACCGGGCCTGTTGAGGGTCTTGCCCGACTCGCCGGGGTCCAAGACGCTCTCGATGATCTCCAAATCATACAAGCCGGCGTAGGCCGTCATCTTGGCCATTTGGGCGTCCAGACTGATTCCCCCCTCCGCCTGCTCCATCGTCGATACCCTTGCGTAGGCAATCACTCTCATGGTTGTACCTCATGGTTGTTGGTCTCTCTTCCAGCATACCATCCGGCAAGCACATGCAACTGGTATGTGTCCAAAGCCGTCCGGCTGTGGACGCCTCCGGGCCGCCGGCCGGCCCGCCGGCCCCGCAGACAGAGCGTATAAACGCGCTGGCCGATCCACGACCTGCGCGAATCATGGACACCATCGCCACGGCCGCCAGCCCCTTGTGGTCATGGCCTACGGCGTCGAAGAAGGTCCGGGCCAGTACGATGCCCCACCAAGGCCCCCAGGCAGCCCGCCAGCGGCCGTTCCAGCGAACGTACCCAAGACCTGCTCGATTCTTGTAGGCCATCTACGGCTCACCAGAGGGCCATACGCTGGCCCGCCTGGACTCGTTGAACAACTGCATCGCACAGGTGCCGGCCTGGACGCCAGCCCCCTTTCGTCATGGTCAACCGCGTCGAAGAAGGTCGCGGTGACGCGGCGTTCCTGCAAACAAACCGTAGCGTGGTTCGTAACCGCGCGACGAGGGAGAGTGCAGTCACCAAGCGTTGCGTGGCGCGCTAACCCAAGCGCGCTGGCGGCCATGCCCGCCCCACCTGCGCGATGCTCGTAGCCGGTCCCCAAACGGCTGGACATCATGGATCACGGTGTCTTACAGGTGCTCTCGGCACGGTCCCAGCGGCGGCCCAGGGCTGTTTGTCAGATGGGCCGGTCCGACCTATGCTTGCGCAGGAAGGCTGATACCCATGAAGCGATTACCATGAATCGAGCAGGTTATTGTGCGTACCAACTGGAAGACCCGCGTGTGCCGGGCATACCGAAGTGGATCGGCTACGGCCTCGGCCCGGCACCCTGGCAGGCACTTTGGGACTTCCGCCAATACGGCACCGGACCGTTGTTCGACTGGCTGCGCGACCTGGACGCCAACGGCTGCCGGCTGGTGGTATCGAAGGAGTGGCGAATCGGGTTTGTCGTGGGGATCGACGGCCCGGCGGCGCGGTTGTTTGCCCACGAGCGCATCAAGGAAATCTGCCGCATGGCGATGGGGCGGCCGGCCGGCGGCCCGTACTACCCCGAGCACCCTCCGTTCCTGCTAAATCCCCGGCTTGGCCCGCCCGACCCTCGCAAGCCGATTGTGGCGGAAGGGCCGGACGGCCAGACATTGGAATTTCTGTCGGTGGGCCACGCGGCCGAGTGCGGCTACGCGCGGTCGGCCATCGACCGGGCGCTGAAGACTGGCGGCACCCATCGGGGCCTGCGCTGGCGCTACGCGGCCGGGGTGAAGCGCGGTCGCATCAGCCGGCCCGTGGAACGGGTCACGGCCGATGGCAAGGCGACACTCTACGCGAGCATCTACGCGGCTGCCAAGGCAATGGGAGTTTCCCGGCCGACCATCGCCCGGATGATCGAAACGGGCGAGCCGGACGGCGACGATTGCCGCTGGCGAGTAGCCGACGCGGCAGCCGACAGACGCGGCGGAGCACCTGATAACGAACAATTCTAACCGCGAGGGAGAGAGAGTCCGCACCTGCGGGCCGCAGACCTGCCAGACGCTTCGTGGCAGTAGCGTAGCAAGACCTGCTCGACGCATAGAGTCCGCAGCACGCGAAGCCAAGGCTCTTGGTGGCCACGTCAGTTGGGATCGTGTATCAGCGCATCGAGCAGGTTGCAGGTGGGGCACAGTCGGGGGCGGATCGACGCGGCCGGAGGGACGGCTGACCGGCGGCTGCCGCATGACCAGCCATCCAGCCGGGCGTGTTTGCCGCGTTGTTGTGAACCCGTCCCTGTAAACCAACCATCGCAAGGCTGTAACTGTGAGCCGCGCGGGTCCGGGCAGTAGCGGTGCGCACCCGCGCACCGCGCGCTATCCCAAACGG
>Ga0315289_10010109_pt1 | contig 13540 bp, 11 predicted proteins | sample YL17G11_40_MG_FD_203452 | JGI IMG/M metagenome (GOLD analysis project Ga0315289, IMG submission 203452) | Sediment microbial communities from Yellowstone Lake, YNP, Wyoming, USA - YL17G11_40 | ecosystem: Environmental > Aquatic > Freshwater > Lake > Sediment | place: USA: Wyoming | collected...
TTGTTTGTTCACTCAACGAATTTGAATCATTTGAATCATTCGTTCCTTTCGATGTCGTGCTCTTTGTTAAGCACTTGGCATTCAAATCCGCCATTAACCGGTCCACGCCCGACAAGCATTCCCCGCACACGTCCCCCCACCGTTTTTGACCGGATGAAACCAGGTCCAGCTGGTGCTCCATGCGCTTGGTGTAATCGTAGTCAAACACCTCTGCAAAATGGCTGCACAAGAAGGTGATGACCGCGCGGCCCAGCGGTTGAATGACCAGGCGGTTTTTTTCATTCCCGAATTCCCGCTCTTCCACCGACTGGCTGAGCACGCCGCCATCCAGCTCGAACTGAGTGCAACTCACGCGCCGCCCCGGCACGTCCTGCTTGGCAACATACCCGCGCTCCTGTATTTTATGCACCAAGCTGGAAAACGTGGACGGACGCCCGATACCGCGCTCCTCCAACATGCTGACAAGCGACGCCTCCGAGTAATGCGACTTCAGCTCGCGCACCTGCATGGCCGACTGCAGTTTATTGTATTTGATGGCCGAATCCGGAACAATGGCCTGCAGCAGCATCCAGCGATTGGTCGCATCGGTTGCAGCATCCGTTTTTGACAGTGCAGCCACGATGCGCCAGCCCGCAAACTCGATGCGCTCCACCGAATGCCGGTAGTCCCGGCCCTCCGGCGCCGAAATGCAGGACGTCATGGTGCTCCCCGTGCACGGTGCCATGCACGTTTCTGCAGAGTGGCGCCAAATCATGCGATACAGGCGCTGCTCCTTCGCGGTCATCGTGTCCGGCACAGCAATGCAGTGCAGGGATGTGGCGTGCACCGCTTCATGCGCTTCCTGTGGTTTCACGTCCGCCACGGCCTCCTCTGCGGCCACTTCTTTTGGGGTGTCCCGTTTCTTTTTCACCACAATGCGCTTCTTTTTTACGACGACCTCCTCCACTGCCTCTCCTTTGTTGTATTTTCCCCCCCATTTTTCGGTGATGTAGTCGCGGGCATGCGCCAAGAACGGCTCGGAATACGCGCGGCTGTCGGTGCGCGGGTATGTTATGTATCCCCCTTCATACAAATGCTGACACGCCAACATGGTTTCCGCCGGCGATAAGCCGAGCTCGTTGCTGGCTTGCTGCTGCAATGCGGACGTGGTCAGCGGCAGCGGGGCGGCCTTGGCGAACCCGTGTGTTTTCGGCGCGCGAATGACGTGCTCGAACGCGGCAGATTCCCGCAAAAACGTGGCGCATGTCTCGGCGGTGGCATGCCCCTTGCTCAGCTCGTATTTCAGATTCAGCTTCGTGAAGTAGCCCACCGTTTCATAAACGATGGTTCCGTCCGCGGCGGCATCAATGGCGCACTGGTTGTCGTAAATGAGGCGCAGGGCGGGGGTCTGGCAGCGGCCGGCCGACAACGACGGGGCGCCCTTCGTTTTCGGCTCCAAAACGTGGTCCCACAGCGCGGGCGTGATTTTGAATCCCACCAGCATGTCCAGCGCTTGTCGGGCAATTTGCGCATGGACCGCATCCATGTTGAGCAGCTGCGGCGCCTGAATGGCGCGCTCGAGCGCCGGCTTGGTTATCTCGTTGAACACGATGCGCCGGGTGGTGGCAATCGGCAGGCCGAACAAACAGCACGCGTGATACGCAATGCCCGCACCCTCGCGGTCGTTGTCCGTCATGAGATACGTTTCCTTGCACTCCGCAACCAGCGCGCGTATTTTATCAATCTGGGCTTTCTTGGACTCCACGACGTGGAATTGGGGCACGTTTGAAAAAGTGGTGTCAATGTCTTGTAGCCCAGTCAGCTCTCTCATGTGCCCGAACGTGGCCGCGCACACGTACTTGTCCGGGCCTAAATGGCCCACAATGGTGCTGCATTTTGCGGGAGATTCCACGATCAGGAGGATTTTATTCTTGTTGCTCTTCGTTGAAAATGATGACATCTACACAATACCAATGCCAATGCGCAATGCACGTAGTGAAATGCATTGCGCAATATTTATATTGATTTCGGATGTATGAATGCAATCACCTCATTCGCAAACGGTGGTTGGTTCTGAACAAGGGCATGCTCCGAACCTCAACTGAACGGGCGCTTGCGCGTGGAACCGCGCAAGTCTTCATTGTCATTGTTGATTTCAGGTCCACCAACGGAACATTAAAAATATGACTGACCCAATTGACAAATCCGGAAACCCAATAATATCTCGATAGTGTTTTGATGATACAGGCATTTGTCAGCAGCATGAAATCAAACATGGTTTCTCTCATGCTGTCAATGTCGGCATTCGGGTCCGCCAAATGAATCGGGTGGGTTGGAATGACGCGATGAACCAATTCGGGACGAATGCGTTCGCGCAAATGGGTTTTAAATTGCAAAGAGTCTGACATGATGTATAAATTCGGCACTGTTGTCAGTTGAACGTTGATCATGGCGCACAATTGACGATATTGGTGCACGTTTGATTCATTGTCATTCAATTCTTGATCCCCCAGTCTAAAATGCGCAATTGAGTAATTTTTGGAAATGCGGAATGCCTTGCATCTCTCATTGAAATATCCATTGAACTCATGCGTTGGAATCAAATGGGCGCGCATAAACAGTTTGCACTCATTCGATGGCGCATGAATGTAATCGTCTATAAAATTGGTGGTTATTAACAGCGGATTGGCATTGGTCGCGCGTTGGTTCATTTCTATGAGTTGCTTCACATGTTCGTCGGTCTTGTTTATGGCATCATTGATTTCGGATTGATGTTCCACGACATAATCGGTGAACCTGTGCGGCGGTGAAACCAACAGTTTCGAAACGGGATGCAGCTGCGTGTCCACAATCAATTCGAAGTTCAGTTGGCGAGAGAGTTTGTGCAAATAAATGGTTCCGCGCAACAAGTCCCCAAACCCTGCGTTCATGTGCTGCTTCCACACCATGATGACAACATTCGACATGACGGATTGCCGTTATTTTTATATATTATAGGACAATAAATAAAAAAAACAGTTTGTAAGAATTGCGGTAATTAATGTTTGCGCGTTGAGCGACGATGACGATGACGACGTGTCTTGTCTCCGCGACGAGACTTTTGTTTGTGTCCACGACGTGTCTTATGGCTGCGACGAGACTTTTGTTTGTGTCCACGACGAGACTTTTGTTTGCGGCCACCAGCAGATTTTCCTTTTAATTCAAATATGTCATTCAAATAGTCAATATCAGCATCCACATAAAACGCAATAACAAGTCTTGCCACTTCTTTCAATTTCATCGTCATAATTTCATTGTCAATTTGCGCATCTTCACCTGCAACCGCATATTCACCTGCAACCGCATCTTCACCTGGTGACGCATCTTTGCCTATTGGGGCACAGATTGTTTCCATTAAACTGTTTAACCCATTTGTTCTTATTCCTTCGTCAAGGACCGCATCAATCCTGTTTTTTTGCACAAAACCTGGTAATGCATTTAACAATTTAAACGCTATTGGCACTTCTTTAAATTTTACATATTTTCCCTGGTCTTTTGCTAATTTAGATACTATAAGAGATATTGTCTTTGCAGGTAAAACATTTTTGATATTGTGCGGTTTGATGGCGCATGCTAGTTTGGACGATTCGAGTAAGTCTTCCGCAATCTGTTGTGAAAGTGCGTTAATAATAGCAAAATGATCCATGTTTGCAAATTATACATTTATGTAAATATTTTAGTTTAGTTGATGTTTGGCCTTGTATTGTTTCCACGACACTTTTTTTGCAGGTGGCAAAGAATCGTCCGATGAAGATCCAGACCCGGTGTTCGAATGCTTTTTGTCCAGCTTTTCCGATTTTTTCAGCGCGCTGTCAATGTAAATTTGTTTGAGCAGTTGGCCGACTTCCACGGACGCCTCGTGCTGGTCCACTTTCCCGTCTTCAATCATTTTTAGGACGCCCAACAACTTGCCTAAAATGGCCAAATCAATCTCATCCTTTTTCACCTTGTTGAAAATGTCGGTGTAGTTATTGAACAAAAAGGAGCACCGATTTACGCACATCATGTCGAACTGGTCGGGGTTGGTTTTAGCCAGACGCGCGTAATCGCGCTTCAAATTGAGCAGCGTGGCAACATCCGCGTGAATGAGCATGCTGTGTTTCAAGTCGCGGATTTGCGAGGTGTTGTCGGCGGCATCATTCGCCTGAATCATTTTCTCCAACTGAAGGCGGTCCAAGCTGTTCATTTTTTCAAGTATGTGAATTATGATAATATAATAATACTGTCAATGCTACGATTTTAAATGCTTTTTAAAAAATATAGTTATATTGCATATAGCAAATTACAAATACATAAGCTTAATTAATCATGTCGAGTCCAAATCCATACGGACATGTGGTCATGAAACCGGATGTGGTCGCCCCCACCATCAACTCAGCAATGCCTGCCTCCGTTTCCACCACAACTGGCGGAAGCGTGATTGCTGCATCTCAACAACGAAGCGCAGCGCACAATGCATTGGTGCTGCAACAATCTGGACGAAAGATTGGTGGTTCTAAGCGAAGCGACCATAAAAAGCGAAGCAACCATAAAAAGCAGTCTAAGCGGTCTAAGCGAAGCGACCATAAAAAGCGGTCTAAGCGAAGCAACCGGTCTAAGCGAAGCGACCATAAAAAGCGGTCTAAGCGAAGCAACCATAAAAAGCGGTCTAAGCGGTCTAAGCGCGGTGGCGAGAACCCAACTCCTACGCCATCCAGCAAACCGTCGGTTGCACCCGTTCCGCAGTTCTCCGGCGCCCACAATGCCGCAGTAAACAATAACAGCATTGCTGGCAATCACTTGTTGATGAAAGCCGGGTCGCAATCAGTGTTTGACAATACACATGCAACTCCATCCACCACTGTTTTAAATGCATAGAATGCAATAAATCCAAATGCAAAATAAAATTATATTTGGGTTTTATAGTGATACAAATTGATACAAATCAAATGTCAACAACCATCGATGACACGATAAAGGCAACAGCAACAGCAGTTCCCAACGAGTTTGGTTCGGACCCGCCGTCCAAGGTTGCAACCTACATACAAATGCTGTTGATCATTGCGTATTACGTCGGCCTGGATCTCGCCATATTTGCACTCATATACATTAAGGGCGTGAAAGACAATTGGCCGTTATTCAAGTGCAGTCCCATTTACATGATGACCGCCTCATTTTTCGGATTCGACACCGAAACCAACTTTCAACAATGCATCCAAACCATGCAGACTGGATACATGAGCGTTTTGATGCAACCCGCAAATTACATAATGTCGGTCACCACCGGCGCGATTGGAGGCCTGACGGATGGGTTGAATGACGTCCGCGATTTCATGAACAATTTTAGAGTGAATTTGACCGGAAGCATTCAAAACATTTTTGGCGTGTTCCTCAACATGCTGACCCAGATCCAGGTCATGGTCATCAAAATCAAGGACATGATGTCCAAAAACATCGGCATCATGACCACCCTCATGTACACCATGGACACCAGCGTGCAAACCATGGAAAACACGTGGTCCGGCCCCATTGGAAAAGTGGTGCGCGCACTGTGATTAAGGCAAGTTCATACCCCCCCACCACGGGGGTTGTTTTGCAAAACGCTCCAAAAACAAATAATGATGAATAATAATAAGGGAGGATTATTATTCATTTTATCCATGAGCCAAACCAAAAATGCTGACGTCAATTTGGGGGACGTGTCGTGGTTCAAATTCATGTATAAAAACAAAGTGCACGATGATTTCATGAGCTGCATTGCATGGTCCACAATTCTGCTTTTTGCATACGCTTGCGGATATGCTTATTTGAAAATACGCGCAAATGCGCAAACGATACGAACCAATTGGATTGAATACCGCTGCAATCCGGCATACATGATGTTTGCCGGAAACGTCATGAAACCGAACGGCACATTCAAGGAACAAATGCAGTTCGCCGAGACCAATTTTCAATACTGTGTGCAAAATGAATTGAAATCCATATCGTCCGTGTTCATGGACCCGATCCATTACACCCAATCCATTGCAATCAATACTTTGCACGGCATTGCAAATGCGCTGAATGACATTCGCATTTTGATCAACAACATCAGAGATGCGGTGTCGTCCATTGTGTCGGACATCATGAGCCGCGGACTCAATGTCATGCAGCCCATCATTGGGATGTTCTTGAAGATGCGGGACACAATGGGAAAGGTGCAGGGCATTATGACCGCTTCATTGTACACCGTGCTTGGAATCTACGACACGCTGCAATCCGGGCTTCGTTCCACGTTTGAAGTCATTGTCATCATTTTAATTGCAATGGGCGCCGTCATCATTGCCCTCTGGGTTGCGGTCGCCATTGCCATTGCGTTCGGCCCATTCGGCATTCCCTTTGTCATCGCGTCCACTGCCTCCGCAACAGTCATGACCGCGATTTACATTGGGATCGCAGTTCCCTTGGGCATCATTGCGCATTTTTTGGCGGAAACCATGCACATCCACGGCCTGTCATTGGTTCCTGACCCGCCCTCCAAATGAGATGTTGAGATGTTGTTGAGTTTAGGAAAATGATTCCAATAAAAAATATTTTTATTATATATAATCTTGATTTCAAACCAACCATTGCATTTCAATATGGAATTAAAGGTTCTTGGATACAGTGCTCGTCTTGAGCTTGTCGTTCTCTTTGTTGTCATCGGCATTGTTTTAGGAACCCATTTGTTCTGCAGCTGCACTTCGTTCTCGGTTGGAGGCATGCCGACCGACGTTGGAACTGCGATTAAGGAAGCCTTCACCCAACAAAACGTCATGCTGGGGTCCGACGATTACGGCGCTGCCATAAACTACAGCATGGATGCTGGCCTCCCCATCACCAACTGGGAGAACGCCGCGCGCAACTATGCCAAGCAAATCGGCAACCAAGACAACACCAAGTCGGGACAGTTCTACAAGGGCGGCCCCATTCCTCTTCCCCCCGGTGAACTGTTGATTTTCGCCAACAACGAGGTCAAGCCCGAGTGCTGCCCGAGCTACTACTCGTCCAGCACCGGGTGCGTGTGCACCAGCCAAAAGCAGTGGGACTATTTGAACGAGCGCGGCGGAAACCGCACTTTCAGCACCGAGTTTTAAGAATTTTTTTATGTGAAATATTATATGTTGCAATTGCATAAACAACATATAAGGTGAAAATGAATCCAAGTGTCGAACCCTCTTTTTCTTTTTCTTCTGCTCCTGCTCCCAAAATTGCTCCCGTCGTGGTTGCGGGGGCCGTGTTTATTGGACGCGCAGTTGCGGGAGGTGTCATCGGCGGCGCCGCAAGCTGGGGTGCCAATCGAATTCTTGACAATCGTTTTCCTTCTAAAAGATGAAAAAAATAAAAAAATTCATCATTCTTTCATCAAAATTAATACTGCGCTTATTATATAACCAGAATAAGCACAATATGAACACCCCGTCAGCAACCGCATCAGCCGCATCGGCATCGGTTTCCATGTTGTGCACTCCTGCGCTCGTGTATCTCGTAATTTCTTTTGTAGCACTCGTGGTTTCGTGGGTACAAAACAGCCAAAACACGAACGTGTATTGTGCCGGCCATGTTTCATGCCCAGTTCAAAACACGACGTATGTTTTCGTTCTGAAAATCTTGTGGTTCCTGTTTTGGACGTGGATTTTGAATGTGCTGTGCACCAAGGGGTACACAACGGTCGCATGGGTGCTTGTGGCCATCCCGTTCATGGTTTTTTTCACCCTCATGTTTGGTTTAGCAAATGCAATGGCATCGGGATCCAAGTCGATGCCCGCACCCACTCAAGTTTCTCCCAACTCTTCTTACACTGTGGGAATCTCGGGAACCACTGCGTACAATGGAAAAGCAGCCAGAAAGATGAGCCCTGACACCAGTGGCACTGTTCTTGGACCCAATGAATACGTGTATGGAAACAAGGCCGACAAGATTGGATTTTATCCGAACGAAACCAACACCCAGTACTCCAGTTATTCCAGCTATGACGCCAACTTGGACAACCGTGCCAAGTTTTTGGACCGAGAGTCCAAGGGGCTTGTTCAGCCACAGCAACCGCAACAGCAACCGCAACAGTAAACGCATGTGAATTAAATCATCGATTGATTGATTTAATTTGATTTAATTTGATTTCTCTTAATGCTTCTTGCTCTTGTTGCTCTTGTTGCTCTTGTTGCTCTTGTTGCTCTTCTTGCCTTTCTTGCCTTTCTTGCCTTTCTTATGCTTATTTGTGCGGCTCTTTCCTCCATTTGGAGGGACGAACGGAGACACATGGCTATTCAATAAACCCAATATTGAAGATGGAACCAACCTTTCTGGGTCTAATTCTGTGCGCCGTCTTTCGTTTGCAAGTTGTTCATTGCACCAATCAACAATTGGATTGGCATGTGCGGCGAGCAATTTTTCTAATTCATAAACAACGCGCCGGTCCAGATCTGCATCGGGCCCATTTTCGGCTTCACGTGCATCTCTGTAGGCTATGAGTTTTTCCACAGTGCTTTTGCCAGTGTTGCTCATTGTTGGCAATCTTTATATAAATGATTGATAAAAAATAATTTTATAATTTTTCTATTGTTTACTTACAATTTGAAACGCTCTACAAATACAGGTTCATGTGTGGACGATCGGAATCATTCTTCTTAATGAGCTTGTCCACCACATCCTGGCTGACGGTGTACGGAAACGACACCTCCAATGACTTTTCCTTTTCTTCAAACAGCTGCGTGCCGGGGCGCATGAGCCGATGCAGGTTCAACTTCGTGTAAACGGTTTCCAGGCAGCGCTTCAAATTGCGCACGCCCGCCTCCTTCATCGTGTGATGTTCCACAATGTATTCCACAACGGCGTCGGGAATGACAATGTCGCCCTCTGCAAACGCAACCTCGGCGCGAATGCGCGGAATCAAGTGATGCTGCGCGATGAACGTCTTGTCCTTCGTGCTGTATCCAGTCGTCTTGATTTTGTACATGCGGTCCAACAGCACCGGATTGACGCGGCTTTCGTCGTTGTAGCTGAAGATGAAGAGGCACTTGCTCAAGTCAAAGCCCACCTCCGAAAAGTACTTGTCATGAAACTCCGAATTCTGCGACGTGTCGGTCAAGTGCGTCAAAATTCCAACGATTTCCTCACCCTTGGACGTCTCGCTGATTTTGTCGAGCTCGTCAAAGTAAATGACGGGGTTGCTGGACTTGCATCGAATCAGAATGTCCACGATTTTGCCCCACACGCTGCCTTCGTATGTGTAGGAATGTCCCTCTAAGAAGCTGCTGTCAGTTGCACCACCCAGCGCAATGAACGCAAAGTCGCGCCCCAGAATCTTGCTGATGCCTTCTTTCACGAGCGACGTCTTTCCCGTGCCGGGAGGGCCGTGAATGGCAACCGCCGTGCCAATTGCCGCCGGGTTTGCAATCCACTGCCCCACCATCTGCATGATTTGCATTTTGGCGTCGTTCAAGCCATACACTGCAGTGTCCAGCCGGGTTTTGGCATCGGTCATGAACTCATGGCATTTGTCCACGCCGTCAGCAATCGTGATTGGAAGGTTTTTGTGCTTGTTGAAGGGAATCTGCATGAACGCATCCACCCAGTTCTTCAGTTTGCAGTATTCGCCGCAGCCGGGCTCCATGTATTGCAACATGCCAACCTTGCGCAGAGCGACTGCCTTCATGTCGCGCGGAATGTCGGATTCCAACAGGGTCAGCTTGTATGGTTTTTCAATCGCGGTGACTTTGGCAACTTCGATCAACTCTTCAATCAGCGCACGTTGCTGCTTGATGGTAAGGCGTTTCTTGAAATAATCCAAGTCGTTGGTGGAACTCTTCCTGCGGAGCAGTTTGCGAAACTTCTTCGAATTCTTGCGCTTGCGCATGTGGGTCAGCTCTTCCAGCTCATTCTTTATTTTTTCTTCGGAATCTTTCAGACTTCTCAGTTGTTTTGCAATGATGCGGTTTGTTTTGTCCTTGGCCAGCATCTCTTCATATGTTGCACGCAACGGTTGCATCATGGCAATCTCATCCATGCACCTTTTCTGCTTTTCGTCCAACTCGGGTTCGTCCTCGCTTTCCGATGACGTTGACGAATAATAACTGTCATCATCGTAAAATTCATCGTCGTCCTCGTCAAAGTATTCGTCGTCTTCATCGTAGCTGCTGCTGTCATCACCACTACTATCTCCCGGCACGTAATCCTCGTCGTCGCTGTCATCATCATGCAGATCACATTCATCTTCGTGGACGATGTTGGTGGATTTTTTCTTTCTGCCAAAATCAAGGCGCCTAGAAATGTCGGCGTCAGAGGATTGAATTTCATCCGCGCGCGTTTGCGTTTGCGTTTGCGTTTGTTGAAGTTTTCCCTTGGGTTCAACGTGTATGATGATGTTGAAGTTTTGCTTCTGTTTTCGTTTGGAGTCAGCGACCACTGCTGGTTTTTTGGGAGCCTTGGGGGGCGTCAAACTGGATGAGCGCGCAGAGGGGGGCGTGGTCGGTGGTTCTGCAAATGCATTTTCAATGATCGCTTGAGCAATAGCGTCATCTGCCGGTGATGCATTTGTTTTTGTTTTTGTTTTTGCATTTGTGTTTGTTGGGTTTGTGGTCGATTTCACTTTTGTGTTTGTGTTTGCTGCTGCTGCTGCTGCTGCTCCTCCCCCTCCTGCTGCTCCTGCTCCTGTGCTGGATTTTGAAGTTGAAGATGATTCAAGCGCCTTGACTTTTTCGGACATGTAGGTCGAAGGAAACAAATCAGACAACAACCGATTCACTTCCAATCGGTCGTATTCATTCTTACGGTTTTTTGATGCCAACTTTGGAGTTGGAATGTCCACAGCCGCGGATGCAGAGGGTGCTACATTTTCATCCATTTCACCATCATTGTCGGTCGCATCACTGTCCGGCGATGGTGGCTGAGGTGCATTGGGGTCAGACCCATTCTTTTTGCAAACACGTGCAGCGTCTTCTTGCTTCTTTGATTTCGTCGTTTTCTTCTTGGGAACCGTTGAAATGTTGATAGGCATATTTGATTCCGGTTGATGATCTCTCTGATTCAATTCAATGCATTGTGTTTATATTTTATTTTCATGTTCAATTTTTTTGTTAATTCATCATCCACAATGCATCAATGCATCATCCACAATGCATCATTTTAATAAAAATTGATTTCAAAAACAATCTAAATATTATTTAGTAAGTATAAGGAGGATTCAATCATTTTCAACAACACGCAAACACACTGATTATTACAATATGGCAGCATCATCCAAACATCGTGTGTCAAAAATTGTCGGCATTCAGTTTAGCATGCTGTCGCCCGAAGAAATCAGAAAAGGAGCAGTAACTGAAATCACGAGTCGCGACACGTATGTGGGAAACAAACCCGTCATTGGCGGCTTGTTCTGTCCCTACATGGGCGTTTCGGAACCCGGCATGCTTTGCCCAACCGATGGACTGGATTACATGAACACGCCCGGCTATTTTGGACGGATCGAATTGGCCGCGCCGGTGTTTTATTACCAACATTTGGCAACTGTCCATAAAATTCTGCGATCCGTGTGCATCAAGTGCAGCAAGCTCCTCATTGACAAAGACGCGCACAAACAGGCACTGAAAATGTTGCCCGATGAGCGCTGGTCCTATGTATTCGGCGTGGCCAGCAAAGTCAAGCGCTGTGGCGACGACAACGAAAACGGCTGCGGATGTCTCATGCCCAAGAAAATCCGAAAAGAAAATTTGGCCACGCTCATTGCCGAATGGGAAAGCGACGGCATCAAAGGCATGTCGGAAGAGGACGCCAAAAAAATGAACATGCAATTGACGCCCGAAATTGTTCTCAAAATCTTCCGCAGAATCAGCGACGACGACATCTCGTTCATGGGCTTCAGCCCGACATTTTCCCGCCCCGACTGGATGATTTGCCAGGTGCTGGCGGTTCCTCCTCCCGCAGTGCGCCCCTCGATCAAAATGGACGGCCAGCAGCGCAGCGAGGACGATTTGACTCACATCATCGTCAACATTGTCAAGGCAAACAAGACGCTCCAAGAAAAAATCCGAGACGGCGCGCAGGCCAACATCATCGCCGACTGGCACACGGTCCTGCAGTATTACTGCGCCACGCTCGTCGACAACAACATTCCGGGTGCGGCGCCGGTGGCTCAACGCTCCGGACGCCCGCTCAAGTCCATCAAGGAGCGCTTGAATGGCAAGGGCGGCCGCGTGCGCGGCAACCTCATGGGCAAGCGCGTCGACTTCTCCGCGCGCTCGGTAATAACACCCGACCCCAATCTGTCCATTCGAGAGCTCGGGGTTCCGCTCAAAATTGCGAAGAACATCACGAAACCGGTGGTGGTGAACGACATGAACGTCCGCTTTTTGACCAAGCTGGTGCGCAATGGTCCGGACGAGTACCCCGGCGCGAAGATTCTGGAGCGCAAAGGCGGCGAAAACATTTCGCTGCGATACGCGGACCGCGACAACATTGTCCTCTACAATGGCGACATTGTGCACCGCCACATGATGGACGGCGACGGCGTCCTCTTCAACCGTCAGCCCACGCTGCACCGCATGAGCATGATGTGCCACATCGCCCGCATCATGCGCCAGGGCGACACGTTTCGCATGAATGTCGGCGACACCAAGCCCTACAATGCCGATTTTGACGGTGATGAAATGAACATGCACATGCCGCAGGACGAGGAGGCGGAAGCGGAGCTGAAGAACCTGGCAGCCGTCCCGTATCAAATCATCAGCCCGGCGAAAAATCAGTCCATCATCGGCATTTTCCAGGACTCGCTGCTCGGTTCATACCGTTTGACCCGCCCGGGGGTGTCGTTCACGCCGCGCGATGCCATGAACCTCTTGATGGCATATAACGGCATCAATGAAGGGCTGTTTGCGACGCGCGCCGAACGCATCACCAGTTTCCAAATTCTGTCGCAGATCATGCCGTCAATCACCATGAAATACAAGACCAAGGGCTTCGGCGAAAACGACGACTTTGCAACATCGCCGGGCGTGTTTGAGATGGTCGACGGCAAGTACTTGCGCGGGCAGCTGGACAAGGACGTGCTTGGCGGAGGCAGCAACGGCCTCATCACGCGCACCTGCAACGACTTCGGCAACATGGCGGCGTCCGACTTCATCGACAACCTGCAGAACATCGTCACGGAGTACATGAAGGGCAGCGCTTACAGTGTCGGCATCAGCGACCTCATCGCCGACCGCTCGACCAACGAGCAAATCACGCAGTCCATCACGTCCAAAAAGAAGGAAGTGAAGAACCTCATTGACCAGACGTATCTCGGCATCTTCGAGAATGCAACCGGCAACACCAACGAAGACGAGTTTGAATTCCAGGTCACCAACATTTTGAACAAGGCGACCAACGATTCCGGCAAAATCGGGTTGAAGAGTTTGAGCAAGGACAACCGGTTTGTCACCATGGTCAAGGCCGGCTCCAAGGGCAGCGACTTGAACATTTCGCAGATGATTGCGTGCTTGGGGCAGCAGCTCATTGACGGCAAGCGCATCCCCTACGGGTTCGAGAACCG
>Ga0315289_10010110_pt1 | contig 13540 bp, 15 predicted proteins | sample YL17G11_40_MG_FD_203452 | JGI IMG/M metagenome (GOLD analysis project Ga0315289, IMG submission 203452) | Sediment microbial communities from Yellowstone Lake, YNP, Wyoming, USA - YL17G11_40 | ecosystem: Environmental > Aquatic > Freshwater > Lake > Sediment | place: USA: Wyoming | collected...
GTGATCGCCATCAGTTCCAACCCAATGCCCAGCTACCGGGGGCGGCGTTTTTTCTTCGAGCATGAGGGTTTCGACGTTCCCTACCGCTCGCTGGTGCCGCTTAGGATTGACGGGCTGGTGCTCACGGGGCGCTGCATTTCCTGCGAACAGGGACCGTTTCAGTCGGCGCGTTCGATGGCGCCGGCGATGGCGGTTGGCCACGCTTCGGGTTGCGCGGCGGCGCTGGCGGCCAAGAGCGGGGTGGCCCCGCGCAAGCTGGACGTCAAGGCGCTTCAGAAGCTACTTCTCGGCCAGAAGGCGGAGCTCCGCATCCCAGCATGATGACGCGGCTTGCCGCCCCCTGGCAGAGAGGTGAACAGCAAAGGCAATTGCATGCGATGTCCGCATGATCCCGGAATTCCAAGACTCGAAAGGAAGGGAGAATGGTCATGTCAGCAAAGAATTCATGGAGAGGGAAGACAAAGGGGTTCCTGGCTCTTGCCATCGGGTTGTTTGTGCTGGCGCCCGTCGGGCATCTTCCGGCCCAGCCCAAGAAGGGAGAGACGCGGGGATGGTGGCCCCAGGACTACTCGGTCAGCCGGGACGACGCGGCGGGGAAGCTGGTTCTCTCCACAGCCTACTACACGATTCAGCACGATCTGAAGAAAGGGGGGGCGATCGAGAGGATCAGCCTGACTCACGGCAAAGCGCCGAACCTCCTCCTCAAGCCGATGGAAACGACGGTGCGGCTGAAGGTGGATGCGGCCCTTCCGGAAACCGCGGCCCGGAGGCGCCGTGCGACTCCGGACACCTTCAGCGACTTGAATAACGCCACCCCGTCGGTTGTTCAATCCAAGGCCGGCCGGTCGGTGGTCGTGACCGTCGAAAGCCCGCTCGTGGACAGCGGCGGCAAGCCCTCGGGCGTGCTCGCCAAGACGGTCTATACCTACCGGTGGGGGTACATCCGCATTCACAAGGAATTCAGCGCGCCCGGCAAGACAGTCAAGGTCCGGAGTTTGTGCGTCCTGTCCACGCTGGTGGATCCCAGCCTGGTGGATTACGGTTACCGGCCCGCCGTTGCGGAGGAGATGGGTGCGAACCTGCATAGTTGGCAAAACGGGGAGATCCGGCAGTGGGGGAAAATCCGGCCGGGAACGCATTTCGACCTGCCCTTTCAGACGCGCAATGTGCCGCGTTACGTGGTCCTGGCCAACCCCGGCATCGAGGGGCTGGAGTGGATCATGTCGGACGATCTGTCCCAATGGGACTATCAGATTGCCGGAGAGCCGGGGATCGGCTACTGCGAACTGCGGCCGAATACCGCCCCGCTCGGGATCGGCGTCTCGATCTACCCGTTGCACCTGTCGCCCGGTTTCGACCTTCCGCAGGGCGGCTGGGTGGCTCTCAAGGGCACGTGGTCATTCGATTACTACGTCGGCTTTCCGATCCTGGAAGGGCACGCCAACAAGCCCTGGCTGAACATGTCCTACGGGGTGAACAAGGGGAATTGGGTGAGCGAAGAGGAGATCAAGAAGAACGGGGAAAGGGGCGTGGCCACGATGCACCTTCACAACGACGGCGACGCCCATGGCGACGGGCTTTTCTGGCGCGACGGGAGCTACCCTCCCTATCCGCCCGACGAAATGAAGAAGATGGACGGGGTGATCGGGGCCATCCACAAGTACGGCATGAAGACCGCTCCGTACTTCTCGAACCACGAGTTCCACCCGAGCAACGAAGTGTTCTGGCGCAAAGGGGAGGAGTGGGGACGCAAGCCTGACGACCAGGGGAACCTGAGGCCGAACTATTACTACGGCGTCCACATGTGCCTGAAATCGGGCTGGCTGGACTATTTCAAGTTCACGGTGGACCGGGCGCTGAAGAACCACGCCTTCGACGGCGTGTATTACGACTGGAACATCGCCCTGTACTGCAACAATCCGCTCCACGTGGGCAAGAGCACGAACTCCGTGTCCGGGGAGAAGGGCCTGGGCGCTTTTGCCCTTTCGCCCACCGGCCATTGGGACATTGACGAGTTGATCAACCTGGTGGAATGGACGCGGGAACGGGTCGGGCCGGATGGGGTCATCATCCTGCACAACACGCTGGTCCCGATGTTCGCCACGGAGAACTTTGCGAACTACGTTGTGGGCATGGAGTTCATTTACGGCATGCTGTCGGTTTCGATGCCGCGGCCCGAGGAACTGCCGCTGGAGTGGAATTTCGCCGGGGCCCGCCCGCGCGCCGTGATCGGGTACGGCACGATCGCCCCCGAGGCCCCCAAGCGGCTGCACCAGCTGCACGCGATCACCACGTTGATGACTTCGGTGGCGCCCTGGCCCGCGAGCGAGGAAGCGATGGCGCTCTACAAGATTCTCAAACCGCTGGGGGATATCGAGCAGTACAAATTCGAGGACTGGCGCAACAAGGCGGTTCTGCTGGACGATCGCGATTGCCTGACGGCGGTCTATAGCAGGGCCGGAGAGGCCTACGTCCTGCTGGCCAATCTCGAGGCCAATCCCAAGAAGGTCCGGTGCCGCATTGATACGGAGAAACTGCCGGTTGCTCTCAAAGCGGCCACCTCGGCGGAGATTCCCGGCAAAGACGCGGCGCAGCTGGCAGCGGCGAAGCTGACCGGCGACGGAGAGGACATTACCATCCCCGCTGACGACGTGGTGATGGTTCACCTCAAGTAATTCTTGGCGAGGGCAGAACGGGCGCATCTTGATTCCGCTACGGATGCCTCGTGACGGTTCTGCCAATGTGTACGGCCAATAAAGTAGGGCGGGCGTCTCGCCTGCCGCTTTCAGACGCCACGTTCGCGAGGCCAACTCCATGCTCCCCAAACCCGGGGGCCAGGGATTGATTGGCAGGCGAGACGCCCGCCCTACTTTGTCCATCCCCACGGTTTGGTAGCGGAGTCAAGATGCGCCCGGGCAGAACGGGCGGACTCCATTTTGCTTGAACGCTGGGCGAGGAGACTGTAGAAGAAAGGAGACAGCGGCGATGGACTGCCAACGAGGCGCGTATTCCGGTCGCGGGGTTTTCCACTTCATCTTCCGCGTTTTTGCAGAAAGAACGAGTAACGGGGCAATATGAAGGTAAGGGATCTGATTGAGATTCTCGAGAGAGAGGGGTGGGTTCAAACTCGGACACGCGGGAGCCATCGTCAGTTTCGGCACCCGTCCAAGCCTGGCACGGTCACAGTGGCGGGAAAACCGGGCGCGGACATTCCGGCTGGAACTCTCGGAAGCGTCCTGAAGCAGGCAGGGCTCAGAAAGCAGGAGGCACTATGAGGTACATGGTCATTATCGAAAAGGGTGAGGCCGGATACGGCGCTTACGTCCCGGACCTTGCCGGTTGTATTGCCGCGGCCGAGACGCGGGAGGAAGTTCTTCAGCTCATAAAGGAGGCGATCGAGTTTCACATCGAAGGGCTTCGTGCGGAGGGCCAACCCGTTCCTCGGCCTTCCTCGGCGGGCGAGTTTGTCGAAGTAACCGCCGCATAACTACGGGAGCGCCACCAAGACCGGCCAGAACTTCCCGATGCCGGCGAGGACAAAGGCGGGTGCCTGTAAGCGGGCAGCATGGGGAAATGAGTGAGGCGTTCCCTGAATTCTTGCGGCCCGCAGTCAGTTCATGTGGAATCCGCACACCGCGGACAATTCTGTCGCGCTTTCCGGACTTCGCCTCAACGGGGAATCCGTAGCGCCTGGAGGACGCCGATGCCAAACGACCCAACCATGAAACGACTCTGCGATTTTTACATTCGATGGGTGGCGACGATCGGAGCGCTCTACTGCATTGTTCCGACTCTCATCTGGTTTGCCGTTCTTTTCCTTTCCGTTCCCTTCCGTTCGGTCTATGTGCTTCGCCTGATTCTCGCGGTTGGTATCGGGGGGCCGCTGGCGGGGTTCTCCAACCGTGCCGGTCTGCGATTCTGGCTCATCAAGCACGGCTCGTCCGACGGCCCGGCGACGGTTCTCGACGGCATCCTCATCGGCGCGGCCTGCGGCATGGGCACGGTGTTGGTTCCCCCCCTGACTTCCCTGATTGCGAGCCATCATCTCCAACAGGCCAGGAGTCTCATCATCGTCCTGTGGCTCGTCGGGATGGCCGTGGGATGTCTCATCGGCGGCACGCTGGCCGCGATCGGCCGCCGGCACATCCGGGGCGGCAAGCCGGTGAAGGGGGAATGACCACGTGAGGTTTTTTCTGATTGACCGGATCACTTGCTGGGAACCTGGAAAGCGGGCCGGTGCCGTCAAGTCCATCTCGCTGAGCGAGGACTTCTTCGACGATCACTTTCCGCTGAAGCCGATCATGCCGGGAGTCTTGATTCTGGAGGGAATGGCGCAACTGGCGGGGCTTGTGCTGGAAGAGGGGGCGCGGCGGGATTCGGGCCGCGGCCCGAAAGCCCTCATGAGCATCGTCGAGAAGGCCAAGTTTCGAAAACCGGCCCGCCCCGGCGACCTTCTCCACTACGGCGTCGAAGTTCTGTCGGTGAACGAGGCGGGCGGGCGGGCCGCCGCGAGAGCTTCTCGCGACGGAGAACTCGTGGCCGACTGCACCCTGGCGTTTTCGTTCCACGAATATGAGAATCCGCGCGCCGAAGCGTTGAGGCGCGAGATGCTGTCACTCTGGCTGAAGGATCTGCGGTCCGATGAAACGCTCTGACGTGGCCGTCACGGGAATCGGTCTGGTCACGCCCCTGGGGCTCACGGCCAGGGACAGCGTCCGGGCTTGGGAGTCCGGATGCGCCGCCCCGAAGCGTGAGGTGAAGGAGTTGGGGGGGACAAGTCTGGCCGGCGCGGAAGTGGGAGCGCTTCCCGAGATGGACGCTGCGGCGCGCCTTGGGGAACGGCGAATGCTCAAGTACATGTCCGACGCCGCGGTCATCGGCTGTATCGCGGCGCGCGAGGCGACAACCGACGCTAACGTCCGGCGCCGCTTCGCGCCCGAGCGTGTGGGCCTATACGCCGGGACGGGCCTGGCGGGCGCCGGTGTGAAGGAGTCCGATTCGATGATTCGGGAATCCATCGGCGAAGATGGCGCTTTTTCCTGCCGGCTGCTGGGGAGCCGCGGCCTGCCCAAGACAAATCCGTTGCTCTCCTTCAAGATTCTGGCCAACATGCCGGCATGCATCGTCTCGATACTCGAGTCGGTGAAGGGGCCGAACCTGCTTTTCACTCCGTGGGAGGGACAGACGGGCGCGGCCCTGGCCGAGGCATGGGAGGCGGTTGCCCTGGGGGAGGTGGATTGCGCACTGGCCGGCGCCGCGGATTATCCCTGCCATCCCGCCACCTACGTCTTTCTCAGGCAGAGGGGGTTCCTGCGAGACGGCGAGTATCCTTCGCCCGCCGCGGCCTACCTGGTCCTGGAACGGGCCGAGCGGGCTGCGCGCGACGGGCAGCGCGTCCATGCGGAAATCGGCGAGATGGAGGCGGCGGATTGCGGCGGCTCTTCATTCGATCCCCTGGCCCCTCGCATGGGACGCAGCTTCGCCGCGGCGCCGGCCGTGCTCACGGCCCTGGCTTGTCTGACCGACGTTGCGGCGCCCGCGTCGGTTTGCGGCGCGGACGGCCTGGCATTTCGCGCCGTAGTGAGGCGCCTGCCATGAGGCGTGTAGCGGTCACCGGCCTCGGAGTGGTTTCGCCCATCGGCGTTGGCGGAGACGCCTTCTGGGACTCTCTCGAAGCGGGGCGAAGCGGCATTGGCCGAATCAGTCGTTTCGATTGCACGACGTTTACGGCGCAGCTCGCCGCTGAAGTGAAGACGTCCCTGGATGTGCCCGATGAGATCGCCGAGGTTGCCGCCCAGGACCCGAAGGTCGGCTTCGCGTATGCCGCGTGCGCCGAGGCGCTGGCCGGCGCGGGCATGCGGGGCCTGACCCGCGATTGCCTGCTGCATCTCGGGACGAGCCTGGAGGTATTCGACCTGTCGAGAGTGATCCGGCAAGGGCAACCCGACTTCCGGGCGGTATTCGATCGTCCCTCCGGCAACAAACGGCTTGGATTTCAAATGCCGCTCGACACGGCCGCCGCCATGATCGCGGAGACGCTGGGCGCCCCCGGGCAGTCTTTGACGAACTGCTCCGCATGCGCCGCCGGGGCTCAGGCCATCGGCCACGGATTCCGCAACGTGCGCCGCGGCAAGTGGGAGATCGCCGTCTGCGGCGGCTTCGACTCGCTGATCAACCCGCTGGGCGTGGGTGGATTCCAGCTTCTCGGCGCGTTGACGACGGACAACGATCGCGGCGAGACGGCTTGCCGGCCCTTCGACGCTTCGCGCAGCGGCGTGGTGCTCGGCGAGGGGGCGGCCGTATTCGTTCTCGAACCGCTGGAAAAGGCCGTGGCCGAGGGCAGGCGGGTCCTGGCCGAAGTCTGCGGCTACGGTTCGACGCTCGACGCCTACAACCTGAGCGCGCCGGATCCAGGAGGCGAGGGGGCCGAGCGGTCCATGATGTCCGCTCTGGCCGACGCCGGTCTCGAACCGGAGGCCATCGGCCATATCAACGCGCACGGCACGGGCACAAGACTCAACGACCAGGTCGAGGCGGGGGCCATTCGCCGGGTCTTTCGGAACTGTTGGCCGCGCATTCCCGTCAGCGCCACGAAGTCGGTGACCGGCCACCTGATTGCCGCGGCGGGCGCCGTCGAGATGGCGGCTTGCCTTCTGGCGCTGATCCGAAACAGAATCCCTCCGAACCCATCGCTCAGCAAGGTGGGGGAAGGGTGCGAACTATCCCACGCCACGGGCCAGGCCACCCCGTTCGACGGCGAGTACGCCCTGTCGAACTCATTCGGCTTCGGGGGGCAGAACGTCACGTTGATCCTGAGGAGATACGATGGGCAACACTGACGCGCGAGTGGCACTCATAGCCGGGGGAAGCGGCGGCATCGGCCAGGCGGTCTGCCGGGCTCTTGCGCGGGCGGGAACGGTGGTCTACATCGGCTTTTATCGCGGGTCGGAAACGGCCCTTCGTGTGGTTGAAGAGATTCGCGCGCAAGGCGGGCGCGCCGAGTGCCTTCATCTCGATCTCCTGGATGCTCCGCGCATCGAAGCGGTCTGCCAGGAGATCCACGAACGAGAAGGGCGGCTGGACATTTTGGTGAACTGTGCCGGCGCGAACGTGGAGGCTCCGGCCGGAGCGATGGACGACGCCGCATGGGAGCGGGTGAGGGGGATAAACCTGGACGGGGCGTTCCGCCTTTGCCGGGCCGCGGTAAAGTTCATGGTTCCGGGCCGCTGGGGACGGATCGTGAACGTGTCGTCGGTCTCCGCCGTTCGCGGGGGGCGCGGCCAGATCAACTACGCGTCGAGCAAGGCCGGCCTGGAGGCGATGACGCGAGTGCTGGCCCTCGAGTTTGGCCGCAAGGGCATACTCGCCAACTGCGTCGCTCCGGGAGTGATCGAGACCGGGATGTCGGAGCGGCTCCGCGCGGAGCACGCCGAGGAGCTTCTGCCGATCATCGCCCTGCGACGGTTCGGCAAAGCTGAAGAGGTCGCCAATCTCGTCGCCTTTCTGGTCAGCGACGCGGCCGACTATGTCACGGGGCAAGTTCTTCGCGTGGATGGAGGACTGGGGCTGTGAACCGGTTGGACCTCCTCATGGACCTCGTGCGCACCAGGCGCAGCATCCGGCGCTTCCGCGGCGATCCCGTGGATGGCGACTTGGTGCTTCGGCTTATCGAAGCGGCGAGTTGGGCGCCCTCGGCGGGAAATCGCCAGGACTCTTTCTTCAGCATCGTGACTTCGCCGTCGGTGAAAAGGGCGATGTCCGAGGCTATTGGGCAAAGATGGGACGCCATCATCGCCGGGAATCGGGATTCGGGCCTGATCGAGGAAGTGGAACGCTACGCGGCGCATTTCCGTTCGTTTGGCGAGGCGCCGGTCGTGATAGCCGTGTCGGCCCGTTGCCCCGAGAGCGTTCAGCGTCATCTTCTCGGCGACGATGCCTCGGCCACTTCGGGGGGCGCCGTTTCCGCGGCGATGGCGGCGCAGAACCTGATGCTCGCCGCGCACGCGGCCGGGCTGGGGAGTTGCTGCCTGACCGGGGCGCTGGCGGCCCGGCGCGAACTGCGTGAGATCCTGGAATTGGGCCGCAAGAGGGACATCGTCTGCCTGATCGCGCTCGGTTGGCCCGCGGAAAGCCCCTCGCCCCCTCCCCGCAGACCTGTTTCGGAGATCGCGAGGTTCTGGCCATGAAGCATGAGGAGATCGCCGCGGGAGTCCGCGACTGCATCGCCAATGCCCTCGATCTCGAAGCGCAGTCGCTTAGGCTCGAAGACCGCATCATCGAGGACCTGGGAGGCGATTCGCTGGATCTTCTCGACATCGTGTTCCAACTCGAGCAGCGTTTCTCGGTGGCGATTTCGCCCCGCGGCATCGAGCAGCAGGCACGCCAAGCCCTCGGAAGCGAACCCCTCGAGAACGACGGCGTCTATACGCCGGCCGCGCTGACGGAGCTCCGCAAGGCGCTGCCCGAAGTTCCGCCCGAGGAACTAGCCCCCGGCTTGACGACGGCGGGACTGCCGCGGAGGTTTCGCGTCGCCACGATGGTCAATCTGGTCAATCGCCTTTTGGAGGAGAAACGTGGACAAAACATCCTTGGTAACCGGGGGTAGCGGCGCGCTGGGAAGCGCCATTGTGCGCTGCTTGCGGCGTGAGGGTTATTCGGTGGCCTTCACTTTCAAGAACAACGCGAAGGGCGCTGATGCGCTGGCCGCGGAAACGGACTCGCTTGCCTTGAGAGCCGATCTCACCGAACGCGCCCAGGTGAGCGACGTGGTGCGCCGAGCGCTCGAACGCCTGGGCCGGATTGACGTCCTCGTGAATTGCGCCGGGCTGACGCAGGTCATGCCGTTCCCCTTGATCGAGGAAGAGGACTGGGACGAAGTGCTTGCGGCCAATCTCAAAACGATGTTCCTCGTCACGCGCGAGGTGGTGCGCGGCATGATCGCGCGGAAAGCGGGCGTCATCGTCAACATCGGCTCACTGGCCGGCCACCGGCTGCTGGAAGTGCCGGTCCACTACGCCACCGCGAAGGCGGGCGTCGGCGGCTTCACGCTGTCCCTGGCCAAGGAGTTGTCGCGTTACGGCATCCGCGTGAACTCGGTCGTTCCGGGGCTTCTGGACAGCGGCGTGGGGCGCATGGTTCCCGAGAAGGAGAAGGCCGAATACGTGGCCCATTGCACGGCCGGGCGCCCCGGCACACCTGAAGAAGTCGCCGAGGTCGTAGCGTTTCTGGCCGGCGACGCGGCGCGCTATATGAACGCGCAGCAGGTTTTCGTGGATGGGGGCATCTAGTGCGCTGGCGATTCGTGGACCGCATCGTCGAGATCGAGCCGTGGGCGGCGATTCGCTGCCTGAAGGCGGTATCGTTCGAGGAATACAGCCTCCTGAAGCGGCATGGCCGGGAGGGCGTGTTTCCGGAGTCGCTGATGTTGGAATGTTGCGTCGAGAGCGTCCGCTGGCTGGCGGCGGTGAGTTCCCGCTTCGAACTGACGAGCGCCCTCCTGGAGGTCAGTGACTTTCGGTTCCATAGGGAAGTGGGAATGGGCGAGACGCTCCGTATCTCAGCCGGCGTGAAGCGGTACGAGGGTGAAGAGCTACGGGCTGAATGCTGCGTAAGGCGCGCAGGGCGTGAGAACCCTGAGGGCTTGAAGCAGCCGGATGAAGTCGTCGCGACGGGAACGATTGTGGCGGCTTTGTCCCGCCTGGATGATGGATTCGAGCGCGAGACGGTTGAAGGGATATGGCGGGAGATCCATGGCGCGTCTTAGCGAGAAGGACTACGCATACTTCACGACGGTCCGCGGCATGTGCCGCGAGTGCCGCAGGATCGTTCCCGCCCGCGTCTTTTTCCGGGACGGGAAAGTGTGGCAGCAGTCGCTCTGTCCGGATCACGGCCCCGAAGGGGCGGATGGCGCCGGGGACAACGCGCGGCGGGGCCATAGCTCCCCCGCGCTCATCGCGGGCGATAAGAACTGGTACCTCGAGAACGTCCTGGCCGGATTCCCCGACCATTCCCCGTTGAAGGGTGCGCACCCACCCGCGCAGGGCTGCCCGCACGACTGCGGGCCTTGCGCGTGGCACGCCTCGCCTTGCCAGCTGCCGGTGGTGTCGGTGACAAATGCCTGCGACCTGGACTGCCCGATCTGTTTCACCTACAACCGGAAAGACCGCATCTACTTCATGTCGCCCGAGGAGATGCGCGGGACGGTGGATTGGATTGTCGAGTCGTCGGGTTGCGTGGACGTGCTCGACATAACGGGCGGCGAACCGACGCTTCATCCGCGGATTCTCGATATTCTCCAGTGCTGCCGGCGGCCGGAGATCGGCCGCGTAACGATGAACTCCAACGGACTGCGATTGGCCGAGGACCCGGATCTCTGCAAGCGGCTGGCCGATATGGGGATCTACGTCGTTCTCTCGTTCAACACTTTCGACGCGGCGGTAAGCGAACATCTGCACGGACGCGACGTGTCCGCCGCGAAACTCAGAGCGATCGAGAACCTGACGCGCGCCGGAGTGCGGATGACGATTCTCAATGTTCTGATCCGCGGCGAGAACGAAGAGGCCCTGTCCGGCATCCTTGATCTCATGCGCGGAAACGACAACATTCTCAGCCTCACCGTTCAGACGATGACCTACACGGGCCAGGGCGGCGGCCGCTTTCGCGAGCGACGGCACGTCCCCGTGGACGAAGCGGCGAGGACGGTCTGCGCGCATTCGCGAGGGCAGCTGGAGTTCTCCGACTTCCTGCCGCGGGCCTCGGCTCATCCTCTCTGCTATCTGACCTGCTACATGATGAAACAGGGCGACAGGTTCCTGCCGTTCGCGCGGTTCGCGCCGCGCGAGAGAATCGCCGCACTGCAGAAGGACTCGTATCTGATCCGGCTCGACTCGGGCGGCGAGTGGTTTCGCGAGGTCATCGGCGATCTTTTCGCCCGGGGAGAGACTGAGCATCTGCGATTCTTCCGCAACCTGATCCGGGATATCTACCCGCCGGACCGCCCGCTGGACGTTTTTGAGCGACAGCGCGTCGCCGAATCGGCGGTCAGGACCGTTTACGTTCATGCGCACATGGACGAGGACACGTTCGACTGCTCCAGGGCGATGATGTGTCCCGATCTCGTGCCTTGCGAACCGGGCCGGCTGATTCCCGCTTGTACGTACAATCTCTTCTACCGGATGCGGGACGAGAGGTTCTATGTTAAGCCCTGAAGCGAAAGCCAGACGCGACGCCGAGCGACTATGCCTTTCGGCCTACTGGAAGGGCGACAAGAGCAAACCCTTTGTGCTCGAACTGCACGACGCCTTCTGCGTGTGCGACGTGGTCTTTCCCTCCGGCCTTGCCTACGTGAGGTTGGCGATTCGAGCCGCCGCAATGAAAACCATCGGCCTTCTCCCTCTTTCCCCGCTCAAGGTTTTCTTCTACCGCCTTCTCGGCATGAAGATTGGGCGCGGCGTTTTCATCGCCCCCCAAGTTTACGTGGATCCCATGTTTCCCCGGCTGATCGAGATTGCGGACGATGCGGTGCTCGGCGTCGGGTGCCGGCTCTTTACGCATGAGTACACGGCGACACATTTCCGCATTGGCCGCGTGAGGGTTGGCAAGGGGTCGGTCGTCGGCGCGTTCGCGACCGTTCGTCCCGGCGTTTCCCTCGGCAGCAAGGTTACCGTGGGATTCAACAGTTACGTCAACCGCGACGTGCCGGACGGGGACACGGTTGGGGGAGTCCCGGCCAAGTCCCTGAAAACGGCCCAGGAGGGCGACTGATGGGTTTCGCCGAGTGCATGTTCCTTCCGCCGCGGCTCAGACAACTGCGCGAGTTTCATACCTCGGTGAGGGGGCGCTGATGGAACTACTGGGCGTCACTCAATCCGTGTGCGAGACGTGCCTCTCGCTGGTCCCTGCCCGGGTGGAGAGCGACGGACGGGACGTGTTCTTCCGCAAGTTCTGTCCGGCGCACGGCGAAACGCGCGTCTTCGTCAGGACTTGCGTGGACGAATACATCGCCTCGCAACGCTTCGTCAAGCCGGCCTGGTCTCCCCTCGAGTTCGCAGGCGATTCCCAAGCGCCTTGTCCCGACGGCTGCGGCTTCTGCGACCGCCATGAGCAGCACCTCTGCATGCCGATCGTCGAGATCACGTCGCGGTGCAATCTCGACTGCCCCGTTTGCCTTGTGGATGCGGGGAAGGCCTGGGACATGCCGCTCGACGAGTTCCGGGTTCTCCTCGATCGCCTCATCCGCGCTGAGAAGCAGGTGGACGTGCTGAATCTCTCCGGCGGTGAGCCCCTGATGCACCCCGGGTTGCTCGCGTTCGTGGATGAAGCGCTGTCGCGGCCGGCAATTGTGCGGGTGAGCATTTCGACCAATGGCCTGTTGTTGACCGGGAACCCGGCGCTCCGCGAAGCGCTTCGCGAAAGAAACGTGGTTGTGTCGCTTCAATTCGACGGTTTCGACGACAAGGCGTACGAGCTGCTGCGTGGAAGGCCTTTGCTGCGTGAGAAGACCCAACTGCTGGGCCTTTTGGAGGCGGAGGGCGTGGCGACATCGTTGACCATGACGGCGGCGCGCGGGGTCAACGACGATCAATTCCGCCCGATTCTGGACTACCTTTTTTCCCACGGCCACGTCGTGAGTCTGATGATCCAGCCCGTGGCCTTTGCGGGACGCGGGGCTGCCCTTCCGGGCAAGGTCGAGCGTCTGACGATTCCCGACGTGGTGGAAAATCTGGGCAGGGCCGGCCATCCCGCCGTTTCCTCGCGCGATTTTGTTCCCCTCCCGTGCAGCCATCCTCTCTGCTTCAGCCTGGCGTTCTATCTGATGCTCGAGGACGGCGGGGCCATCGCGATCAACCGCCTGGCCGACGTTGATGCCATTCTCGACTCGCTTTCGAACCGCGTCGTTTTCGGGCTCGATGCCGGGGAGCACGAACGCCTCAAGAAGATGCTCTACGACCTGTGGAGCGGGCCCGCGGCCGCCGCGCCCGACAGCGCGGCCGTGATCGCCACAGTGCGGCGGATTCTGCGCGAAATGGCCGCCACTCGATACGATCCGCGCACGGCATTCCTGGCGGCGGAGCGGCGGGTGAAGTCCATCTTTCTGCATGCCTTTCAGGATGCCGCAACGTTCGATCTGGCTCGCGTGCGCCGGTGCTGTCAGGCCTACCCGCAGCCGGACGGTCGCTTGATTCCGGCCTGTGTCCGGAATGTCTTTCGAGGACGGCCATGATTCCCTTCCTGTCTAGAAAACCGCTTTTGATCCTTGCGATCCTTGCGGCGGGAGCGCTTCCGCCGCTGGGATATTACCTTGCGGTCGGCCGCGCCCCGGGCGTCTCGGTAAGGGAGGCCGTGCGGATGCTGTCCGAAGCGCACTCGGCCGATTTCCTCGTGGACGTGCGGGAGCGCCGGGAATTCGACGCCAATCATCTCGATGGCGCGGTGAACTGGCCGTATGAGGAAATCCGGAATCCGCCTGCCGGTCAGGGGGCGGCGGCCATTCCGGAGCAGTTCCGAGGCAAGACCATTCTCTTGATTTGCCAAAGCGGAA
>Ga0315289_10010111_pt1 | contig 13539 bp, 4 predicted proteins | sample YL17G11_40_MG_FD_203452 | JGI IMG/M metagenome (GOLD analysis project Ga0315289, IMG submission 203452) | Sediment microbial communities from Yellowstone Lake, YNP, Wyoming, USA - YL17G11_40 | ecosystem: Environmental > Aquatic > Freshwater > Lake > Sediment | place: USA: Wyoming | collected...
GAATTTTTAGTCATCTCGTTAGCATTTTTTGCATCTCTAGGCGTTCTCGCTCTCTATGCCTCTTTTCTTACGTCTTCAGGTCCCAACTATCCTTCACTCGACAAGCTCAGCCGCTTCGACGCAATCGCAGGAGCGGCTGTTCTTACTTCTTCCAAGCAGTTCAGCGCAACTGACTGCGATGTTTTCATCTCCACTCCGTCCAGGCAGATAACTTACGTCAACACAATCGCGTGTGAAGATATCGACAAAACTACAGTCACTCAGGACGATCTTCTCACTTTTGGCGACGGGCAGAAAGGAACTTATACTGTCATAATTTTCTCCGAGGAAACGAACGAAGGAGCAAGTTTTTCCTTTAGTATTAAGTGAGGTCAAGAAAAATGAATAAAAAAAGAAGAGAAGAAGTTGAAAGAAAAGTAATTTCCATTTTGCTGATGCTCATTTTCTTCGGCAGCACTTTCGGCAGCGCGGTCGTTGCTCAGATAAACCTCCTGTTTGGATCGGGCATGCAGAGAAAGTTTACAAGCTCGGACGAGATGTACAGCTATCTCGCAACCCTTTCTCCTAAAGACAAATTTGAGTTTTTGAATTCTTCTTCGACAGTGTGTACGCAAAGCGGTGAAAAAATCTTCGCTTCCGACGACTCAACCACTTACAAGTTTTCCTGCTTTGCTAACAACAACCAAGGTGTAAACCTTCAGATTAACCTCAACGTCCTGAACGTCGGCAAGAAGGATTTTGAATTTCTCGGCTATGTCGCATCGAACGAGATTGCAATGAGGTTTGATGGATATGGGAGTGGCAGCCTCAAATTCACAGTTTACAACCAGTCACGCGTCCTGTTCAACATTCTCATTTCCTCGAAGCAGTACGCAGGCTTGGATGCCAACACGAACCAGGGGAAAATTATTATTCTCAACGCGCAAGATGATTTCAAAACATTCGTGCAAACATTGCATGACACGGAACAGCTTCTCTTCTTGAAAAATGCCTACGAGCAGATATTCGGAACTCAGGCTACTACCTCTTATTCGACAGCAAACATCCAGACTTCCGATTCTTCAGTCCAGACAATTCTTTTCTCCTTGACTTCACCTGAAGTTTTTGACATAGTCGGCGGACAAACTCTTGAGAAAAGTCTTGAATTTGCGACATATTCCTTGTCTTACGATGCCGCAAGCAATAAAATTGTTGCCAAGAGTGGCGAGCAAACTGTTGGAACTGCAGATCCGTCGATGAGTTTTGTTTCTCTTAATCTTCCTACTGCTTCAACATTAAGTGCAAGTAATGAAACAATCGATCAGCTTTCTGTAGCTCAACTATTACAAACAATTCAAGTTCAAACTAATCAAACAATTGAAAATAATCAAGCTAATCAATCTGCATCACTTGCTTCTAGCGTAAGTGGAATTTCTCTTGACAGTTTCATCAATTGGTTTGGAAATCTTTTTGGTAGAAGTGCTAAAGCTCAAGATAGCGGAACAGATAATAAAAATGGTAATTATGATTTAACAAAAATTACTGGACAATCTGTTTGGACTGATTTTCTTAAATGGTTGCAAAATATTTTTGGTAGTAAAAAAATTCCTGAAGAAATAACTGATGCTCAAATCAACGCAAACATAGAAAAACTGAAAAAGGCTCTTCCAGAAATTGAAGAAGCGTTAAATAAAAATTATAAAAGTGGAACTTCATTACGCGTTGCCTTGGAAGAGGAAATGATTTTAACTATAGCTGGTGTGAAAGAAGTTTCTGTTAGGCCATCTACAATACTGCCAGAATTTTTGCCAACACTTTTGAAAATTCAAGAAATTTTAAAGAAATATAATCTAAACCTAGAAATCTATTCAATACCAAAAGAGAAATTGGAAGAAGTAGTCAAACAGCACCCTGATCTAGAGCCATTCAAAGATTATGATATTGTTTATTCTTTGAATAAAAAATCTATAGATGATTTTGTAAAGGCGGTAGATGGAGCGAATCAGAGAGAAATGGCAATACTTCTTGGATACTATACAGAAGATGCAGGTATACCTGTTACAACGTCGGCATATGACAATTTTGATTTATTTTTAGATGCACTGAACAAAAATGGTGAAATATCTCCTGAACTTGTCTTAATACCCTGGCAAAGTAATGGTGTTGATTCTGCAGGTCGAACAGAATTTTTACAAAAAATAGGAATTACTCTTTCAGAGGTCGATCAAAATCTTTTAAGCCAATACGTCGAACTCAGAGTAAATTCCCTAAAGCAGCAATTCAATCTTAAGCAAAACGGTGATTTAGTAATTGAAAAACTTCCGACGGCTGAAGAAACTGTTTCTCACTTTAAAGAACTTGCAACTGGAACTCAAACGGTAGCGAACATTGAAAAATTGAAAAAAGCATTTCCAGAAATTTCAAAAATCTTTGAAATTGAAAAAACAAATCAATTCTATCAAGAATTACGAGATATATTAGTCACCGCAACTGGAGATAGAAAAGTTGGTTGGGAGCGTATAGAATTTCTCCCAAAAATAGAGGCCGCTCAAAGTGTTCTTCGAAAATATGGAATCGAACTAAAAATATTGGTATTGCCCGAAGATGAAGTGTTGAATGCTATGAAAAATGGCCCAGAAATTTTCATGACATCTGAAATGCGTGTAATTTATGGCCTAAACCAAAATGATCTCGACGAGTTCCGAGATGCGATTAACAAACCTGATTTGGAAAAAATAGGACTAGATTTGGGTTATTACAAAGCGGATGTCGGAAAGTTAACAGTAGATAATTTCAGAAAAACTTTTATTGCTACTTTGAAAGAAACAGGAAAAATAGATACGGAACTTACCTTAATGTGGTGGAATACTGATGGCACCTATTCACCTGAAAGAATTTTATTTATCAGAAAGTATGCTGAAACATTAAATGCGATAGATTCAAAATTTTTACTCGCTCTTTTAAAAGATGAACGTAAGTTTGGTTTGGAACTAAGCAATGTAATCATAGAAGAGAAAAAATTAGATGAAAGTTTTCTCAAAGATTTAGAAGAAGTCGTTCGTTATATGGAAAATTCTAATGGGGTGGATATAGATGAGTTCGTAAAAACATTAACTGGAACTCAAGCTGCAAAGAAAGGATGGCTTGAACAGATAAGTGATGGGTGGACTGGTTTCTGGAATAGTATTTTTGGAAAGAATCAACAAATTGCAATTGGAACTCAATCTGTAACTGAAATTGAAAGAAAAATCATATCTGAATCTCCAGAAGAAATAAAAAACTTGTATGAAACTCTTAGGGAAATGTATGCTGCAGATCCAGAGCACGTAGCAAAACCAATTAGCTTGATCCTCGATGAAAATGGAAATGCAATTGGAATCAATTTGGAAAAAGTTGAAGGAACACGTTTTTATGGCAGCATTGATGAACAAAGTCTGAAACAACTCATAGGTGTAATTAAAAAACTTCATGAAAAAGGTCTAGCGCACGGAGATTTGAGCCCAGGCGATTTATTGGACACTGAAGTTGGGGGAATTAAATTGGATAAAATGCCAGCATTTAGAAAAGGTTCACCATACTTTGAAGAATATGCAAAATATGATTGGTTACAGATTATTGAACTGTCTGGCAAAAGTCTTGAAGAAATAAAGCCACTTCTAGGAACACTTTCCCAAAAAGAACAAGCAATCGTTTCTAGTATTGAAGAAAAAATCATTGGGAAAAATAGTATCATTGGCGTAGCACATTCAAATGTAGGAATAGAACTAGTTAAGGTGAAACTCATAGTTAACAAATATTCTCCATCAAAGGTTGGACTAGAGCTCCCAGTAGATTATTTGACAAGAGAAAGTCAGGGACTTGAAAGTTTCTTCTTTAGCAAACTAAGTTCTTATTTGAAAGGCCTGGGCATAGAAGTTGTTCCATTGGAAAGCGCAGATTTGCATGACTGGCAACAATCAATAGACATTGCAAAAGGCGTTAGAGAGGGAAAAATAAAAATTGGCGATGTTCAAAAGGATCTGGAATTTTGGAATAGCAGAAAAGATGGTTCAGGATGGCTAGCACCCGAAGAACAGTATAAGATTGAACTTCTTTCAAAAACATATCAAAGAGCACTAGAAATCCTAGATAATAATCCTACTTTAGAAGATGTAATGAAAATATGGACAGACGCCCAGAATTTAAGAAATGCGGATATGCTAAGAAAAATTCAATCTGAAAAACCAGATATGGCTATAATTGGAGATGGTCATGCTCAAGGAATAAAAAGTGAATTGCCTGGATATTCATATGAAAAATCATATGTTGGCATACTTGAAGAAGTAAGTAAAGAAGTACCTGAAGAAATTCCTGGTGTAACTAAACCAAGCGCGGAAGGAACTATGTATGATGGAGCTGTAGCTAAAACTGTGACTGAATCTGTAAAACTTGAAGGAACAATTAATTCTGAAAATATTTTACTTGAAGTGGAAATCATTCCTAAATTAAAAGACGTCATTCTTGATGAATATCCAAATATTCTAAAAGTAAGACAGATATTGAAAGACATTGATTCTCTATCAAATCAATATTGTACAGCTAAGTGCACGCTTCTAAATAATAGAGACGATTTGAGAATGTTACTATCAGGAGCCAAACCCAGTTATATAGAATTTGGAAGTGCTAGCAAGTTAGAAGAATATGCGCAACAAATCATGAAGATTGCAAGCAAAGTAGGAATTGATGTAAAGTACAAAATAATTACAGCTGAACAAGCAGCAGAGTTTTGGTCATCTTCTCCTCCTGACAGAATAACTATTTCTGGAGCGTTTGGATACGGGCAGGACATTCTTGTTGTTTCACTTACTGACGAAACTCGGCAAAAAATGACTGACGCAATAATAGCTGGCGATCATGACATGATAGGAGAGTTGGCGGGAATTCCTTCTGACGACATAGGAGCTGGCTTCATAAAAACTCCACATCGTATTTTTCCAAAAATGTTATTATGGCAAATCATACAAGGTGAATTTCCCTCGGTTTTGGCACTTCAAGAAAGTAATTTACATAACATAGCGTATGACCCTGCATCTGTTGAATACTTGGAAAAAATGAATGCTGTGAGACAGAGAATTGATCCGAAATTCTTTAAAGAACTTGTAACGAGTGAATTGGCAAACGTCCAATACATGTCATCGACTGAGTATTACAGAGCTCATCCTAACGAGTTGTTCATATATCCTGATGAGTTTAAGGAAGTGTTTAATCTTGCATTGCAAAATGGTGTAACCATAACTCCAGAACTGAGATATGAATACATGACTGGAATCCCAGTAAAGGAGGCAATAAAAGATTTGACCGCCAATCAAATCATAAAAGAGATTTCGCAGTATGGAAAAGTATCTTTGCCAGAACCAGAATATGAAAAATTTTTGGCGGCTTTGAAGAATGGCATGACAGTAACTGAAGCTTATTTAGAAGCTAAAAAAATGGGAGGAGTTGCTGTAAGTCCAACAGAAGTTCCTGAAGGAAGTGCTTCCGGAACAGAAACAACAGGAGCTTCGCTACAAGACATGGTTCAACAAATGATTGATCAAAGAAATTCACAGCAAACAACAACTCAATTCAGCTCAACAACAGTTCAGCAGCTAGGGTTCTTGAACACTTTAGTGCAAGACGCAATGATAACGAAAGCATACATGCTGTTTCCATCAATAAGTCCACAGATACAAGGGGCAGACTTGCCAGACTTGTACAGCACAGACATATGGATGATAGCAGATACAATCACAAACATGAATTTGGGAGTTGATGAAGTGAAAGCACTTGAAACTGGAGTGCTCAATAATCTTGATGTTGACAATATAGAAAAACTTATTCCTGGGGCAATCCAACAGAATCTTGACGTAAACAAACAGCAGATTGCAAGTCAAATCGAGCAAGATGATTTCATATCTCCGATTGACGGTTATTCCAGCAGGAAAGTGGCTCTGGCACAGTTGTCTTCTCAAGCTCATTGGGAGCAGCGAGTCTCTTCAAATCATATCGCATCGTTCTACTTCAAAAACAAGATAGTCACATACAAAGCACAGGCCAATGGAATGATACAAAAATCAGTTGAAAGCAGAACAATCGTAGAGACTTTGGAACAAGCTAAAGAAATGACCGTCGAGGTAGCAGGTAAGGATATGGTAAACACAGAAACAGAACTGAAAGCAGAAAGAGCAGCAGCAACTCAGAAAATAGAGATTGAAGTGGCAACAGATGGCCAGTATGGAAGATTCTCAGGAGAAAGCAATAATCCATACAAGTCAGAGACTTTGAAAAAAATGTCAGAACTAGATATGCCTGATTCTGTGAAAAATGCATATCTTGATGCAGTCCGAAAAAATCCAGAATTTGCGAATGAGAATTTTAACAAAGACATAGCAGAGAGTTTTAATCCAGATGGAAAACCAACTGAAATAAATGTTAAAAATACTGCTACAGGAGAAATGAAAACATTAAAATTTGAAAAAACTGTTGATCCACAAACAGGAAAAGAAACTTATCGCGCAGTAGAAGCAAGTTCTGAAAATCCTTCTACAGGAGAAAGAGTGGATGTGAATGTTGATGCGCAAGGAAACATAAGAGGACAGTCTACGAAAGACGTGACAAGCAGAGTAACTATTGACACTGCAGGAGATAAAATAACGATTCAAGACTTTTCTGGAGCAGAACCAGCGAAAATTGAGATTACTATGAAATCTTACTCAAATGCCGAGTTTGAAAAATTAGTTAATGACGCTGTTGACGCAAGTATCAAGGAAGGCAAAGTTACTGAAATAGTTACTAAGGCAGAAGTTTCTAAAACTACTACTGAAAACGGCATAACTAAAGTTACAAAAGAAACAGAAGTTTCTACAATTCGCATTGAAAACGGTAAGATAACTCTTAAAACTCAAGATGGAAAGTTAGTTGAATATAACGGAGAAGCAGCTAAAAATTTCATTAAAGGAGAATTTGCAGAAGCCAAAAATATAAAAGCAGCTACATACGAACCGAAAGGACTTCAACTTTCTGGTGGTTTTGATCTTTCGCCCGCGAAAATGTTTGAAGCCGCGAAAGTAGGGGAGCCATTTTTCAAAATTGTTGAAGGAGGAAAGGATCTAACATTTTTTGAAACGAGCTTTACAAAAACTGCCGATGGTTCTATAGAAGTAGTACGTGTTGAAAAAATTGCTCAGGTGGATGGAACTTTCAAAACAGTCAAAACTGAACCATCAAAAATATCGAGCAGTGAAGGAATGGACTTAATGTCCAAGTCTATAACAAAAGGGGGCAAGGCAACGTTAGGAGTCGATGTTGCTATACAGCTGAGGTTTGATGCAGCAAAACCAGGAGATGTTTTTGCTAGAATAACTGAGCCAGGAAAAGTAACAGAATTTACAAAGCTTACCGATAATGGAATTCAAAGACGAGTTATAGATACAAAGTTAGGTACTGACCAAGTCACACCATTTAAGGAAGCTGATGGAATTAATGCTGCAGCAGAGGCTTCGAAGAATGCTGGTATAAAATCAGTCGACTTTGTACTGAAAAAAGGAACACTGACTATTGGTGTTTTAGATGTAGCAATGGATGTTGTAATACTAGGTAGCTTTGTCAACCAAGTTATAAATGTTGCAACTGGACAAATGCCTCTCGGTTTCTCAACTCCTCAACAATTCCAAAACACTCTTTCTTATGGAATCACCACTGCTTTTGCTGCATATTCAGCTGCACATCTTGTAGGCATAGCAGAGTCACTTATAGCAGGGAAGACAGCTTCACTTGTTCTTGGTGGCGCAGGACTTACCGGGCCTGTTGGTATAGCTATACTGGTTGGAACAATGGCAGCTATTGAAGCAGCACCTTCTGCATTTGCCAACGCCCAGACAAATGGAAATGCTTTATCCATTCTTTCAAATCCTCTTGGAACTGATTTAGTGACACAAGTTTTAACCACAATGGTAAATGACTTAACCGGCCAAACTCGTTTAGTACAAGGTAATCTAGATTATGAAATAGCATTCAACAAATATGCAACTCAAGTTGCTACTGACATGGAAAGTAGAGGGTTAGATCCTTCTCAGGCATGGGAGTCTATTGCTCTTATAGCTCATCAAAAAGCTTCCAGTGATGTCTTAAACAAAGTAGTTAAATTTGAGCCACTAAAACCGGATGCAACATCTACACATGATAAATTGGGAACAGCAGGAATTACAGTAGGAAGAACGACTGGAGATTATTACGCAGCTGCAGGAACTATGACTGATACGAACGCGGCAATAGCAAATGCTGCTGAACTTGCAAAAGCTAAAGGAACTACAACAAATCATGAACTGGTTAACATAATCGGTAATTTAGAAGTCCAAATTGCTGACACTGAAGCTGCAATTAATTCTATAAAAGCCCAGCCTCAATTCATTCCTGGAAAAGAAACAGATCGGCTGAATCCACTTTATTTACAACTTCCAGGATTAGAACAGCAATTAAGTCAATTCATCACATCTTTAGGTGTACATGAAACTGGTCTTGGTCCGACATCTCAGTTGGGTGTTGAAGGTATCGCTTCTGTTGTCGCTGACGCTATGACGAAAGCAGGCACTCCAACTACAGCTCAAGATGTTTTGAATAAGAATCCACACGGTATTACCATGGTTTTTGACTCAAAAACTAACACACTCACATCTGCTGATGGCTTATTTAGTATCACATATGATCAAAAACTGGACTATTATGTCGACAACAATGAAAAACTTTATGATATTAGAGGTGAGCCAGGCTCTGAAGGTTCGTACCCCGTTCTAGCTGGTGAAGTAGGAACTCTGTCTAATGGCATGGATTATGTAATGGAAATTACAGGGCCATACAGTGCCAAAATTAGTTACACATTAGGTGGCCAGCCAACTGGATTTGATCTTGTAACAGCTTATGGAGACTCTTCTATTACATCTCACTTCATTATCGACGAAAATGGTAAGCCTCAACTTGTTTATACTCAATTAAAAGGTGAAGATGGCCAAATAAAAACACTTAATGCAGCTGGTGATGTTGTTAGTGTTGCAGTAGGAGGGAGATTGACACAACTTTCCGTATCATTTGGCGGAAATGATTATATGGTAGATTTGAGTGTTGCTGGAGCAAGTAGTCGCGGCGTTGCGTTTTCAGGAAATCTAAAGGGGACTTTTACTGTTGTTATTGATGGCCAAACCGTTGAGGTAAGTGTACTTACTGATCCACAGGGTAACATTCTATCGGTGTCTTATCATGATCCTGCTGTTGATACGGATGGTGATGGCAAGCCTGATAGTGAGGCAGATGTTTTTATCAACAATCTAGATCAAACAATAACTTACACGTTTAAAGATCCAAATACTGGAAAACCAAGTAGTAAAATTGTTGTTTTTTCAAATGGTGCACAGATGACAACAGAAGGTGGCAAATCAACTTTACAAATACCGGGTGTTGGAACAATAAAAAATGTTGATCCCAATAGGGTAACATATGATCCAACAACTGGTGTGATAGATACTGGTAAACAACGAATCACAGTAGGCAAGAATCCGTATGACCAAACTGAAGCACTTGTTATCAATAATGACGGATCTGGCGGCACGATAATCGCGGGCGGCTTCCTAGATGTTGATATCGACGCTGCGACTGCTGAGAGTTTGAAAGATAAAACCATAACCGCCTTTGGAATTACTTCAACTAAAGCTGGTTCTGCTATGCCAGCATCAATCTCTCTTGGAAGTGGCACCAGTCTCGTACAAATATCAGGTAATCAATACACGAATACCGCGACTGGTCAAACGGTGACTGTGATTGTAGATGAGGAAGGCTACTACGATTGGATGGTAACAGAGGAAGTAGAAAAACCTGAAACACCGGAGACTGGAGAAGGTGGAGAGGGTGGAAGTCCGCTAATTATGGAAGCAGGAGGTGGAGGAAGTAAAGAAGGTGGAACACCAAATGAAGGAGGTAGTCCGTTGATTATGGAAGCAGGAGGTGGAGGAAGTAAAGAAGGTGGAACACCAAATGAAGGAGGAAGTCCGTTGATTATGGAAGCAGGTAGTCCGTTGATGAGTCCGTTGATGAAAGGTGGAAGTAAAGATGGTGATGGTAGTAGTTCGTCAAGTTCATCGTCAAGTTCTTCATCTAGTTCATCAGGAGGTTCTCCGTTAATAATAAAAGCTGTTGCCAATGAGGCTGCTCCATTGCCACAGCAAATTTCTGATTTTCTAAACGATTTGTTTGATAAACTGCTCAGCTTATTCACTCTTTCTAAAAATAAAGAAGAAACTACGACTGGTTCTTTTTTAATAATAGGGTATTATGAAATTCCTTTTGTGAATAGAACTAACGTAACAAAAATCCCAATTTCTATTTCCATTTCTAAATAAATTTACCACACTTGCTTAATTCAGAGATAATTTGTTTTGAACAAATTCAACGCCATGATACACCTCAACGTCGACATGATTCTGTATCTGTCCAGCGTTCCAACAATCCAGCTACCATTGTCGCTCTGCATGTCCAATAATTTTTCTGCAAGACCTTGCAGGAATGATTTGTCGTTGTGATGAATCTTTGCCAGCGAGTAAAGCGAAAGGTGATAATCTTCAAGAGGATAAGAAAGCTTTCCGTATTTTTCATACTTAATTGAATCGACAATGTAAGATTTGCAAAATTCTATTAGTTCAGAATATTCTGAGATGTCATAACCATATTTCTCAAGCCTGTCGAACATGAGCAGGAGATGGACCGCAGAAACAACTTTCCTGTCCTGATACTGCGTGCCTTTTATAAATTCATAAAATTCCGATTGCTTGATGTTCACTTGATGTTTTATTGTCTGCTCGTCCTCGTTGTTCGCAGCAAGAAGGGAGATGCACCACGTCTCGTCGATAAGTTTTCTGAACTCGTCTGACGTTCTGGGATTCACCCATCCGTATGGCATGAGTTCTTTTTTCATCGTCTTGTAAATCTCAGTGTTGTTGTAGGTCCAACCGAGAATGCAGTAGAGATCGAAAGCGAAATCCCCTCTTTTCTTGCTGCTGTCAATGTATCTGTAATCTACCGAGGAGTTAGGCAGAGAAGCTGTTATATTGCGCAAAAATTTGTCAGCTTCTTCAATTTTCTTCTCCAGCCCTGAAACATTCATCGGCTCGTCCTTCAGGAAAACGAAATCCAGGCTCGCATCAATCTGCTTGTAAAGAAAAGTCTCGTTGTCAAACGGACATTTTTTGGAACCTGCCATGCAAATGCCGTAATCAGCTGCGTATATGTCATCAATCAAATCTTTGTTTGCAAGAAAAACTTTCGCCTTTTCTATCGACGTCTCAATCCGTTCATTGAGTATTCTCTCATCGACTGGTTTTGGAATCAAGAGGAAAATTACACCTATGACGAAAATAATTGGCAGAATACGTCTCATCAAAAAAATTCTTAACGAATATTTTCTCTGCATATTAATAAATTAAGTTTACTTTATTTAAAAAGGAAAATTATTTGAAGAAAAACTCAGAGAAAATATCTCATAAAGAGAATAACCAGAAGAGAAAATATAGAGAGCAAAACAAGCGAAATTTTTCCTGAAAGATTTTCTATCGTTTTCTTTTTCGACAAATTAAATGTTGACTTTAAGAAATCAGCTGCTAGTGGAGCTAGCAAAATAAAGTAAATTCCCCATACAGACCAAAGAATCAATTCATAGAAAATCTGGTTGCTTATGTGAAAGAGAATCTGCAGAGAAGAGACTGTGTTGAGCAGAATGTGCACGAAAAATGTTGCTAAAATATTTTTTGTGCGGTCGAACAGGAAGGCAATGAAAATGGAATATGCAAAAACTGTGAATAGAACTATCAAAAAGTTTGTCAGGTTTAAGGAAAAGAACCAACTGAAGTGGAGCAGGGTGAAGTTGATGATTGTTGCATAAATTGCCAGTCTGCTGCCAAAGATTGAAAACATTTTGCTTTGAAACAGAGATCTTACTCCAATTTCTTCAATGAGAACTGCAACCGGGACGATGAAAATCAAGAACTGCAATATGTTTGAATAATCTAGCCCAAGGCTGGGAGCGTACATCGCATCAAAATCTGGAAATAAAACTCGTGAAGCGATTGATAGTGGAAAGAATAATGCAAATATTATGAGTGCAAACTTGATGTCGTCTTTCTTAGGCTTTTTCAAACCATAGTCGCTCAGCTTCTTTTTGTCGATGAAAGAATCGACCACTATAAAGGCTAGCAACAACAAAAGGAAAATTAAGGAATCGAATTGTGTATGGAAGAAATTTCTGATGATGTAGGTGCCGATGCCTGCAAAAATTGCGTTGTAGAAAAGAATTCTGATTATTTGAGAAATCATTACTAAACTCAAACTCCTTTATACAATTTTCTCGGAGTTACTTCATAAATATTTCTGAGGACATCTGCCGGCAAATGCAATCCTTTCAACATTTCTCCTTCTCTTCCTTTTTCCCTAAAACATGTGAATTTTTCTTTCTCGAGCAAATCCTTTTCGCACTGAATCCACGCTTTCATATCCAGCTCCTTGTTAACATCTGGCGCCCGCACAATATCAGTCCCGAACATAATCCTGTCGCTGTGCTTGATGAAAAAATCCCTGAACTTTTCAGGCTCTTCGATAGCAAACGTCCCGACTCGATGCCACGGCCCGCTGTCGACGTAAAGATTGCTATGACGGGAAAGCATTGATTCGAGAACAGCTAGTTCTGACTCAACATCGCACAAATGAGGGCAGATGAATATTACATCTGGAAAATCTGTCAAAGCCTGCTCGAATTGTTCGAACTGATCTTTAAGAAGAGCTTCAACGTGTATTGTCACAGGAAGATGCAACTCTCTGGCCTTCTGATAACCCGCGTACATACGAGTGCTGTTAATCGGATCGAAATCTGTCAGATTGCTGAAAGCAAGAATAACTCCGTTATAAAACTTTAATCCACTAATCCCTTGCTTAAAATATTCTTCAATCTTCTTCGGGCCATTCACGTCGTCAGGAGCATATGTGTACAAAACCAAGAATCTGTCTGAATAAAGCGCTTTCATTTTCAGCTGTTGTTCCACATTTTTATCATAATCTTCAAATCTGTAATTTTTTCCGAACGTTATGCTAGGCGTGTCAACCAGAATCATTTTCGAAATCTTCATCTCATCCATCAGAGAAATAAGTTCTGTAGTTTCTTTTTCATCGAGCATTATGTGCTCATGAACGTCAATTATTTCCAGGTTGTTGTTGCTAAAAACTATGAAGAAATATGAGAAGATAATTAACGAAACGATAATCAGCAAAGGCAAAAGTAATGTTTTTTTAGAAAATCTCTTTCTTATCTTTTTCATCAAGCTCTACTCACTCGTTTCCTAATCATTTTCATACTTTTTAGTTTTTAGTTTTCTCTTAGCTTCTATTAAATTTAAATGCATAAAACAAAATATAGTTTATGAAGTTTGGCAATCTTCCTGCTGTTTTATCGATTCTTGTAGCAGCTTTTGTAGTCGCTGTCGTTGCTTCAAAGTTTGCTGGCGAAATAGG
>Ga0315289_10010112_pt1 | contig 13539 bp, 12 predicted proteins | sample YL17G11_40_MG_FD_203452 | JGI IMG/M metagenome (GOLD analysis project Ga0315289, IMG submission 203452) | Sediment microbial communities from Yellowstone Lake, YNP, Wyoming, USA - YL17G11_40 | ecosystem: Environmental > Aquatic > Freshwater > Lake > Sediment | place: USA: Wyoming | collected...
TTTGCCTTGCTTCTAAGACTTGGTATTCGATGCTTTTTGGCTTGAGCGTTTTCATTTTGGTGCGGATTTCGCTTCTCACGCTGATTAAGTAGGATAGGACTTCCTTGTAGAAGCCTGGTGGTTCTTTCTGGAACTTATGCTTAACTTCTGGCGCTTCGAACACTCCACTTTGTGGTGCTTGGTCTGTTGGGGAGATGTAGGTGTCTGGGGAAAGGTTGTAGGCGATCATTATGTTTGGGTACATGGATTTGAAGTCTAGGACTGCGATGTTTTCGTGGAGTCCTGCTTGTGGTTTGAGCACGATGCCGCCAGCGTATGGTCGGTAAGGCTGTTCGATTCGTTTTGGGATGAGTTCTCCGATTTTTTGCGCATGCCTGATCAGGAACCATTCTACTCGGAAGCCGACAGCTGCGGTCATGACGTGGTCTAAGGGTAAACTTACGAGGTTTGAGAGTTGCATGGCGAAGTCTAAGAGGGCTGTGGTTATGCCTTTGACTCTGCGAGCATTATCCTTGGAAAAGCTCTTTAGTGCATCGCGTTTTTGTTTGTCGTCCCAGTAGTCTGCGAATTCCACATATTCTATTATCGTGTGTTGCGCGGTTTTCATGACATCCAAGTGGTCTGCTAGGTTTTGTAGGGTTTTGACTTTTACGTCGGGGAATTCGTCTGCGAAGTCGGCAAGGTCCAGGTTGGCTACGCCTGTAAGTGAAACGTGTCCGTAGACGCTGGTGTGAGGTTCGGTGCCTGCTCTGTCTATGCATAGTTTTAGTCCTAGTTTGTGGCATCTTTCTTTCAGGTAAAGCCAATCTAGCGTGTTTACGCCGTAGCCTGTTATGATGTCGGAGTTGAATTTCTGGATGTAACTTGTGAACTGTTCTAGTAGGGGGTTGTCGTCTTTGTTTTCGTTTGTGAGGAACTGTTTTTCTTCGCCGTTGGTTGTGGATGTTGAGATTATTATGATGGGGTTTCTGTCGGGTTTCGGTGAGCCTTCCTTGCTGTAACAAATCATTGAGAAGCTGAGGATTCGTAAAGGCGGAACGTCAGTTCTGCCTAGAAGTTTTGGGGTGGATGTTGCCGAGTAGACTTTGTCTGCGCGGACGCTTGGCATGTTTTCTTCAATTGCGTCTATTTCGTGCCATCCGCACGGAACCACGTTGTTGGTGACGAGGTACTGCATAGACAGGCGAATGTCATCTTCGAGGCAGTCTTTTACTCCTTCGAGTGTTCGAAGTGCTTTTGCAAGCTTTGCAGTGTCATTGGAGTAGACTTTCACTGTTTGCACGGGCTTTCCGAAGAGTCTGCGCGGAGCAACTTCCAGCTTCACTATTGATGCGCTGTGCGTTTTTCTGATTTCTTCAGCAACTTTCGACGGGTCAAATCCCTCTTCAATTAAAGCGTAGAAATAGGCAACAAAGTTTCTGTCAATAACGAGCACTCTGTTGCCATGAGCGTCAATTCCCCACAACCACAACTCGGCTGTGTCTTCTCTGGTTTCGGAGTTGATGTCTAAAAGCCAAAAGGTAACCTTCACAGAGCATCGCCTTCAACAAACAGTGAATGAAACTGCCTTTAAACTTTTAACATTCGTTTTTTGTTGACGACTAATGCTCTAAAAAGTCTATACCCCCTTATTTATAGACAAGCACTCTTATGGAGTACTTCCCAAAATCAGGTTGGGCGACATCAGCCTATCAATTTGCCGTAGCAGTCAAGCGACACTTTCTTGAGACCGTAGCGGATCTCGACCCACGCCCAGCCGACCGGGATATGAACGGTGACTTCGTCTCCGTCATTGACGGTCCGGCTCCAGTCCGCCGCCATCTGGTTGTCTCGACCCAGATTGTCGAAGCTCAGCAGAGTCCCATTCCTCCCATGCCATCTTAGAGTGACGGCGGTCTTGTAGTCCGTTTCGGCTTTGACAACCTCAAGATAGCCGAGAGGAAGAAAAATCAAGTAAGCGAAAACAGAGACGAAAGCGGCAGACGCCAGAACCGCCGCGATCAACATCCAAAGTTTCTTTGCCCTCACAAAGATCCTCCCGATTTATATTATGTCATTCTTTCTTTATAAACTCTCAAAATGAATAAAAAAGGGGGATCATTTCCGCCGCCAGCTCCTATGCGGCTCCTCTTGGCGGATGCCGCACGGGTTCCCCTTCTCCTCGCACCCTTGACGGGCGACGCAACTGTGACAGCCGTTGACCTTCATCTGGCGCTTCAAAGCAAACTCACCCGCCTCCATCAAAGACTTCGCAAGAATAGATCGGCATCTGGAGGTAGACGTCGTTGACCGCGCGCCGCCACTCGCACCCGAGGCACTTCTCGGAGACGCCTGAGTCTTCCGCAAAGTACTGTACACGCGCGCTAACTTATAGATTGAAATTAGGGTTGAATCAGGAGTTTGCGGCGCGCGCCATGAAAGGAAGGATAAAAACGTTGCATTCTTTGCAGACGGGAAATGCATAGGTAATATACTTTAACTCATACTCTATAGACCTATATCAGCAAAGCGGCAGCGAAATAGAGCGTTCTCTCGTTCAGTCTGAGTTGAGGAATATATCATAACTCGCAATTTAATTCTTAAATCATTCCTATTATAGAACTGGTTGAGAAGGAAGGGAGGAGACAAGCACGCTACAAATCAGGCCATATCCCAGCTTGGCGCTTGTTTTTATGGGATCCATAGATTGGCTAACAACTATAATCGGAATCGTCTATTTCGGAGCCGTGGAGGTCAACCCGTTCTTCGCGGATATAACCAGAACAAACCTCGTAGCTTTTACGGCTATAAAACTCACGACAACGATATTCGTGGGCTTATTGTACTATCTGGGAGAGAGAATGCTGCAGAGATTAAAAGACAAGAACAGCAAATCCTTTCTGTGTGCTCGCATCACCCTCAGAGGAGGATACGTAATTACAACAGCGGTTCTTTTAATCACTATCCTGAACAACCTCATCGTAGTTGCCAAGACCATCTAACGCGGAAAGAGCCAAACACTTTTGATTAGACACACCGGAGCGATTGTGGTTGTTGTCGGCACAGGTCTCCTTGTCTACTTCAAGAAACGTAAGCGTTAGGCAGGGAATGTTTGTCACTTTCCCTTCCTCCAAAAAGAGCGTGCAGGTTGAGCTTTGCCAAGAGGTTGAAGTTCAACGTCATAGGCAGCATTTGTTTCCCTTTTTACTTGGAAAAAATTGAATCAAAGGTGCGATTTATGGTGAAGGTCTTTTCAAGTTTTTTGTTGAAGGAGTTCTATTACGTCTGGGAAATCTATGCCTAATGCTTTCGTTTTCTCTATTGTGGGCACGCCCTTAGTGTTCCATCCGCGTCGTTTGTAAACCGCGTCCTTCAGCTTTTCATATTCCGCCTCGCGATACTTCCTTAAAACAGCCATTTTCTCTTCTGTCGTCTTGCCTGCTGGGTCGATGCCTAGCTTTTCTTTGAGTTGCTTGTCGTAGCGTTCCATGCGGCTTTCGTACTCTTCTTTTGTGACGGGTCCAACGGCGCGGTATGGCACTGTGTCGTGCTCTCGTGTTCCGTAGCCCATGCGCAGATTAAAGATGCGCTGGAAATTGTACACGCGTTCGCTCATCAATATCATATCCTCCACGGTGACTTTTCTGCCTGTGACAGCATAGAACAGCTTAGCGTAGTTTTCAACGTGCGCCATAAACTTGGCTGGTTCCTTCGTTTGTTTGTTGCCTTCTGGCATAACGTCGTTCCATGGCAGCTTGCACAAGCCATTAAGCCCAAACCATGTTCGCCACATAGGGAACCAATGCAGACTCTCAGCCTTCTGTTCGAAAGTAGGCATAAGATTATGCACCATATCGAGGAATATTAGCCACGCTTCATCATGCTGCGCACCCTTAAGCGTCAAACCATAACCACCCTGCTGCGCCAGCGACTCCTTAGTCACATACTCCGAGAACTCTAAACCCTTAGATTCCATGCCAATATCCTGCATAAGTCGCGCGTCGGCACCGTACTTCTCTGCCAACAGCTTCTTCATTCCCCTCACGCCCAAACCTACCACTGCACCGCAGCCTTCGCCCCGTGCCATCTGATGCACAAGCTCAAGCGCCGCGTTTTTATTGCCAAAATGCAAATCTAAGCCGCCTGTGGCTTTCCTGTCGATTAGACCTATCTCGTAGCATTCCATGGCAAAAGCGGTTGCGGTTCCCACGCTGATCGTGTCTAAACCGTAAATGTCACAGTAATAGTTCATCTCAATAACGTAATCCGCGTCGAAGATGCCGCAGTTGCTGCCCACACCCGCGATTGTCTCGTATTCTGGTCCAGTCACGAAGACTTTCTGTCCCCTGTATGGACCAGTTTTAAGCTCAAAGTCTTTGACGACGTGAGCGCATGCAAGAGAGCAACCAAACCAACAGCCATCAAAGCCCGCGTGGAACTTCTTGCGGTAAACTTCTCTGCCAAGTTTCTCTGCGTCAGGATGACAGCCATACTTAAAATTGTTAACGGGCAAAAGGTCAAAATTGTTCATTATGGGCACGAGATGCGTGGTTCCCACAATCGACATCTCATTCTGCTTCGGGTCAAGCGCCCGCAGCTCCTTATTGTACTCGGTGCCAATCTGCTTCACCAGTTCAGCATCAAACGGATCATTACTCTCTAAGGTTATCTTTCCCGAATACTTAATCACGATAGCCTTTATTTTCTTGTTGCGTAGCACCGTGCCTATTCCGCCTCTGCCAGCTTGCTTGAATCTGTGCATCCGCCTAGCGGCGTCGTACCATGAAACATTGAGGCATCCAATCAACGTATGCTCCGCACCCGGACCTGACGACACCACAGAAATGCTAAGAGGACTGCCATAACCGAATTTTTGAGCCATGGCTTCAGTAATCAAATGTGTCTCCGAAGGAAACTGAGTTGCATCTTCAACTTGAACCTTGCACGCGTCACCGTCAATGAATATGGCAACCTCACACTTTGATTTTCCCTGCACCTCAACCGCGTCCCAACCTGCAAATTTCAAGTAAGGACCGAAGTATCCGCCAACGTTAGAATCCACAACGATGCCCGTCAAAGGCGAAATTGACACTGCAATGCTTTTTCCGCCGCCAGGATAAACAGGAATGCCCCCCAACGGGCCAGAAGCTAAGCAAACCTCGTTTTCGGGATCATCCCACTTTACAATGTGGTCTTTCGGCAGTGCGTTCCAAAGCAGCCACACGTTGAAGCCGCGTCCGCCTGTGAACGTGCTTTTCATTTTTTCAGAGACAGGCTTGCTTGAAATTTTCATTTCTGAAAGGTTAACGTAAAGTGTCCTGTTGTTGTAGCCTCTCTCAAGCTTTTTCGGCTCATACTCAAATTCAGCCAGCATCACAATCTCACTTTCAACCATGTATTAGTAAACCAAGAATGGGCAATTGAACAAATAGACTTTTCGCATGCATCTGCCTTTTTCAGCGCATAAAGCCCGCTAAATTGTAAAGGCGACATTCTCACGTAGTGGTCGTTATTCTCTAATTTGTCCGCTGCCCAATACGCAGTATTTTGTGGTGGTCAAGTGTTGAACGCTCATCGGACCTCTAGCATGAAGCTTCTGCGTGCTAATTCCAATCTCCGCGCCCAGGCCAAATTGGTTACCATCCGTAAAGCGTGTAGAAGCGTTCCAGTAAACAGCAGCGGCGTCAACTTCCCTCATAAATCGCAGGGCTTTGTCGAAATTTGACGTTAGGATAGCCTCAGAGTGCTTAGTGCCGTATTTGTTTATGTGCGCAATAGCCTCGTTTAGGTCTTTCACAACTTTTACGCCTATGATCAAGTCCAGATATTCCTTGTACCAGTCTTCTTCAGTGGCGGGCTTTACATCCGGAACTATCTTGACCGTTTGCTCGCATCCTCTAACCTCAACGCCTTGCGCCCTGAGGGCGGTGATTGCCTTTGGCAGAAAAAGCTCAGCTATGCTGTTGTTGACTAAGAGTTTCTCTGCGGCGTTGCATGTTCCGGGCCTCTGGCACTTCGCGTTTATCACTATAAGGATAGCGCGATCCAAATCAGCGTCTTCTTCAACATAAACATGACAGTTTCCCGTTCCTGTTTCGATAACGGGAATACGCGCTTTTTCCACAACGGTCCTAATCAAGTCCGCTCCCCCGCGGGGGATTAGTACATCCACGTACTCGCGCATTTGCATGAACTCTTCCGCCACGCTTCGCTCAGTAGAGCTAATCACCTGAATCGCATCGCTTGGCACGACGGTGCCCGTCAGCGCTTCTCTGAGTATTTCGCCTATTGTGATGTTGGAGTTTATGGCATCTGATCCGCCTCTAAGCATCACTGCGTTGCCGGATTTTATGCAGATTCCAGCGGCGTCTGAGGTAACGTCTGGACGGGACTCGTAAATTACGCCTACGACGCCTAAGGGGACACGGAGTTGTCCTATTATCAAGCCGTTAGGTCTAGTCCATGAGTTCAGTATCGCGCCTACGGGATCTGGCAATCCTGCGACTTCTCTTAAACTGCGTGCCATGGTCTCTATCTTGCGTTTATCTAAGGTCAGTCGATCAAGTAGCGCTGGCTTCATACCTTTGGCTCTCGCAGCTTCAGCATCTTTCCGATTTGCCGAGAGAATTCTGTCTGCATTTGTTTCAAGCGCGTTAGCCATTCTGCAGAGCGCGTTGTTTTTTGTTTCAGTGGAGAGTCTAGCCATTTCAAACGAGGCGGCTCGTGCTTTTTTGCATATTTCTAATATCGTCATTTTTCTCCCTCTGTGAGATGGATATTTCTGTGTTCAATAACCTCTTTTGGTCGGGTATATCCGAGTTTTTTCTTGATGTGATTATTCTGTAATCCTTTTATTATGTTTAACTCACCGCTGTTGTAGTTTGGGTTTCCTTTTGCGAATTCAACGTTATCTGGGTCAATTAAGCTGACTATGTCTCCCGCGCTGAAGTGTCCAATGACCTTTGTTACTCCGACTGGCAGGAGACTTGAGCCTTCGAATATGGCTTTCTTGGCTCCCTCGTTGACGAAGATCTGCCCTTTTATTGAGGCGCTGTAGGCTATCCATCTTTTCACAGCTGACATTTTTTTTCGTGGTTTGAAGTAGGTTCCAACGTCTTTTCCAGCCAGAATGTCGAGTAGAACATTTTCTCTTCTGCTGTTGGCTATTGTGACGGGTATGCCGCATGTTGTCGCGATTTCGGCTGCCTTGAGTTTGCTTTGTATGCCTCCTCTTCCCAGTCGGCTCTTACCATTTAGCGCGCTCTTCAGTAGAGGGGTGATGTTTTCAACGGTTTTGATAACAGTTGCGCCAGATTTTTTTGGGTGAGTCGTGTACAAGCCGTCTACATCGGATAATATTACCACATTGTCTGCTCCTATTGCGCTGGCTAGTAGGACGGAGAGTATGTCGTTGTCGCTGAAGTTTACCTTGTACCCTTCATTGAGAGGCATCAGTTCGTCAACAGATGTTACATCGTTCTCGTTTACTATGGGAACGACGCCCAGTTTTAACAGCAAGCCCAACACGTTGCACGTGTGTAAGTAGGAGGCTCTATTGGAGAGGTCTTCTGCGGTGAGTAGAATTTGTGCCACTTTCAGTCCGTGCTCTTTGAAGAGTTCACGGTACTTGGCCATGAGCACGCTTTGCCCTGTTGCCGCTGATGCTTGCTGGAAGACAATGTCGTTGGGTTTTGGAGGTACGTCGAGTTCGGCTATGCCTGCGGCTACGGCTCCAGAGGTAACTAGGACTATTTTGTCTCCTTGCTTGATTGCGGCTGCTATTTGGTTAACCAATCTGTGCATTTCTTCGCCGTTGAGTTTTCCGTCGCCAGTGGTTATGCTGCTGGTTCCAACTTTCACCACAATCAGTCTTGAAAGCATCCGACACACCTTCCGCTCAAGATGTAAGTAACAATGGCATCCGTTTTTTATACTGCAGATATATTCAACTCCCTTAAAAACGCAGTCCTGCAATTACGTCAAAAATCATACTTGCTAACAAGTTAAGAATCAAAATATCCGCAGGCAACTTTTCGTCAGCCAGTCAAAGTTAATTACACATCCCACGAATTATATTAACCAGGCGAAAACGTGAAGATCACAGAAAAAAATCTTGAAAAAGGCTTTGTTAAAGTCGTTCCAGGCTCTCTCGATGACCTGTGGCACTTATACAACGTAATCTTCAAGGGCGATGAAGTTTACGCTTATACATCACGAGTGATAAAATCCGACCAGGAATACTCACGGCCCAAGAGCGGGGAACGTGTGTCAGCCTTTTTGGGTGTTACTGTTGAATCAGTAAGCTGGGATAAGTTTTTGGGCAAGTTACGAGTCCATGGCTTAATCTGTCACGCACCAGACATTATTCCAACAGGCGCTCATCACACACTTAGCATTTCCTTGAACCAGCCTGTGACAATCGTGAAGAAAGCTTGGCCCAAACACCTTATTGAAAGGCTTACTCACGCCAGCGAAATCGAGAAGCCCATGCTGATCCTCTCCATCGATGATGAAGGCTTCGCCATAGGTGAAACTAAACAGTACGGCGTTGAAATAAAAGTGGAAGAACGCATGAAACTGCCTGGTAAGCTTGAAGCAGAAAAAAGAAGCGCCGCCACGAAGGACTACTTCAAGCGGGTACTTAACAGTCTAACCCCGCTGTGGGCGCCTACACGCAGTCCCATAGTGATTGTTAGCGTAGGCTACGTAAAAACTGACTTTGCCAAATTCCTATCAGACGAGGCGGGAGACGTGTCCAAGTCAGTGGTAGACGTGAAAAGCGTCAACAACGGCGGCGTGGCAGGAATATATGAAGCACTACGTTCCGGCGTACTCTTAAAGGCGGCGAAACAACTGCGCATCGTCAATGAGACAGAAGTTATCGAAGAAGTTATGAAACGCTTAGGAAAAGGCGAAGCCACGATCACTTATGGGCTTGAGGAGGTTGAAAAAGCGGTGAAAATGGGCGCGGTTGAAAAATTGGTTCTAGCGGACACTATGCTGCGCGATTCCGTGGAGGAACAGCGCTTTCACCTAGAGGAACTTATGAGCGAAGTGGAACAGCGAAGAGGAAGCGTCACCGTGGTCAGCACAGAACACGAGGCAGGTGCCAAACTCATCGCCTTGGGCGGAGTTGCGGCGCTCCTCAGGTTTCCGATTTACCACGATTCTTCGCCATCAAGAGTTTGATAAACCGAATAAACAGCGCGGGAAATGTCTTTATAAAGGATTATGTTATATACCCCATGTTTACTTACATCTACCAAGACACGGGAGTTTAAATGAGCAAAAGAAATCCGTCAATCACCATCCAAAACATAGTTGCCTCAGTATCTCTGAACCAAAGGATAGACCTGCAGAAAATAGTTGAAAAATTCCCCCACACCGAGTATAACCCCACAGTGTTTCCAGGGCTGGTTTTCCGCCTGAAGAAACCTAAAACTGCCACCTTGATTTTTGGAACGGGCAAAATGGTCTGCACTGGCGCGAAGTCAGAGAAGGAATCACGAAGAGCCGTAGAAAAAGTAGTCAAAGAACTCAGAAGCGAAGGCATTCAGATAACAGAAAAGCCAGTAGTTAAAATCCAAAACATTGTTGCTTCAGCAGCGTTAGGCGGAGAAATCGACCTCGAAAACCTTGTGTACAAGCTTGAAAGGGTTATGTATGAGCCAGAACAGTTCCCAGGCGCTGTCTTCAGAATGCCAGATCCCCAAGTGGTTTTCCTAATATTCTCCGCTGGAAAACTAGTGTGCGTAGGCGCGAAAAAAGAAGAGCAAGTCTACGAAGCCGTCGACAAGATTCAAAAACTACTCGAAGAAAAAGGCTTAATCTTCTACCCCGAATCCGAAATAAGCACAAAGCCTTTAGATTAGGCTTTCAGTCTTCTTCGAACTGCAGGGTTTTCATCAGCAAGTCTCTTCAGAGCCATCTCAAAAGTTTCCTCAGACGCTAATTCTTTTTTTATGAAAACACCTGTTCTGCCAACTTCATCTCTTCTTAGCAAAGCATGGACGCGGTCCAGAACAGTTTCCACTGATATGTGCAGAATTTTTGCGGCGTTTTCTTCACAGCCTATAATGCTGCTTTCACTATGCCCTCCCTCTGAAGGTTCAATCAGCATCAGGCGTTTATCCACTCCTACCACGCGCACGCCATTTCGTAAATGATTAAGGGTTGTTTCGCCTCCGAACTTGTAGAATTCAAGTTCCACTTTGCGCATGTGCATTAAGGGAAAAGAAACGCTTGTCCTCGCGTCTACTTCAATGTACGCTTTCATCGCGTAAGATGGTGTAGCCTGAACCACCAAACGTACGTTGACTGGTATTTTGGCTTTTTCCAACGCGGTTTCCACGAGGAAGGAGGATTGCGGTTCTGGGATGAAAATGTCGATGTCGCTTTTTTTGTTTACGTCGCCTCGGGCGAGGCTTCCATGCGCTAGTGTTTGCAGGCGAAAGCTTTCCAGTGCAATCATTATTTGCGTGGCTTTTTCTCGGTATTCTCGCAGCAAAGCCCAGCGTTCGCTATTGTAGGTTACTTCTCTGTTGTCAGAGCGTTTCTCTGGCTTCAAAGCCATATGAATCATTTCTTCTTTAGAGGTTATGGTGTATGGTTTATTTAGTCATTCGCTAATCACAAGCATAATAGCGTGAAAGTTGATGAGTGCAAATGCTGGTGTCTGCACTGCGTGCAAACGAAGAGAAGCCTTTTTTTTCAGACCGTACTCTGGGGAAAGGCTCTGCAGAAAATGCTTCGCCGAGTCTATTGAAGCGAAGGTTAGGGCAAGCATCGCTAAGTATGGCATGTTTAAGTTTGACGAGAGAATTGCCGTGGCTGTTTCTGGCGGGAAGGACAGCATAAGCCTCTTGCATGTATTAGCCAGCATGGAGCGGCTTCACCCTAAAGCTTCCCTTGTGGCAGTAACGGTTGACGAGGGGATTAAAGGCTACAGGGATGAAGCCTTAGAAATTGCATCGGCAAACTGCAAAAAGCTGGAAGTAGACCATCACGTAGTTTCTTTCAAGGAGCTTTTTGGTCTTACGATGGACGAAATTGTTGTACGAACGCGGTTGAAAAGCGATAGTGAGCTGACTCCTTGCGCTTATTGTGGCGTCTTGCGGCGGAGGGCGCTTAATGTGGCTGCTCGGGCGGTTGGCGCAAGCAAAATTGCCACTGCACACACTTTGGATGATGAAGTTCAGACGATTCTCATGAACATTTTCCATGGTGACGTCTCGCGTTTAGCGAAGGAAAAGCCCGTCACTGATGATGTGCATCCGCGTTTTGTGCAGAAAGTCAAGCCCTTCTGTGAAATTCCAGAGAAAGAAAGCGCCTTGTACGCTTATGTTAAGAAAGTCAAGTTTCAAGGTACTCCGTGCCCGTACGCTTCCGAAGCCTTGAGGAACGACATCCGCGTCATGGTCAATCGTATGGAAGAGAAGCATGCTGGAACAAAATTCACGGTTTTTAGGTCCATAGAACGTGTGCGACCTGCTTTGTACGGAATTGCCGAGAAAGATAATTTCGAAGAGTGCGTCGAGTGCGGGGAGCCTTCGTCTGGAGGCTTATGTAAGGTTTGCCAGATGCTACGGCAAGTTGGTTAATATTAGCGATTGAAGCCCTTTCTGCTTTTTAGGTCTCGCAGAATCTCCGAGGCTTCAAAGGCAGTGTTGGCTGAGGCTACTTTTTTGGCTCTTCTTAGGTCTACTCGTGAGCCGCAGTAGGGGCAAGTTCTAGTTTTCTGTTCATTCGCAGCCATCAACAGGCCGCCGCAGCTGTTGCACGTCACGATTAATGTGGGTCCCATATGCGTGTGCCTTTTCCGAAAGGCTTTTCCACAAACAAGTAAATAACATTTAGGGAAGAGTGTGAGAGATGAGCGGGGAGGAAAGGGTAAAGCCGAAGTCGCGTTTAATGGACCTTGCGGTGCAGTATTTCAAAAAGGAAGGTTACAAGTTGAATCATGAGGACACGGTTCTTGAGGGTTTCAGCGGTATCTCGCGAAAATTTGACCTTATCGTTCAGAAGGGTCGTATGGAGCAGGGCGTTTGGATACGCGACTGGAACAGGACGATAGGCGTTAACGTCATTATTGGGTTGGACAAGGCTTCAGAGGATGTTGGCTTGTCAGGTCCCATAATGATAGGCGAAAAGTTCAGCGACCACGCGAAATCTTACTCTAACAGGCGCAAGATTATGCTCTTGACACGGCAGAAGATAGCTATGAGCCTCAGGTAAAACTCATATTTTTAAGAACTCATCAAGAACGCCTTGCTTCTCGAGCATGCCTAGCCAGTCTACGCAGCCAACGCGGCACTTCTTGCGTTCGTGCAGAATTGCGAGTATTTCGTTTACGGTGTTTTCCACTGTTTTGCTGGTGATGTCCAGTTCGCATACTTTTTCTTTTTGGTGTTCGCGTAGGGCTTCGACGAGGCAAACGTCGAGGATTTCGGAGGCTAGGTTTTCCCACAGTTTTTGTCCTTTGAAGCCGCATTTCTCCATGAACTCGCGGAGTTCAACGGGGTTGCGCCTGAGAACAAAGATGCGCGTTACATTGTTTTTTGGGACGACGGAGGCGGCGTAGTGACCGTCAATGATTATGGTGGTTTTCGGGGTTGTGTCTATTGTTTCGCGTAGTTTTTTGCGCATTTTATCTTCGTCTATGATCATGGTTTTTCTTTTTTTGTCTTGGCATAGGGCGAGGTTTTCTTTTGCGGCAAATTCGGTCAGGTTAATGTATAGCGCGTCTAGTTCTTTGCTGAGTTGGCGTGCGACTGTGGTTTTGCCCACGCATGGCGTGCCAGTTATAAGGATGACGTGTTTGTCCATAGCGTTAATAGAGGTTTCAGAAATTCTTATTGCTTGCGCTTGCGCATTGCTTAGTGGGCTGGCGAGTTGGTGTGTGGCTTTCGGACCCTCAAAGTTTGAAGGGTCTGAGGAAACTCCGCCCACGTGTAGAATTGCACCCTCGTTAGTTGCGGGGGAAGGCGAGAGCCTTGGCTACGGAGCAGAAACGAAACGTCCACCTGTGCAGTTGACTATGATGCACTCGTAAGGTGCTGATGATGCCTGGTGGAAGCGGTGAAACGGCCGTCCTGCAAGTGGAAAGGGCAAACAGACGCTGATGACGTATCTACCTGAGAGCGCGGGTAGCCCGATTAGCCGAATGCCACAGTCAACAGAAGGCGGGTTACAACCAACACACCAGCCCATTCAATGGGTTTTATTGTTTTGCATAAAAGATGTTTTGGCGCCTCAGAACCTTAATTTTCATTTTCATGCCATCTTTCCGGAATACAGTTTACTGAATTTTCCGTTCATGCTAACGTGCAATTATCATCATAGGCGCCATGCGATTTCAACTTGTTGGTTACATACGATATTTAGGACGTTTGGATTCTCTTAACCAAAATTGAGGGTCATCGACCAATATAATTTGAATTTCAACAACATTTCTAGGATTTGTTATTGCTGCGCGGAATTTCGGAGATAAATCAGGGTTTCTCAGAAATGCCATTCTGGACTCTTCCAAATCATCCGCAATACGTTCACTTTTTTTGTTGG
>Ga0315289_10010113_pt1 | contig 13538 bp, 12 predicted proteins | sample YL17G11_40_MG_FD_203452 | JGI IMG/M metagenome (GOLD analysis project Ga0315289, IMG submission 203452) | Sediment microbial communities from Yellowstone Lake, YNP, Wyoming, USA - YL17G11_40 | ecosystem: Environmental > Aquatic > Freshwater > Lake > Sediment | place: USA: Wyoming | collected...
AGAAACGGATTGAGATCGGCCTGACCTATATATACGGGATCGGTCGAACCTTAGCCAACCGCATTCTCGCCGCGGGCGGGGTTGATAAGGGCAAGCGCGTGAAGAACTTGACGGATGAAGAGATCAACAAGCTGCGGACGATCATCGAGTCTGAGCATAAGGTGGAAGGCGCCCTGCGGGGGGAGATTGCGGCTCATATCAAGCGGCTGATGGCCATCGGCTGTTATCGGGGCATTCGGCACAAGCGGGGTTTGCCAGTGCGCGGCCAGAGGACGAAGACCAATGCCCGCACCCGGAAGGGGCCGCGCAAGAGCTCGGGCGTGATCAAGGCCAAGGCTCCGGCGAAATGAGAGGAGGAACGATGGCAGAAGCTGGGGTAAAGGGAAAGCGCCGGGAGAAGAAGATCGAACTGGCGGGGATCGCTCACATCCAGGCGACCTTCAACAACACGATCGTCACAATCACGGACACGATGGGGAATGTCATCGCTTGGGCAAGCGCCGGAAAGGTGGGCTTCAAGGGATCGCGGAAGAGCACCCCCTTCGCGGCCCAGGTTGCGGCGGACGCCTGCGCCAAAGCCGCCATGGCTTTGGGCATGCGCCGTGTGGAGATCTGGATAAAGGGCCCGAGCTCGGCGCGTGAGTCGGCCATCCGCTCACTGCAGGCGGCCGGACTGGAGGTCTCGTCGATTCGCGATGTCACGCCCATCCCGCACAACGGCTGTCGCCCGCCTAAGCGGCGGAGGGTGTAAGACTCCCATGGCTCAATACAAGGGTCCGGTCTGCAAGCTGTGCCGGCGCGAGGGGGGAAAGCTCTTCATCAAGGGGGACCGGTGCATGACGGTGAAGTGCGCCTTCGAGAGGCGCCCCTACGTTCCGGGTGAACATGGGGAATCCGGCTTACGGAGGAGGGGGAAAGTCAGCAACTACGCTCGGCAGCTTCGCGAGAAGCAGAAGACCCGGCGAATCTACGGGGTGCTGGAGCGGCAGTTCCATTCCTACTACCAGAAGGCGACCCGAAAAAAGGGGGTCACAGGCGAGAACCTGCTTCAGCTCCTGGAGCGGCGGCTCGACAATCTGGTTTATCGGGCGGGATTCGGCGCCTCCCGGCCCCAGGCAAGGCAGATGATTAATCACGGTCACATCCTGGTCAACGACCGCCGAGTGAACGTCTCTTCCTTCCTGGTCAAACCCGGCAATCGCATCGGGGTCCATGAGAGTTTGAGATCGCAGGTGGCGGAGGCTTTAGGGGCGAGAGGCAAGGGGGCGCCGCTCGCCTGGCTGTCCGTGGATCGCGAGAAGCTGACCTGCACCCTCCTGGAGATCCCGAAACGGGAGGCGATCCCCACTCCCATCCAAGAGCAACAGATCGTCGAGCTGTATTCCAAGTGAGCCGTCCCGACAGATCGGGGCATATCGAAGAGGAGAGGGCATGAAGTGGTGGAAGACCTTCCAGATGGCCTCCGGGGTGGAATGGGAGGAATCAACTCGTACCGAACGCTACGGCCGTTTCGTCATCCAGCCTCTGGAACGGGGATTCGGGACGACCCTGGGGAACCCCCTCAGGCGGATCCTGCTGTCCTCCCTTCCCGGGGCCGCGGTGATCGGCCTCAAAATCGAAGGGGTGCTCCACGAGTTTTCCACGGTCCCCGGCGTGGTGGAAGATGTAACGGAGATCGTCCTGAACATGAAGCAGCTGCGGCTTAAGATGCACGGCAGCGACCCCAAGGTCCTTCACCTCTCGGCCACGAAGAAAGGCGAGGTCCGGGCCTCGGCGATCGAGCCCAATGCCGATGTGGACATCCTGAACCCCGAGCTCAAGATCGCCACCCTGTCGGACGGGGCCAAGCTGGCCATGGAGATCTATCTCGACCGCGGTCGGGGCTACATCCCGGCCGACATGCTTCGCGAGCCCACCCAACCGATCGGGTATATTCCCGTGGACGCGATCTTCACACCCATCGAGAAGGTGAACATCGTCGTGGAGAACGCCCGGGTCGAGGAGAAGACGGACTACGATCGGCTGATCATGGAGGTCTGGACCGACGGCAGCATCCGCCCGGAGGAGGCGTTTTCCCGCGGGGCCAAGCTCCTCAAAGACCACCTCGGCCTTTTGATCACGGGCGAGGACAAGGAGAAGGCGCCGCAGGAGGAACTCCTCGATGAGGAGTCCACCAAGCTGCGCGATCTCCTCGCCAAGCCGGTGGACGAGCTCGAGCTTTCGGTGCGCTCCTCCAATTGCCTGAAAGGGGCGGGGATCAAAGTTCTGGGCGAGCTGGTGGTGCAGAGCGAGGACGAGATGCTCAAGTACCGGAACTTCGGAAGGAAGTCCCTGTCCGAGCTCAACGAGATCCTCCAAGGCCTGGGCCTGACCTTCGGGATGAAGCTCAATGGCTTCGAGAAGAAGCCCCTGCCCAAGACGACCAAGGCGACGAAGGGGACAAAAGAGGGGAAGAAATGAGGCACGGGAAAAGAGGCCGGATCCTGGACCGTCCCCGGGATGCCCGCCGGGCCCTTCTGCGCAGCCTGGTCACGGCGCTCCTCCGCGAGGAGCGCATCAAGACGACCGTGGCCAAGGCCAAGGAGGTCCGGGGGAAGGCCGAGCGCTTGATCACCTATGCCAAAGAGGGCGGGGTGGCAAAGCGGCGCCTGGCGGCCCGCGATATCCAGGATCGGGCCCTTCTCTCGAAGCTCTTCGATGAGATTGCCTCCCGTTTCAAGGAGCGGGCCGGAGGTTACACCCGCATCTTTCACCTCGGGCCCCGTCTGGGGGATGCCGCCCCGATGGCCCAGATCGAGCTCTTAGGGGCCCCGAGCGTGGTCAAGACCGAAGAGACTAAGGGCAAGGCGGCTTCCAAGAAGAAGCAAGCCCGCCCGGCCCCCCGGCCCCCGAAGCCCAAAGCGAAAAAGGAAGAAGGGGCCAAGCCGGAAACCAGTCCCGAAGGCGGGGAGGAAAAGCCCAAGCGCAGAGGATTGAAAGGGTTGTTCGGCGGCGGACGCAAGAAGCCCCCCGGTCCCGAGGGCGAAAGCAAGGAGTGAGGGCAGGTGAAAAAGAGAGGCGTCCCGTCAGGGGGACGCCTTTTTTTCGAGGGTGATTATTGACAAAAGCGGTCTTTTACGGTAAACTTATACCTCCGGCCCCCCATCCGGAACGGGTGAAGCTTGTGAACCTGCGTTGGACGCTGTGGAGTCTGGAGCGGACTGAGGGCAGTCCGGAGCACACCGGCACCGGTGAACGACTCACCGGCACCGGTGAACGACTCACCGGCACCGGTAAACGACTCACCGGCATCGGTGAACGACTCACCGGCACCGGTGGACGACTCACCGGCATCGGTGAACGACTCACCGGCACCGGTAAACGACTCACCGGCATCGGTGAACGACTCACCGGCACCGGTAAACGACTCACCGGCACCGGTCCGAAGCAGGCTGGAATCCGCGAGAAATAGACTCAAGTCCTTAATTAACAACATGTTAATATGTTTACCATGAAAAAGGTCAGGCGGGCGCTGATATCGGTATGGGACAAGCAGGAGGTGGGTGTTTTCGCCCATAGTCTTGAGCGGTTGGGGGTGGAAATTCTTTCCACAGGGGGCACTTCCAAGGTCCTTAAAGAAGCCGGGGTCGCGGTCAGGGAGGTGAGCGACCTGACCGGGTTTACGGAGCTTCTGGACGGAAGGGTGAAGACCCTGCACCCCAAAATTCACGCCGGGATCCTGGCGGTGAGGGACAATCCGGAGCATGTCAAACAGATGGAGGAGGCCGGGGCCCTGCCGATTGATCTGGTGTGTGTTAACCTCTATCCCTTTCAGGCCACGGCCAGTAAACCCGGCGCCAGTTACGCTGAGGTGGTAGAGATGATCGACATCGGGGGGCCGGCCCTGATCCGCTCCGCGGCCAAGAACCACAGGGACGTGGCCGTGGTCACGTCTGCGGAGCAGTACGCGCCGATCCTCGCGGAACTCTCGGAGAAGGGCGGTATTTCGGAGGAAACCCGGCGCCACCTGGCTGCGGAGGCTTTTCTCCGCACTTCGGGCTACGACGCTGCGATCGCGGGCTATTTAGGCCGCCGCAGGGAGGGTTTCTCCGGGAGTTAGCCGTCACCCGGAGAAGGCCATCTTTAGGCAGGAGGTATTGTTCAAACCATGGGTCCCCTGGACCAAGACAGGAGGATTTTTTTGAAGAGCCGATTATCGTCTCCGCTCTTTCGTTTGAGGAGGTGAAATGGAGAGCAAAGAAAAATCCCTGACCCCCCTTCAGGTGATCGAGTTCAGCCAGACCATCGCCCGTCAGGTCACGGGGGGCATCCGGAACCTTAAGCTCTACCCCATCGATCATCCTCTCTCGCGTCAGATCCTGGACTCCTCCTACATTGCCCTGCGCAAGGTCCTCGCCGACCGGGAGCAGTTTAGCCTTGCCGTGGCCGGGAACATCCTCCTGGCCGACGGATCCCCGATCAAGGAGTCCCGCAAGGATGTCTTCGTCAACTTCATCACCGAGCTCTCCCGGAGGCGCATCGCGGGAATCACCTTCCTGGCCGGGATCTCCAAAGACGAGCTGGTGGCCTTCTTCGAGGTGATGAACATAGAGCTGGAGGAGGTGGATGCTTCGGGGGGAATGGCCAAAGTCCTGCTGGACAAGGATGTCACCCACATCATCGCCGAGGAGTTTCGCTTGGGCGGAGGAGCCCGGGGGCTTGAGGGGGCAGGCAAGGTCAGCTCCGAGGGAGTGGTCCTCTCCTGGAGCGATGTGCTCTCGCTCCTGGATGCGCCCAACGAGCTCCAGAAACAGGCCGAGACCAACCCCGAGCTCGTGGCCGGCCTGATTATGAAGACGGCGGGCTCAACTGAGGAATCCGACCTGGCGATGGCCGAGACCTGGACGGACCGGGCGGTGGATGCCCTGGGGAAAGTGGCCGACGCGCTGTTTGCGATGTACGGAAAGGACAAAGCCCACGGCTATGTGGAAGCCCTGTCCAAGATCGCGATGTCCTTGGACCCCAAGGTGCAGGATCGGCTCATCGAGGTGAAAGGCCTGGATGCCAGCTGGGCCAGTGTCATCGAGCAGATGATTTCGCGGTTCTCGGATGACCACCTGGCGGACATTCTGGCTGGAGAATATCAGAAATGGACCCTGGGGCCTGGTGGCAGGGGGGGATCCGGATCAGGCGGAGGTGCCGGTTCCGGTGGTGGATTTGGCGGCCCAGGAGGTTCCGGGGGTCTTGGCGGAGGGTTTGGAGGGCCGGGCGGGCCCGGAAGCGGAGGAGGACCTGGAGCAGGAGGAGGATTCGGCGGAACTGGGGGCGGAGGCGCCGGCTCTGGTGGTGGGTTTGGCGGCCCAGGAGGTTCCGGGGGTCCTGGTGGAGGATACGGCGAGCCCGGGGGAGGCGGTGGATCAGGGTCTGGTTCCGGCGGGGGAAGTGGAGGCCAAAGCGGCCCATGGGGGTCGGGAGGCGGGGGTGCGGGAGGTGGGCCGGGTGGTGGGTTTGGCGGTCTAGGGGGTCCCGGAGGAGGAGGTTACGGTGGCCCGGGAATCGGGTTTGGGTCCGGTCCGGGCGGAGGCGGACCTGCGGTTGGAGGTGGAGGGATCGCCGTCCCCGAGGGATCCCCGCCCGAGAAAGAGGAAGTACCTCCTGCCGAAGGCGGTATGGTCGGGATGGGCATCGAGGCCGTAGCTAAGGTCGAGGATATGATGAAGAAGATGATGGCCGATCCCGAGCGCAGGGCAAAGATCATCCCCATGCTCCAGGAAAGGCTGGCCAAGCGCGGGCTCAAGAGCGATGAGATCTTGAAGCGGTTCGGGGTGGAGGGGCCCCAGGAAGACATCCTGGTCAACCTGGTCCATCAGGAGCTCTCCAAGGGCGGAGTGATCAGCGCCGAGACCCTGGTCTCAATCCGCAGCGCCATGCGCGGCCGAGGAAACCTCGCCAAGATCCTGGAGCCTCTCCTGGAAGCGCTTTCGACCGGGGCCCCGGAGGTCCGGAAATTCGTGCTGGACACTCTCCGCGACATCGGCGGCGAGCTCCTCACACTGGCCAAGTACGACCTTCTGGAGCAAGTCGTGGAGAAGCTCCTGGAGCGGGTGCGGGACGAGAGCGACCTCACGGTCTATGCCAAGGCCGCGGAGACCCTGGAACAACTGGCTCTTATGATGTTGGAAAAGGGCCGCCGGACCATGGTGGAGCGGATCGTCGAGGCCCTGGGTGATTTCCTGAGACTGTTCAGCGACCGGCCCCAAGGCGCGGTACTCCTCAAGACCCTGGGCAACATCCCGGAGGACGAGGCCCTCCGGGCCATCGCCTATATCCTTATCCGCGAGCCCCTGTCCGGGGAGGCCCAGAAAATCCTTCTGGCCTCCGGCCGGCGGGCGGTCCTGCCCCTGATGGGCATCCTGGACATCAGCGAGGACCGCGTCATGCGCATGCGCCTCCTGGACGTCCTGACCCAGATCGGGAAGGAGGCCACGGACCTGATCGCCAAGCGGTTGGAGGACGACCGCTGGTACGTCCGGCGGAACGTCTGCCTTCTCCTGGCCCGGGTCGGGGACCAAGCCACGATGAGCGTGCTCCTGCCCTGTCTCAAGGACCGGGACCCCCGGGTACGGATCGAGGCCGTGAAAGGAATCAGCGACCTGGGCAAGCAAGACGCCGAGGAGGCCCTGATCGACGCCATGAGCGACAAGGATTACCAGGTCAAGGAGGAGGTCGTTCGGAACCTGGGCCGGGTGGGGGAGAAGAAAGCGATGCTCGCCCTGACGATGATGCTGGACCGCCGAAGCCTTTTTGGAGGGGGGGAGCGTGACGAAGTGCGGCTGGCCGCGACCAGGGCCCTTGGCGAGGTCAAGGACCCAGGCGCCGAGGGAACCCTGCGCCGCCTGGTCAAGGACCGCAACCCAAACATCCAGGATGCCGCCAAGGAGTCCTTAAAGAAGATCGGAGTGGATGTCAGTTAAAGGCTTATTTCAATTTTGGCTTTGATTATTTTGCATTTTGAAATGATAAATGCAAAATGAGTGAAACGATCCTCGTCCTCGATTTTGGCTCGCAGTACACCCAGCTCATCGCCCGCCGGGTTCGGGAGCTCGGGGTATACTGCGAGATCGTTTACCCCGACCTCCCAGCGGCCAAGATAAGGGCGCTCCGGCCCAGAGGGCTCATCCTCTCCGGCGGGCCCTCCTCGGTGTACGACCCTCAGGCCCCGCGTTGCGACCCCGCCGTCTTCTCCCTGGGCCTCCCCATCCTGGGCATCTGCTACGGCATCCAGCTCCTGGCTCAGGGGCTGGGGGGGAAGGTGGAGAGAAGCCCGAGGAGGGAGTACGGGTCCGCCGAGTTGCGCATCGCCAAACGGACGAAGCTCTTCCATGGCCTGCCTCCTCGGATGAAGGTCTGGATGAGCCACGGGGATTCGCTCGTAGCACCGCCCCGGGGCTTTCAGGTCCTGGCCCACACGGCGAACTCCCCGGTGGCGGCCGTGGCAAACGAGGAGAAGAAGATCTACGGGGTGCAGTTTCATCCCGAGGTAGTGCATACCCCGAAGGGCCGGGCGGTCTTGAAGAACTTCCTGTTCCGCATCGCGGGATGCCGGGGTGACTGGACGATGGAGTCCTTCATCGAGCAGGCGACCCGTGAGATCAGGAAAAAGGTCGGCCGGGGCCGCGTCCTGTGCGGGCTCTCCGGCGGGGTGGATTCCTCGGTCGTGGCCGCGTTGCTCCTGCGGGCCATCGGGAAAAACGTGACCTGCGTGTTCGTGGACAACGGGCTCATCCGGCAGGGCGAAAGGGAGAGCGTGGAGCGGACCTTCCGCGACCATCTAAAGGCCGACCTGGTGGTGGCCGACGCAGAGAAGATGTTCCTCAGGAACCTCGCTGGGGTCACGGACCCGGAGCGGAAGAGGAAAGTCATCGGCGAGACCTTCATCAGGGTCTTCGAGAAGGAGGCCAGGAAACTGGGTAAGGTGGATTTCCTGGCCCAGGGCACGCTCTACCCGGATGTGATCGAGAGCACCTCTGCGAAGGGGCCCTCGGCCACAATCAAGAGCCACCACAACGTGGGCGGACTTCCCGATCGGATGCATTTGAAGCTCTTGGAGCCCCTGCGCGAGCTGTTCAAGGACGAGGTCCGGGTATTGGGGAAAAAGCTGGGGCTTCCCGACGAAATCGTGGAGCGCCAGCCGTTTCCCGGACCGGGCTTGGCCGTGCGCATCCTGGGCGAGGTGACCCGCGTGCAGCTGGATCTCCTTCGCCAGGCCGATGCCATCGTCGCTGAGGAGATTAAAAAGGCCGGTCTGGAGACGAAGCTGTGGCAGGCCTTCGCGGTGCTCCTGCCGGTCAAGAGCGTGGGGGTGATGGGGGACGAGCGGACCTACGAGAACGTGGCGGCCCTGAGGGCGGTGACCTCCCAGGACGGGATGACCGCGGACTGGGCGCCCCTGCCGTATCCGGTCTTGGGGGCAATATCCAACCGCATTATCAACGAGGTCAAAGGGGTGAACCGGGTGGTCTACGACATTTCCTCCAAGCCCCCGGCGACCATCGAGTGGGAGTAGCCGTCTCTTCCCCTTGAGGGATTTGAAAGCCGGGGTCGGACTCATAGGGCGGGGGATGCGGAATCCCCGCCTCGCTTTGACAGGATTAACGGGCGGCAGCCGGAGTACTGGGGGCGGGGAAAGAAATACTGGAGTGAGTTACCCGGAGGACGGAAGGCGGTATCCGGGATACTGAGGGCGGTACTCGGAGTACTTAGGGAGGTACTTGAGGTACTGAGGGCGGTAGCCGGGGTACTGAGGGCGGTAGCCGGGGTGCTGAGGGCGGTAGCCGGGGTACTGAGGGCGGCAGCCGGGGTACTGAGGGCGGCAGCCGGGGTACTGAGGGCGGCAGCCGGGGTACTGAGGGCGGCAGCCGGAGTACTGAGGGCGGTGGAAGAAATATTGGAAGGGGGTAGAAGGCTACTTAACTCATTGGTAGGCTTAGGGTTAAACAGAAAAAGACGTACCCAGCAATACCCCGAGGGGGCGTGGAAACCCTCCGCCCTCCTTGCATTTTCACAGGGCTTAAAGTTATAATCTTGGGCATTATGGTTAAACTCTACTTCGGCAAGCTGGGCGGGCTGGTGCCCGCCGTCATCCAGGACTGGCGCTCGGGCGAGGTCCTGATGCTGGGCTTCATGAACCAACAGGCCTTCAAAAAAACCCTGGAGACCGGCAAAGTTCACTTCTGGAGCCGCTCCCGCAAAGCGCTGTGGATGAAGGGTGAGACCTCCCGTCACGTACAGCTGGTGAAGGAGATCCTGGTGGACTGCGACCGGGACGCCCTGGTCGTCAAGGTGGCGCAGAAGGGCGGAGCGGCCTGTCACGGGGGCTATCGCTCCTGCTTCTATCGCAGGGTCGCCAAGAAAGGCCTGATCCCGATCGGTAAAGAGAAGGTCTTCGACCCGGAGAAGGTGTATAAGAAGGATTAAGGGTCAGGGTTTACAATATTCAATGAGGTTTTCATGAAATTAAAGCTGGGCATTCCCAAAGGCAGCCTGGAGGAGGCCACGATCCGGCTGTTCAAGAAGGCGGGGTACGAGATAAGGGTGGGGGAGCGGTCTTACTACCCGGAGATAGATGACCCTGAGATCGAGTGCCTGCTGGTGCGGGCCCAGGAGATGGCCCGCTACGTGGAGCACGGGACCCTGGACTGCGGGATCACGGGCCAGGACTGGATCGTGGAGTGCCGGGCGAAGGTGAGGGAGGTCGCCGAGCTGCACTACGCCAAACAAAGCAAGAGCCTGGTCCGCTGGGTCCTGGCCGTGCCCGCGGATTCCAGGGTGAGGAGCGTCAAGGACCTTCAGGGCAAGACGATCGCCACCGAGGCCGTGAACCTGACCAAGGCGTTCCTGGCCAAACACAAGGTCAAAGCCGCGGTGGAGTTCTCCTGGGGAGCGACGGAGGTGAAGCCGCCGGAGCTGGCCGACGCTATCGTGGAGATCACCGAGACCGGCAGCTCGCTCCGGGCCAACAACCTGCGCATCGTGGCCGAGGTGATGACTTCCACCCCCCGGCTCATCATGAAACCCAAAGCCTACGAGAACGCCTGGAAGCGGAAGAAAGTGGAGGCCCTGGCGGTCCTCCTTGAGGGCGCGATTAACGCCGAGATGAAGGTCGGCCTGATGCTGAACGTGGACGAGAAGCACCTGAAGAAGGTCGTCGCCCTGCTTCCCTCGCTGGAGGCACCGACCTTGAACCCCCTGGCCGAGACCGGGTGGTATGCGATCAACACCATCGTGGACGAGACCGTAGTCCGGGACCTCATCCCCAAGCTCAAAGACGCCGGCGGCACCGGCATCGTGGAGTATCCCCTGAACAAGGTCATCTTCTGACGGCTTGACAGCGGGGGAGCCCTTGTGTTAAAATTCAGGGTGTTACCATACCCGTTCACTTTAAGGAAGGAGAAAGCGATGAAGGTTTGGGCAGTGGTTTTGGCGGTAGTCCTGGTCGGGGCGGCGGGTGTTTCAGCCGGGAATTACGGGGCGGGGTTCTGGGTCGGGCACCGGACGTTCAGTATAATTACCGGCACGAGCTCCTTCACCCCGGGGATCATGGAATTGGGCGGGCAGTTCACCTGGCAGGTCAAGGAGCACCTGGCTCTGCGGGGTTCCTTCGCCTATAACACTGGCAACTACACCCAGAAAGAGATTCGAACGTTCGTAACCCCACCCCAGGTGTTTACGGACGAGGCCAAACATTCCTACTCGGGATTTCCAATTGAGTTCAACGTCCTGCCGACGTTCAAGGTCGGGGACAAGCTTATCGTCAGGGCGGGCGGGGGGTTTGCCTACCATTCATATTCCGACAAATTCACTTACACCTCCACCTCGGGGAGCGGGGTCGTGACCACATTGACCTATCCGGCGGCAAGCACCTCGGGCTTCGGGACACAGTTCCTGCTCGCGACCGAGGGCAAGATCAATGACAACCTTGGCGTGGAGGTCGTGTACAAGAAGGACGCCGGCAGCTTCAACTACTCCCTGCCGAGATACACTGTCAACTCCAATGAGAGCCGGGAGGAGAAGGCCACTTTTGGCGGGGGCTCGGACACCTACCGTCTCGGTTTGACTTTCGCGTTTTAAAAAAATAAAATAGAGAGGCGGGGCCGCTTTTACGGCCCCGCCTGGTTCTTTTATAGGATTAACCTTTAGGAAGGGGTAAGGAGAGGATTTTATTCATCGCTCCATGGAGGAAGCCGTTGGAGGCCAGGGTTTCCTGACCGTAGATGGAGAAAGGGCTTCCCTTAAAATCAGACATCCTGCCTCCGGCCTCCGTAACCAGAAGGCTTCCCGCCGCCGTGTCCCAGGGGTGGAGCTTAAGCTCCCAGAAACCGTCGAACCGTCCGCAGGCAAGATAGGCCAGATCCAGGGCCGCGGAGCCGTCACGGCGTACGGCCTGAGCCTTCAAAATGAAGTTTTCGAAATGGTCCAGGTTGTTTTCCCGGCTGGTGTGGACGTCGTAAGCAAAACCCGTGACCAAAAGGGCGCGGCCGAGGCTGCGGATCCTGGAAACGTGCATCCTATTCCGGTTCAAAACGGCCCCATGACCCCTCTCGGCAGAGAACATCTCCTTCCGGACGGGATCGTAGATGACCCCGAGGACGATCCCCCCCTCCCGCTCAAGGGCAATGGAGACGCAAAAGATGGGGTACCCATGAGCATAGTTCGTGGTCCCGTCCAGAGGGTCCACGATCCACCTCGCGTCCCCGGCCACGGTCGTGCCCTCCTCGGCCAGGATGCCGTAAGCCGGAAAGGCCTTTAGGAGTCTGCGGACGATGTTCTGCTCCGCTTCCCGATCGGCCTTGGTCACGAGGTTAATGCGGTCCTTGTAACGGATGTTCAGGGTCTTGCCGAAGTGCTTGAGCAGGGTCGCTCCGGCCTGCTCGGCAGTGGTTGCGGCAATGTTCAGTTCTTTGGTCACAAGGTCTTTTTCATTCGGTCGCAAAATGGAATCATACCACAGGGACGGGAGGGGAGTCAAGAGAGGACTCCCTGAGCTCTTGAATTGAAATGCATTTTATGATATAATATTTCTTAGGTTGAAAACCATCATTTGGACTATTTGGAAAGACTGATAGAGGATTTAGGCTATGCTGAAATCGTTGCGACAGAACACGAAGATCGTCCTCTGGATTGTGGTTGCGGCCTTCGTGATCGGGTTCGTGTTCATTTCGTTGGGGACGGGCAATCTTAAATTTGGCCAGGCCGAGCAGGCCCGGTCTCGGGGGACCATTGCCCAGATTAACGGACAGGACATTACGGATAGGCTCTTTCAGGAGTACCTGCGGCGGGCCTTGGAGACCATCCGCAAGCAGACCGGACGCGAGGACATCGACAGCGACCCGGCGGCCATGAAGGAGATCGAGGGGGAGGCCTGGAAGGTGATGGTCAACGATATCCTTCTGGCCCAGGAGATCCGCAAACGGGGTATCCAGGTTACGGACCGGGAGATCGTGGCTCTGATCCGGAGCAACCCTCCGCAGCAGATCCTGTCCGACACGGCCTTCCACACCAACGGCCAGTTCGACCTCCGGAAATATCAGCAGGCCCTCCAGGATCCCCGCAACCTGCCCTTCTTCTCCGAATACGAGATGTCCCTGCGCGAGGAGTTTCCCAAGGAGAAGCTACGCCAGGACGTAGCCTCCGGAGTTGTGGTCACCGACCAGGAGGTGCGGCGGGCCTATGAGGAGCAAAACGAGAGAGCCAGGGTGAGCTACGTGTTCCTGGATCCCGCGCGCTTCGGCGGGAACGCCGAGCCTTCGGTCAGCCCGGAGGACATGCGGGTCTACTACGAAAAGCATAAGTGGGAATATAAGATCGGGGAGCGGGCGGCCTTTCGAGTGGCGGCCTTCGTCAAGGCTCCCAGCGCGAGGGACGACGAGGAGGGGGGTAAAAAGATCGAGGACCTTCTGGCGCGGGTGAGATCCGGGGAGGATTTCGGCAAGCTGGCCAAGGAGGCTTCCGACGACACCCTTTCCGGGAAGAGGGGAGGGGTGTTGGATTGGGTCGGGAGGGGGATGATGGTGGAGCCCTTCGAGGACGCCGCGTTCGCCCTCCACCCGAAGGAAATATCCGGACCGGTCAAGACAGCCTTCGGATGGCACCTCATCCGGTGCGATTCAGCGCGGAAGGATTCTCTCTTCCTGCGCCACATTCTCGTCCGGGTCCGGCCCAGCGAGGAGAGCGTCCAAGAGTACCGGGCGAGGGCCGAACAGCTCCAGAGAGAAGGCCGGAGGAAGAAGTTCGTGGAAGAGGCCAGCACCCTGGGTGCCCGCGTGGACTCCGGGGAGGTTTTCGCAAACAGCACTTACGTTCCGGGCGTTGGACCTTTGCCTGAGGCCAAGGCTTTCTGCATGGAGGCCCGCTCAGGATCGATTTCCGGATTGCTGGAGACTCCGGAAGCCTTCGTCGTCCTTCAAGCTAAAGAACACTACAAAGAGGGCTACCGGTCCCTGGCGGAGCTGGAACCCCAGATCCGTCCGAGGCTCGTCCAGGAGAAACGAGTGTCTCTG
>Ga0315289_10010114_pt1 | contig 13537 bp, 16 predicted proteins | sample YL17G11_40_MG_FD_203452 | JGI IMG/M metagenome (GOLD analysis project Ga0315289, IMG submission 203452) | Sediment microbial communities from Yellowstone Lake, YNP, Wyoming, USA - YL17G11_40 | ecosystem: Environmental > Aquatic > Freshwater > Lake > Sediment | place: USA: Wyoming | collected...
TGTAGTTTCCATTACCGCCACCGGATGAGAGATTTAACATTTTGCGTTTCGCTTTCTTGAGTTAAGGGATGACATTATTGACTTAAGCCACGATCTCTCGCAAGAGTAAGTCCAGTTGATACCTTGGCCGTCAATGCGTCCAAGATAACTCTTTGTTCCTTTGCAAGCAGTTTCTCTGCTTGTGTAGGAGAAATTAATTCAGTCTCAAATATCTGAAGACCTGTAAGGCCAGCTTCAACTAATGCTACACGCGCCACTTCTGGATCAATCCATTTGCGGGAGGCGCGTTTGGGTTGGAGCTGCCAGCCTGGCAGTACGGCGCCAGCTTCCATCTGCTTGGTGGCGTGATCCTTGACCGCCTCAATGAACTTCTCAACCAATGGCGCTTTGTCAAGGATGGCGCTGATCTGTGCAGGCGTGAGCGCCAGCATCACCTCTTTGATGTCTTCTTTTGACATGATGGTGATGTCGGGTTGCGCCGCCACGATGTCGAATTGCTCTTTCTGTGCAGAGCAAATGTGCTTGGCTGGACACCACTGGCAGGCTGACTCTGATGGCGCGTAGCGAGGCGCGTCACTGACAGCGTCATTGATAGCAGGCAGTAGCACCTCTGTCTCCCACACTCCCAGCTCGTCCACGCTCATGCGGTGTACGCGCTTTTCGCCATGGTGAGGTTGGATGATTTGGAACTCGACTTCTTTGGGCTTGTGGGTGCTGTGCAGCAACGCGCCCAGCGCATATATCTTCATTTGCTCAGAGTCAGCATCCACATAGCCACGGCCTGTCTTGAGGTCGGCAATGATCAGCTTGTCCTGAGATATGCCAACGACATCGGCAGTACCTTGTAGCGTGTATTCGGGCGTTTGGTAGAGCTTGAAGAGCTGCTCAACTCTGACAAATCCAAGCTCATCTTGAATCGCCCAAATCGCCTGCAAGTGTTCCAAGGCAAAACTGCAGTTTTCCTCGGTCATCGTGATGCCCTCCACTACTTGGCCGACAAACTTCATGGGGTCGGTATCAAGCTGAAAGCAAGTCTCGGCCAGCGCGTGAATGGCAGTACCGATCTTGGCGGCCTCGCCACTTTCCTGATAAGGCACAAGCGTTGACAGTCTGGCGCTGGCAGGGCAGGCGATCCATCGCGATGCTGATGACGGCCTGAGTTTTAGGGGTTGTCTTGATGTTGCCATGAGTCTCTTTCTAGGTGCGAGCTGTTGATTAACAGCGTGTACGCAATCTGTCGGGTTTCGTTGCTGACGGCGTGTCCGAGGTCTTCGGGGTCTAAGAGGCGCTTGATGAAGACGATCTGCTGCTGATTCGACTTGCGCGTCTGCTCCAACTGATTCGCCAAGTAGACGATGTGGTCACGCATGACGGCACGTTCTTTGTCATCCATGGCGTAAGCCCCATGCCGCGATCAGCGCCGCATCTGCTCGGCCATCATCTTTCTTGCGCTTGAACAGGTCAACATTCCAAGGAAAGACTTCCATTGCACGCGCTCTGGCGCCGTCCTTACCACCGCTGACGCCCATCGCCTTTTGCCAAATTTGGGGAGTCACAAGAGTAGTTTTGATGAGCCTAGCGCCCAATATGCCCTCAATCGCACCAAGGCTGCGGCCAAAGCTAAAGACGCTGGTGACGCCCTGGCCACTCATTGCAAAAACACGCTCGCAATATGCTTCATCAGGTTGAAATGTTTTAATGATTTCTACCAACTCGGGAATGCTGATCTGACGCTTGGCTGCGCCATTGCGTGTCAGCGTGACAGTTGGCATATCGACAATGCCGGTCAAGGTTTCGCCCTGCATCATGGCTATGGCGCCCGACAAGCCAACGTCAATGCCAATGATCCTGCGCGGTTTGAATGTCATTTGACGGCGTCCTCCATGGCTTTGTTGAGGACTGTGAGGCGAGCTGATACCAGCGCATCGGCAGCCTGATCCAAGCGCATCACGCTGCCGTATAGTGGCTCTGTGGTCCCCGACATCCAGCGTGATACCTGCGCCTGATCGATCTCGGCAACGCGGCAGACATCGCTCATCTTGTAGCCGGCGGCCTCGACCTTGTGGCGAATTGCGGATAGTGCTTCTTGAGATATCGTTTTCATGTTGACTATGTTAACCATGTTTTGTGGAAAGCGTCAAGTTTAAGATAAAAAAAGGGGATCAGCGCAAACCGATCCCCTAAAAGGCAACTGACGGAAAACCCGCCGTTGTTGAGTTTACAACAATAATAGTTGACTACTTTGTGAGGTCTAATAAATAGTTGTTGACGACTTCGTCATGCGTGATATTATCAAGTCCTCAACAACGCAACCCCAAGGAGATTTTTAAATGACAAACGCAACTCAAACAACCGCCCAAGAAGAACGCAACATCAATATGTATGGAGTCGCTGATATTGATGCTTATGTGAAATCGGTCAAAGAATCCATCACATACAAATTCACAGGCGCAAACATGGTGGTAGCTGGCCTGATGTCAGATGCACAAGAATTGATTGCTGGTTGCGCCCAAGACCGCAGCCGCCAAACACTCAACATTGCCAAACACATTTTGTTTTTGATCATGGATGGCGAATTGGTTGGAACAGTAGAGCGCAAGTAAATAATCAGGGGGCTTCGGCCCCCACCTTTAAGGAGACACCTCAAATGAACCACACCCAGCACCCCTACATGGAGGAGCAAAGACGGCGCTTAGATCGCCGCGCCGACTCTGCCCTTGACTTCCTCACCGCCATCGCTATTGGCGTTGGCTTTGCCCTGTTACTCGCCGCATGGTGGTCATCATGAGCAAAAAGATGCAAGACGAAATTGATCAAGAGGTACTGCGCCTCTCACCCCCCAAAGAGACTGCCATTGGCGTGATGACTCGCGCCGAGATCGTGCAGCTCATCAGCAAAGCAGTCCACTGTGGCGCTGTCATTGGATGGGCGCACGCTGAGAGATTCACCCGCGAGCGTATGCAACGCCAAATTGATCAGCTTGATTACGAAATGAAGTGCATCCAAGACCGCCTCAAAGACGCGGAGATGGAACTGCTGGCGGCAGGCAAATGAGGAGCGACTGGCGTCCACCAGCAGGCACAAAAGTGACGCTCCCAAGTGCCTACGCCAAGCAATTAAAGTACGAAAAACCAACGAATGTGCAGGCCACTTGGCGGCGCTTTGGCTGGACACCACCAAGTGAGGCCAAGCCATGCAAACAGCCCTGATCTTTTTCTTAATCGCCCTGTTTGGCGTTGCCGTGGTGATCGGCACGCTGTTTTGTTTTGTATGGGTCTTATTGCATTTTGAGGTTGAATGATGGTTAAAGAGAAGACAGAGCAGGGTAGAGCCATCACGTTGCGCCTCACCCAATCAGAGTACGCCGAGTACCAAAGGCTTGGCGGTGTGAAGTTTTTGAGGCTCTTCTTGCAGACAAGTGCAGGCATTCAGAAAGAGATTAAGGAGGCAAAGAAATGAGCAAAGCACAACAAGTCTTTGAAGCAATGATGCGAGCCAAAGGCTATACCGACTTCACCGCCACAAAGGGTAGGTACAGTGTCCCCGCCTTGCAAACCCGCTGGAACTACTTTTTAATGGGTTGGGAAATGCGAGGGGTGCTATGAACTGGAAAGAGTTGACAGTGAAATATCTCAAGGACTTGGTCAAGCCAAGGACGATCCGCGAGGTCATCCTCAAAGAATTGAGAGAGGCGCAGTTGCGTCAACTTGAGGCCCAGTCAGGTGTGGAGTACGCCGTTTCAGTGGTCCAGTACAACGAAAAGCGCATTAAGCGCTTGGAAGACAGATTACTACAGCATGAGGAAGTTGAGTCATAAATGAAGTCTGTCAGGCTGCCACGCATCATCGATTTGCTTCAGCGTGTCGGCTGTACGGCGCCCGAGCTGGCCGCCAAGGTGTACTGCACTGAAAGGTCAGCTCAGATCCTCATCAACAAGCTGCGTAAGCAAGGCGTTGTCCACATCCAAGAATGGCGCAGATCAGGTAATGTGATGGTGGCCGTGTACAGGCATGGCATAGGCACTGACGCCGTCAAGCCTAAACCATTGACGGCGCAAGAGAGGCTCAAACGCTGGCGAGCCAAGGAGTCCTTAGACGATCATGCTTTTCGCATGGCAAAGGAAAGAGCAAAGAAGTGGAAGATTAAGCGCGATCCGCTGGTGGCTGCGCTGTTTGGAGAAGCAAATTGAAATTGTCCCCATATGTAAATGTTGAAGTTAAGATGCCCAAAGATATTCTTGAGGCACTCACGCTGCATGAGTTTTATTGCATTGGCTCAAAGATAAAAGAAGTCACGCCAGAATCTGTGCAACAGTTTTTGACAACGCGATACAACAAAAAAATGGCAGATAAATTCAAGCCAGAATATCTTTTTAATATCCTAAAGACTTGAGTAAATCAGCATCCAGCAAGCCAGCATAAGGCTTCATCTCAAGAGTGCGAATATCTTTCCTGCTCGGGTTTGATGGATCAATGATGCCGCGATTAAGTCGATGCATCAGCAGCAAATCAAATATGTTTTTGTTTTCCTGTACTGCGCCTAGACCCTGACCAGGTACGCCCAATGGATATGCGCTATGACCTGACTGCATGATCAATGGTTGATCTGGGAAGACTTGTCCTACATTCAAAATACTTGCATCAGGCAAATTCAATTGATTAGGGTCTGCAATGGCGAGTCTGGCTTCGCCAATACTTAAACCGCCCTCACTTCTAAACTCTTTATCAAGCAATGTTTTCTTCATTGCTTTGCGCTTACGATCCGATAAATTTCTAAACTGCTCAAGGCTTTTGGGATCATCAATGCCAGCCCAATCAGGAATAAATCTATTCTTGATTTGTCGATCAAGTCCCTTTTTTGTATCTTTGCCCATTACTGTTTGGGCATAAGACAACATTGTCTCCCCTGTCATATTGGCAAAGTCGCTTCCTGATGGGGACATAACCCATGGGATATACAAAGGGTCTTTTCCTGTTGTCTCTTTAAGCATTCCTGCCATTTTGTAAATGTCGCTGGCTGGCTTTGCACCTGACGCCCAGACTTGACCAGGGTTTTCGTACATATAAGGTTGTCCACCTTGCAAGTACACAGGACGATTCAATGACACGCCATCAATGTCAGTCAACAAACCAGTCCTAGTCCTATCTGACATACTGGTGATGAATGGATAGTCTTGATAATCAGCAAGATTAATTTTTGGGATGGTGTAGTCGTAAATTGGAACAACAGTTGTTTTTAAATTCCTGAGTCGTTCTTGCTCTAACTTTCTAGCGTCAAACCTTGGATCAAAAACATTGTTGCCTTGCAGCATTTGACTTCTAGTACCCTGCGCCATATCACTCAGCAGTCCAGCACCGAGTCCACCCTTTTGCATGGTGCGCTCAACCATTGGCGCAACAGCTCGTTCAGCAGCCATGCCAGCACGTTCAGCTTGCGCCGCAACAGCCTGACGCGGTATTGACGCCAGCATCGCCGCCTCGGGTATGACTGGTGGCAACTTGCTTGATTCAAGCAGACCGCCAAGGTTTTGCAACATCTCTGGCGCAACATTGCCGCGAGGTTGATAGGTGTACTGCTCCATGAACTTGCGAGCCTCTTCCTCGGCGATTCGATTAGCTTCTCGCGTACCCAACTTGCCGCTGGTGGCTCCCTTGTACACGCCATAAGGCATACCCAATAGGCCAGCCATTGCACCGCTACCAAGCGTTGCGCCAGTCTCTCCAAGGCCCATTAAGTAGTCAAGATAATCTGCCATTTCTTACCTCGCTCTACGCATCTGAAGTGCGATGGGTTGAATCTGCTTGTAGTACGCCTCAATAGCATCGCTGGCTGCTGGATCAGCAGTGGCAATGGCTGATAACTTGGCGATCTGACTTGTCAGAGAATTTGGATTATTGACAACAGCTCGACTGGTGTCTGACACCCATCTGATAAAGCGTGGACTCTCTAGAAGTCTTGCCGCCAAATTGCTTGATAAGACAAGACCACCTAATGCGCCAGCTCCACCAAGCAGTGCTTGTGTCATGTCACCACCAAGTCCACCACCAATCAATCCACCAGTACCCAACAAGGCTGATGTAACCATCTGAGCGCCGCCAGTATTTGAGACATTGACGGCCTTTCCAGCCTCACGCGCACCAGTGCTGATCTTCACCAAATCATTGATGGCGGGAATGATGTTTCGGTATCTCTCACCGCCAAACAGCACTTGCTTGGCGCTATCACTCAAACCATTCCAGTTTGTCAAAAATGTATTTGCGCTGAATTCAAAACTGTCAGCACCAACGTCTGCACCCTCTTTGACTCCAGCTTTGGCATTGCCCAACTGTTGCCACACTGACGCCGCCAGTGTGTCTCGCTCTTCTGGCTTGAAGTTACGCACTAATAGTTGGAGTCTGCCCATGCCATCTTTTGTGCCTGCCATCGCATAGTTGGCTGCATTCACATCAAGATTTTGATCTGCAATCTTTTGCAGTGCAGGCAAATTGACTTCACGATTGAACCTGACATATCGATCATGCAACTTCAAAGCGCGTTGTGCAATAGGTCCTGATTCTTTGGCTGCTTGCGAAATATCATCACTTAATGCGGCATAAAGCCTTTTCAATTCTTTAGTGTTTGAAAATCCGCTGATGTCTGGTCTTTCAATCTCTTTGCCAATTTCGCTTCTCATACGGCGCAACGCATCAAATGTCACACCACCAAAGCCTGCGTTTGCATCATCAATAATACGCATAGATCGTTGAATTACTGGACTAAGCATTGGACTTAACGTGCTTGGACTTGTAGCAATTTCAGCATTAAATTGATTGACTAATTGAGCTGTATTGTTGGCGGCAAATCTATTGCTTGGTCCAACGGCGTAGGCAACAACATCATCAATCTGATTACGTCTATCTGCAAATCTCTTTGCAGCAGCTTCAGCGCCTTGTTTAATAAAACCGCCAAGACCACCTTTTTCTGTGAATGGTGGCGTAGGTATAACGCTTGGAGTCTTGCCGACTTGCGAAATATCTTCAGCAATGTTTCGTGCGGCAGTGCCCATCTGCTCTTGCATCAATTCGTACTTTGGTGCAATGATCTGAGCGCCGCCAGGCGTTTGTGCCAATCCAGCTTCAAGACGCTGCACAGCAGGACTTTGAGTAGCAACGCCAGCAGGCAATTTAATGCCAAGCCTTGCCGCTGCTTGAGGTATACCTTGGCGCAGTCCCATCAGTTGCTGTTGAATTGAAGACAAGAGATATGGCAAACCTTTTTCAACTAACTGGCCGCCACGCTGACCAATGGCATTTAAAAGAATATCCTTTGTAACGCCTGTAGCCTGCTCTGCGCCGCCCCTAGTCTCTACAGATGGGCCGCCATACTGCATACCCATCTCGTACAGCTTTTTGAATGCAGCACCACCGAGTCCAGCACCTCCAACCATCGCTGGTGGTCCAAATGGAGCCATAAGAGCAGCGCCAGTACCAGAGCCAACAAACTCTGCAATCTCAGGCATAGCGCCAGCTATATCGCCCATAGTTGGCAAAGGTACGCCATAAAGTACAGGATTCTTTTCATTCATCAATGTTGTCCGTCCAGTCTTTGGATCGGTATAGATGAAGTTGTCTTTGTCGTATGGTCGCGCGTCAGGGAAATATTGTTTGAGCGTTGCAAGTTTGTCTTGCATGGTGGCAGAAGAGCCAACAGCAGCTCGCACACCAAGTGGTGCGCCAGTGGTCATCTCTATCTGCTTTTCGCTTGGCGCTGGAATCTGTAAGGATCGAATGTAGTCAGCAAGCGACTGCGCCGCCTTGGTGTCACCAGCAGCGTCAGCAGCCTGCAAAGACTTGTACAGATCATCAATTGTTGGTTCAGCCATTATGGTTTCCTTGCTGGATACTTTTTCAATGCATCTAGAACGGCTTGCGGTGTGCCTCCTGCTGGAGTTGGCTCTGGGGGAGTAATTACAAATGTGCTTGGCAAATTCATAATTGGCTGACCAAACTGCAAATTCTTTCTTGTGGTTTCGTCAACAATCCTACTTCTCAATTCACCAATTTGTGCATAGAAAGCAGCTGGCCCACCAAGTCCTCTGATATATGTTGACAAAGCAGTTGGATCGCTTAATTGAGCTTGCAGTCTTGGCAAATCTTCTTTGTTCAATACGCCAAGTTGAGCAGCAAGCCTTGCTTTTGTGAGTAAGTCTTCATAAATAGCAGATTGAGAAGCGCCCTTTTGCCCCATACCGCCGATCTGCATTCCTTGCTCTCTAACCATATTTTCCATTTTGTTTAATGCGGCAACAAAGTCAACGCCAGCATTAATAGACTCTCGAGATTTAGAAATCTCTTCGGGTCTTGGAGCCATTGGCGTTGATTTAACGCCAGCAGGCAAAGGAGCAGCAGTAGCACCCTCAGTTGGTGAAACAACAGGCGCAGGAGCTGGTGTAGGCGCTCTAACAGTAACTGGCGCTGGAGCTGGAGCAGCTTGACCAGTGCTAGGTACTATTGTCACAGGCTTAGTTACCGCTGGAATATTTCCTTTAAATGTAGGTCTAGGAATTGATTCTGGCAATGGCATAGGTTGTGTGTATACAGTCTTAAGTGATCCGTCAGGTTGAACCTGTTCAGTTGGAACAGGCATACTCAAAGCGCGAAACGCAAGTGCATACTGAACTGTATTTGTCTTTCCACTGTTGACGCCATCTAAAATAATATCGTAAGCATTGCCTTGTACGCCACCGCCAAATGCGCCTGGCGCTGCTGGTACTAATGTGGCCTGCTTACTTGTTGTACTGACTTGCCATTTACTGGAGCCAGGCAAACCAAATGCTTCAGCCTCAAGTCCTGTCACCACCTTGAATTCTTCTTTTGCCGCTTGAAGTGTAGAAACCTGACCAGTACGCACATTTTGCTGATACTTTCCAGCAGGATCAAGACCAAGTGATTTAACCTCACTTGGTGTCAATGTTACAAAACTTTCTGTTTTAAGACTTTCCTCAAATACTTTTGGCAGCATTGTTTTTGGATTCATTGCAGCCAAGACCAATTGATCTGGCGTCAATGTAGAGAAAATATCAGGTCTTGCTTTTGCCGTAGTAGTAACGCCTGGCAACTCTTGCACCGCCATATCTTGTGGCATTGTCTTACCAATTAACGCATCACGTTGTGTCGTTGGACCCAAACCAAACTGAGAAACAGGCAATGATGCCGCCTGCATTCCAGTTATAGGCTGATCAGGTGAAAGCAAAGATGCTGTAGGAGCTGCGCCTGTAGCCGCACCAGGTATACGGCTCATAATGTATTGTTGCAGTGCCTGTTCGCGTTTTGCCTCATCCAGCTTAACCTTAGACATCAACTGCTTCATTGCACCCTCTTGAGCCTGCTGGTAGCCCTGCTGACCACCAGCGAGTCCGGCGCCAAGTATCTGCATGAAACTGCGAGGAGTGGTGCTGGGTGCGCTGGCCTGTGACGCGGCAATGGCTGCTTGCAGCAGAGCCTGACGATTCATCTGCTCAGTCTGAGCTGGCGTCAAATAGTCTTCCAAGCCAGTAGCGCCACCACCACCAAAGATGTCACCAAGTAAGCCTGAGAATGCTCGGTCTTGACCGCCACCCCTAATAGGCAGTGGCGCATACTGATATGGCTGACTCATTGCTGCTAGGTTTTCTTCGTATGTAGCCATGATTTATGCCTTTCCAAGCAATGAGCCAATATATGCGCCAGTCAGACCACCTGACAGCAAACTGCCTGTTTGACTTGTATACAGAGGTTGCGTTGTAGTTTCTCCAGTCCTTGCAGGCTGTAGACCCAACGCGCCGCCAGTAATAGCCAAACGCTCAGTGCCAAGATTACGCAATGCATCAAGTCGTGCCTGCTCAAGCGCGGTGCGGGTAGTGCCAAGCCCCAATGAAGTCTGCAAGCCTGCGATGTCCATGGGACGCGCTGCCAGTCCAAGGTTGGCGGCCTGAGTGAATCCAGCAGATCGCAACTGTGCGCCAGTAGTGGCTGCTTGACGCAATGCCGCCTCGTTGGTCATGCCTGAGACTACGCCTTGGCGTGAACCGCCAAACGCTCTAGCAGCAGTTGCACGCGCCATGTTTTCCTGCTCTTGCATGAGTCGCGCACGCTCAATATCGCCCAAAGCACCCTGCACCACTTGCTCTTGGTAGGGGTTATAGAACTTTGCAATGTCAGTAGCGCCAAATGGCGTCATGCCGAGGTTGTAGAGCTGCTGCTCTGCGCCGGTGTACATAGCGCCAGGCTGTGCAATCTGACGCGCCTCTAAGCCTGCCGCCGTCTGCTTGGCTCGCTCAAGGTTTGCCAAATACTCGGCCCTTATCTGTGGATCAATACTTGATGTGGTGGTTTGTTCTTTTGGAGCATTCAACGCGCCCAAAGCACTAACCCCAGCGCCAAGCAATGATCCTGTGAGACTTGGATTTGCCTTTGCAAAGTCTAATGCTGTGCTTAGAAGTCCAGTAGTGGCGGCAGGGTTAAATCCACCAGCAGCTTGCGCCGCAAGGTTGGCTTTGGCCAAAAGATCATTTGCGGCAATATCACTAGCAGAGGCAGTTGTTCCTGTTGCAAGTTGTTCGGCTAAGTCTGCACCTCTTTGACCAGTTGGAGCAGAAAGAGGATTAACATTAGCTTCAGGCGGCAAGTCTCTAACTTGATCTGTACCCATCCGAGCTACATCAGGCGCAGTAGGAACACCTTGACCAAAAGTTAGGCCAAGATTATTTCTTGCCTGTTGCGTCAATGCATTCTGAGCCGCGCTCGCCGCTTGGATGCCAGCAAGATTTCCTGCTGCCGCCGCCCCTGCAGCCGCCGCACTGCCGCCATAAGCGCCAGCAGCCTGCGCCGCATATGGGCTTAAAGCAGCGCCTGTTCCAGCACCCGCTGCCGTTCCTGCTCCAGCAGCAGGCCCAAGAAGATTAGCACCCAAGCCAGCCAAAATCATCGGACCATAATCTTTAGCAACGTCTGATATAAAACCACCCAAACCACCACTGCCAGCTTGTTCATTGGTAGCAGGAGTTGCGGTAATAAATTCACCAGTTGGACTGTATTCGGGCAAAATATGAACTTGATTGTCTGCCCAATATCTTTCTTTAGCTGCAATAGATTTCAATTTCCCATCAACACCATATTTGGCAACTAATGGAGGAACAGGAAAACCCCTTGCATCTGTTTTAGGGTAATTAGGTATCTGCAATGGAATTTCGTATCCAGAGAAAACGCTCATACCCTTTTCACCACGTTCATATTGAGCGTTTGCATTGGCAGGGGGTATAACTCTTTCTTCACTAGGCATTCCAAACCTCGCAGGCATAAGGCTTTCAGTTTGGAATTGCTTTGGCAAAGCATCAATGATTTCTTTAGGTAAGCTGTTCGTATCTTTACTTCTATCAACAGGAGGAGACATAGTAAAGTTTTCCACGCCGGCAGCTCTAGCAGCCGCAGGACTACCATACGCCTTTCCATCAGGTCCATACACAACAACCGCTGTAGATATATCTCCACCACCTCTGCTCATATCAACTCCTTAGACAAGATATGCCACTTTGGTGCATATCCCTCATCTGCCAAAAATGTCTTAGCCCAACCCTTACGGCCAGCTAAGGTAACTTGCGTGCAACCAATCTGCTTTCCCCAAGCCTCAATGAGTGGTCGCATCAGTCTGAGTTCATCTAGGTTGCCGCCAGCAAGAAAGAAGTGCAAATTCTTGAGTCGCGGGTAAACAATGATCTCAGTTATCACCACAGAATCTTCAGCAGACCACAATTGAAATCTGCCTGTTTTGAGTCCCTCTGCAATGTCCTCAATTCCATGCGTTCCTCCAGAGTATTCTAGTGCCGCCTCCACATGATGGCGCAGCCTCTGCAAATCCTCTTCGTCTGTCAACGCTTACCCATCGCAACAATGTCCAGCTTGGATACGCCGACACGCCAGTCTTCAAGCACATTGCCGGTGTACTTCACTTTGACAAGTCGCCCAGAGAAACGCACATCGGTTGGCTGCGCCGCTGGGTATGGTCCATGACTTGACTCTGTCGAGGTTGGGTACAGCCTTGACTTAAAGCTCACCACCACCTCACCCAATGTCTGCTCATCAGGTATAACTTGGCGTACAGACATGATGTTGTCACCCTGTCCAATCTCCAATGGTCCAGACTCGGCATATAAAACGCCTGAGTCGTAGGCATAGCCAACCTCATGCTCATAGATGTAGCCGTCAGACGACACCATCAGTGGCTGCAAAAATACACCCCTGTCAGTGCCTGCTGTGCGAGACATTGAGCCAATGTTCCAATGCGATTCGCGGTAGTTGTAGATGACATATGAGTCAACTTCGTTGCTGGCGCTGGATGGGTAGAACCACCATATCTCGCCATACTTGGAGTTATGTACAGCGTACACCTTGCTGGATTGGTTGTAGTTCAGATTCTGAAACACATAGTCAGATACATCGCAAGGCAAAGGCTTGACGTAGCCGTCAAATAACCAAAAGCCTGATGTACTCATCCACATTGCAGCGGTATCGATGGCTGCTACGGCCTGCGCTGAAATCAAACCACAGCCTGATCCAACCTTTTCAAATGAGTAGACATAAGGCAGTCCAATAAATGTTGCGGTATGCACATCAACATCAGTAAACAGCAAGTTGATGCCGCGCACTCTTTTGCCTGCTTTCAATGAGCCAACTGTCTGCAACTCAAAGTCACCCGCCTGATTGGTGGCCGCAGCCGTCCATACAGTATTGTTTTCCTGATCGCACCACTTCACCGATCTAGGGTTGCTGGATGCGCCCAACGCAAAGATAAATCGCTCGGCGGTGGACATTACAGCCTGACATCCTGTTGGCGCGTTGGTAATGGCAGCCGCCAGCGTTGGCGTTGTAAAGCCTAACTGCCACTCGTAAATCTTTCCATCAGCATTAGAGCAGCCAATCAGATACTCGCCAAAAGTGTCTAGGCTCCAAGTCGTTGCCGGTGTCACTAAGCCTGTATCAGGACGCGCCACGCCATAGGCAAAGTTCCCATAAGTGGAGTACCCATAGCCAGTCTTTGTTGCGGCATCAGCTATGCCTGCCGTGAAACTTGTTGGAGTGATGTCCTTGAGCGTGCCTGCCTCGTTCATGGCGTAGAGCTTGGAATGCGTGCCAGCGGCAATGTATCTATCTCCATCATTGTCCCGCCAAGTCAATAAACCTCGGCATGATCCTGTCATCTGACTAGCAGAACGCTTGCGCCAGCCGCCAATGGGTCTGAGAGTATTCTCAAACCAGCGTACCAAGTTGGCGTCAAACCATCGACCAGCAGACTGGTATTCAGTGCCGTTGCGGTACACGCCAGGTGGGATCTTGAGAGGTATGAGTGCCATGGCTGAATTATGCGGTTTCTGTAGACAAATTGGACATGAATGACATAGTGGCAATGACTGATGGCACTACGGGCCTAGTGGGTGTGCTGCTGGCTGCGTAGTGTTCAATCTGCACACCAACATCTGTTGGCCGCCACATGATCTCCACATAGTCATTGGCCGCCAAACTTG
>Ga0315289_10010115_pt1 | contig 13537 bp, 15 predicted proteins | sample YL17G11_40_MG_FD_203452 | JGI IMG/M metagenome (GOLD analysis project Ga0315289, IMG submission 203452) | Sediment microbial communities from Yellowstone Lake, YNP, Wyoming, USA - YL17G11_40 | ecosystem: Environmental > Aquatic > Freshwater > Lake > Sediment | place: USA: Wyoming | collected...
AACTGTAGGAATTATAATGAAACGTTATGAAATTATTGAAGATAAAGATACTCTAAAAAAGGAAATAAAAGAAATTCTTTATGAAGCCTATAGAAATCTTAGAGATTTATTAATAACATGTAGTAAAGCAAAAGAACCAATTCAATTAACAAAACAAAAGTAAGGAGAATAATATGGAAGAAAGATTGAAAGACGCAGAAAAAATAGTTAAAGATATGGAGAAAGAAAATGAATTAAGTAGGGTAGGGGAATTAATAAAGGATAATAGAATTATATTTGATTATAAAGATAAAAAATATAGAGTTAGACTTTTAAATCTTAAAGAAAAAGAAGAATTAGACCAGTTAAGAAGGAAGAAATTTGGTCAACTTATGAAAGATAAAGATATTCTTTTAGAAAAGGATTTAATTAATCAATATAAAGAAAGAGGGGTAAATATTGAAGAACTAGATGACCAATTAAAGAAATTAAATGCTGAAGAATTAGATTTTCAGATAAAATTGGGAGAATCAATTTCAAAAAATGAAATAGAATCTATTTTAAAAAATTATAAAGAGCAAATTGAAGACTTGAGGATTAAAAAACAAATTTTAAATACACAAAAAAATCTTTTATTAGAATTTAGTCTTGAAAATTCGCTTTTAAACTATGTTGCTCAAGTAATTACGTATCTTTCTTTAGAAGAACAAAAGGAAGATAAATGGCAAAGAATGTTTGATTCATTAGATAGTTTTCAAACTTACGAAGATGAAGGTTTGATTAATATAGCAGGAAGTTATAGTATGCTTCTGCAATATATTTAAAATATGGAAAATATTTATTCAAAAATAAGAAATTTAGCTAAATCAATTAAAGCACAAAATCTTTTTGTAGCAGCAAAAGAGATAAATGGTATTCGTCTATTTCGTAATAGTTTTGATTTTTCTAAAATTCAAGAAATTTATCTATCATATTTATATAATTATGATTCAATAAATAGGGATATTATTTTAGAAAAAATAAGTGAACATGTATTTGATTCTGAAATTTATGAAGATTCATATATTCTTTGGAAAAGAAAAAGTAATAAAAAAGAAAAAGATAATAATCAAAATGATTTAAAACTAGTAGTTGGTAAAAAAATTACATTTCCAACTAATAAGGGGTAAAACATGGCTGGCGGAGATTTTCTTGCAAGAATTAAATTATCATTAGAAGGAAAAGAAAAAGTAGTTGCTGGTTTACAACAAACTCAACAGGCTGCCCAAGAACTTACTAAAACTAAAGTTACTACTATTTTTGATAAAGAAGGTGTAGCAACAGGCAAACAAATAGAAGAAACATTTAGTAAAATTAAAGATACAGCTAAAAAAACAAGTCCAATGTTGGAACAACTCGGAATGGCGATGAAGCGAGCTCTAATTGTTGCACCTGTGTGGATGGCTACAAGAGCAGCAATGCAAGCGGTTTTTAGTACTATTCAAGACCAAATTAAATTTTTAATAGAATTAGAAACAGCAATGACTAGGATAAAAATTGTAGGTAAAGGTACTGAAGAAGAATATAAAAATTTACAAAATGCTCTTGTTGGTTTAGCTTACACTTATGGAACTACTGCTTCTGAAGCTGCTAATGCAGCAGTACTTTTTGCTCAGCAAGGTAGAACAGCTAAAGAAACTGTAGAATTAACTAGAGCAGCTATGTTAGCCTCACAAATTTTAGGTACTGATATAAAAACAGCAGTTGATGACATGACAGCAGCTATTGAAGGATTTCAATTATCAGTAGGAAGTGCAACATCTATAGTTGATAAATGGATTAATGTTGAAAAACAATTTGCTGTAACTTCTAAAGATTTAGCAGATGCTACTAAAGTAGCTGGTGCTTCAGCTCATCAATTAGGAGTTAGTATATCTGCATTTTTAGGTGATGTAACTGCTGTTGTAGAAGTTACTAGAAAGTCTGGTTCAGAAGCTGCAAGAGGATTATCATTTATATATGCAAGATTATTAACATCGGGCAAAAAAACTGTTGAACAAATAACTAAAATACCTTTTTATTTAGATAAAGCAGGGAATTCAACAAATGTAGTTGGAGCTAACTTACGTAATGTGTCTAGTATTCTAGAAGAATTGGCCGGAAAATGGGGAAATTTGACTACTCAAGAGAAATTAGAGATAGCAACTGCTTTAGGTAGTAAGAGACAAATGGTTGTTTTAAATGCATTGATGCAGAATTATAATGCTTCTTTAGATGCTAGAATTGCAGCTTTAACTTCAGCAGGAGCAGCCGAAAAAGCATTTGCATTAATTCAAGATACAACAGCAGTAAAAATAAAACGTTTAAGTTCTGCTTGGAATGTGTTAACTACTGCAATAGGCGATACTTCAGGATTTAAGTCTAGTTTATCTTTATTTGATAAAATGATAATTAATTTAGCTTCTCTTATTAATTATGAAAAAGCATATGGGGCACTTTACGCTAGAGAAATTAATAAAATACAATTAGCAAATGAAACAAGATTAAATGAAGTAAATTCTATAGAAGAATTAATATCTGTTAGAGAAAAATTATCAAAAGCTCCACAGACAGCAGAAAATATAGATAGATTAAAGTTAGTACAAAATGCTATAAATGCTTTAATTGAAAAAGAACCAAGAATTAGAGTAGCTTTAGAAACTGAGAATCCAGAAAAATTGAAGAAAGCTATAGAAGATATAACGCAAGAATTGAGCCTAGAAAAAATTAGATTAAATGTTAGTTTAGAATATGAGCCTAAAATAGCAGCAGCAGAACAAGTACTTGGAGGTTTAAAGGGAGAGTTAAAAATTACTGGTGGAAAAGATGCAATAAGGGTTAGAAAAGAAGTAGCAAAGCAAGAGGAAATAGTTAATAAATTATACGAAGACCAAAGAAAATCAATTGATGAGCAATATAAAATACAAAAAGGACAAAATGCTGCTAAAAAAGCATTATTAGATGGATTCGATGAAGAAGAATCTTTGTCCACAGAATTAACAGACGCAGAAAAAGAAAGATTAAATATAGAAAAAGAATTAGTTAAATTCCGTTATAATGGTGTTGATACATTAGAAGCTCAAGTTAAAAAAGAAATAGAATTAGTTAAACAATCAAAAAATTTATATGAAGCTCATGAAAAAAATCTAAAATTAGAAGAATTAGGTAATAAATTACTAGATGCTAAATTACAAAAAAGACAAAAAGAGCAAGATATTATAAGAAGTTTAGTTATGGAGTATGATAAAGCAGGTGCAACAGAAAAGACAAGAATAAGAAGGGCTACTGAATTGGTAAAACTTTCACCAAAGGATTTAGCAAGAGCATATGAATATAATCCATTTGACAAAAATGTGATTTTAGATTATTGGAGTTCTTTTTCTGAAGAAGGTAAAAAGGCGGTAGAAGAAATTCAGGCAAAATTAAGTAATATATCTTTAAAATCTGATTTTGAAATACAAATGGAAGCATTTGATAGATTACAAGCATTATATGCAGCAAGAGGAAAAACAAATGCACCAAAAGAAGCAGGAGTTTATACCCCTCCAATTGCACCAGGAACCCAGGTTTTAAATAATAATTATACCATTCCAATTACATTAGAAGGGGCAATTACTGATGCAGATATTCAAGCTCTTTTATTAAAAATAGAAGAAAAAATTAAAGAACAACCAAATTATATAGGAAGTAAAGATTTAGTTGGAGAAATTGAAAAAGATAATGTAAAAAAGGAACGTTTAACTAATCTTCTTAGACCAGGAATGTAAGGAGGAAATGCAATGGCACAAGTAAGACTATATTTTAATGATGGTGCAAACCAATATACATTTCCTTGTGTTCAATCTGTATCTGACCCAAAAGAAGGAATGAAAGCGGTCGTAATTGAAGGAACCAGAGGCGATGGTATCATAGTAATTCCAGGTGGTAAAAAGAGTCAGGAAATTAGAATTAGTGGAATTATTGTAGATAATGATGGTTATACTGACATAACTACTGAAATGAATAATATGAGGAGTAAAGTAACAACTAATATAGCTACTTTATCATTACAGCATTATATTGGCGGTAGTTGGGTAAATGATTGGGCATATACAGTAAGAAGAATAGATGAAATAACATTTGCAGATAGTTTAAGAATAATAGACCAAGAATATGAGGTAAGATTTTTAGTTTTATCTTATTAATTTTTTAAGAAGGAGGAATATTAATGACAAATATGGATTTTTTAATTAATTATGTTAATCCTGAAGTTAAATATGAAACTACACCTGCTGATTATATTTCAGTTGATTTAGTTCACGATTATTTGATATGGACTAAAGGAGATGCAATAGTTAAAGATTTAATGACACATGAACCAACATCTAGTGAATTAAATGCTGCTGCTACTGTCATTGACGAATCATTAGCTGTTATAGTTGCTTTATGTTTGCTAATGGATTATTCTCATGATATTGGTGGAGCTTATTATACCCATAAAGTTTTAGGAATGGGAGAAAATAAGCAATATGTTTATTGCTTTTCTTTTGATGATGATACAGCAACTGAACCACAACTTGAAGCGTGGGATAGTGCATTACATACTACTATTCTAAAGAATGTTTTAGGTTTAGGAACAGCAATAGATTCAATGGTAAAGGCAGTATGTACAACTAATACTTTGCCTGGTTCTGATTGGGCAGGAGCCCCTTTAGCTGGAGCATCTAATGTTTTATTACTAAATGATGGTAATGGTGCATTAGTAAGTGCTGCTGATTTATATTCAAATTTAAAAATTAAGATTCCAGCAGCTTATGCAACACCTGCTGTCGAAACCTTTATTTTAACTGTTCGTTATACTTACGCATAATTATAAAGGAAAAAATGGATAATTTATTTGTAATAGTTTTTAAAGATGATTCTATTTTTGAAGGTGGAAATTATCAACAAACTAAGTGGAAAGAAATTCCAGATAAACAAATAAGAAGTATTTTTTATAGGATTCCAAATGGAGACCATTTAATATTATCAGGATATGATAAATATTACCATATGATTGAAGTTTGTGAAGATTTAAATGGAGAAAGAAAGGGTGAAGTAAGATTAGATTTTTCTTACATAATGGGGAAAAAAGATGGTTATGTAAGAATTTATAAAATAAATTTACAAAATAATAATATTGAAATAAAAGAATTAGAAGAAAATGATGATTTTATAAAAAAATTAAATTCAAAATTCTGGAAATAGGAGGTGAAAACAAATGGCAGCTACATATCAATGGTCAGAAAGTAATGGTGCAGGTGAAACTCCAACTGATGGAATATCCAATCTTAATTTTGGTGATATTGATACTCCGAATATAGTTCCAGCTACTTATCCTATCGTTGCAGGAACAAATTCTTATCAGAAATATTTTAGAGCTAAATTTACAGGTATTTTTACTGAAATCTCTAATATGAAGTTTTGGAAATCAATCGGTGTTTATAAGACTGATGAAACTTGTAAAGGAGCAGTTAATGTTGCTTATGTTCAACCAGTTAAAACAATAGAAGGCGGAGATGGTGCTGTTCCTGAAACAGAAGGTACAGCTTGGACAGTACAAGCAGCAGATGGTTCAGCTACAATTACACCACCTGAAGATTATACTAAATATATAAGATTACAATTAAGAACTTTAATAACTACACCAGCCGGAGCAGTTAATCAAAAAACATACACATTTCAGTATGATGAGGTTTAATTAAATAAAAGTAAGGAGAAAATAAAAATGAGTAATTCAATACTCAATCAAAATTTGGGGGATAATAATCCAATATCATCTCTCTCTTTTTATTGGTTGTCAACTTTTAAAGATAATTCTATTATAAACCAGTTTGATGATAATGGTATCGAACATAAATTTCAAGAAGTCAAAGATAAATTTGATAAATTGAAATATTTTATTCTTTATAATAGATATAATAGAGGGGAAAGATTTATAGTTGATTTAGAAAATGGTTATATTTTTACGGATAGAGCAATTAAATATGATGAAGACAATGAAATAAAAAAGAATAATATTAGATTAATTTTTACTAGAAGACATCGTTCAACTATGAATGAAAATTTTAAAGAGATAAATCATGAAATAATTTATATTTTAGGTTATCAATATACAGATGAACAAGATAAAAATCATAAAATTATATTACGAATTGACCAATATGGTAATTTTTCAATAGGTAATTAAAATGGCATATACTAAAATAAATACAGATACTGCTACAAAAACTGCATCAGGTTCATATGGTGGTAAGGTTCCAGCTAATGCTTTTGATGGAAGTCTTGCTACAATGTGGAATAGCGGAACTTGGGGTGGTTGGATACAACTTCAGTTTACCAGTCAAGAAATATGTAATAGAATCAAAGAGTATCATACTACATATACTTTCATATTTAAGATACAAGGTTCTAACAATGGAACTGATTGGACTGATTTAGTAACCTCCCCCTCTCATCTTGGTAATCAATGGAATACATTAGATTTTTCCAATACTACTGCATATTACTATTATAGATATTATGTTACGGATAGTGGTGGCGGATGGGTAGATATAGCTGAATGGGAATTATGGCAGGATATGTCTACTCATCAAACAATTTTGTCTAATGCTAACATATTGGGTATACCAAGAAATACTAGTTTTGAGAATTGGACTAGTACTGGAACTCCTGGCTCAGTAAATGGAGTTTGTGATTTTTGGGATGCTTATTCAGAAAACGGAGGAACATCTACAAGGCAAACAGATGCTCCTACTGGTGGCGGAACTTATTCTGCTAACCTTCGTTCAAATGCTGCTGGTAATATTTCATCAGTTGGTGGTTTAACATCAGAACTTTTCTATTTAAATGAAAATCATATTTCTTTCTATGAAAAATCAGAAAATGGAAATGTAGAAATAAATATTAAAATATTTGATGAATTTGATAATCTATTAGGTTGGTGGTATCTTCCAGCTTCATCTCATTATGTTGGTTATTGGGGTAGATGGAATTTAAGTGTACCAACATTAATAGGTCAAAATATTAAAATAAGATTTGACCAACATACTCTTGTAGAGGGAAGTGGATATTATAGTTTAATAGATTTAGTTTATATTAAAACTCGTAGAACATTATTATCAAATGCCAATGTTTTGCAAAGATTACAACAAACTATTCTATCAGATGCAGAGGTTACCCCACATCAGAGACAATATATAAATTCAGATTCTAAAATAAAAGTTTTAAATAATCAACAAACAATACTATCAGATAGTAAAATATTACAAAGAGTACAAAAAACTATTTTATCAAATAGTTCTATAAAAGTATTAAATATACAAAAATTTTTATATTCAAATGCTAAAGTTGCAATTCTGGTATTAAAAGATATATTAAATAAATTTAATTCATGTAAGCAAGTATTAAAAGATATAGAAAATAAGTTTACTTTTGCAGTAAAAGTTATAAGTGATATAGAAAATCATATAAGTACATGTAAATCAAAAATATATGATACAGTTAATGATTTTAGAACTAAAAAATTAAATATAAAGAATATAAATAATGATGTTAGATTTTTAAAATCATGGGGAGTTCCTGGTTTAGTAGGTTTCCAATCATTAGGCAAAACCTACATTCATGTTTATATAGGAGGAATTGAACAAACTGATGTTAATGTTGATAGTATAAATATAAATAAAATATTAAATGGTGCACATACTGCATCATTTGATTTAGCCAAAGCATATGATTCAACTGAACCAACTCTCGAAGCAAGTGTAGAAATTAAATATAATACATATATTTTATTTAGAGGATATGTTATAGGTATCAGACCTTCGGCAAATCCTGAATTTATTACAGTAGAATGTAGTGATGAATATTGGAAACAAAATAGAGGAAATGTTTATTTCTTTGTTGGGCATAGACCTACAGATAACAAAGAAAAGTATTATAATACTCCCCAAGAAGCATTATCTGCTGAACTTGGATGGAATCCAGGTATAGGAAATTTTGTACCTGAAGTAATTAATTGCTTTGCAGTAGAAAAATCAGATGCTATTAGTAGTTTAATTCAAAATTCAGGAAATTATGCATGGTTTTATGATGTAAATAACAATAAAATATTATGGCAAGCTGGAGAAGGAAGTATTATTACAATTGAAAGGCAATCTATAGGAAAAAATATAGGTTTATATCAATTATTAGACCATACATTTACTAAAACCGTAGAAAATTTAGTTAATAAATATAGAGTACAAATGGGAGATAAAATTATTAGTAAATTAAATGATAAAGGTGCAACAAGAACACGTTCGGCTTATAACTATAGTCATCCTCAAGGATTTTTAACTCCAGCATGGGGGGCTAGTTATGAAAAAATTGCAAGTAAATCTTCAGATGGTTATGGATTTGATTATCCGAAACCAGGTTATGAAAAAGAATATGGTGAAGTTTTTAAAAAATATAAATTGCCATTTATAGATAAAGAAAAATCATCATGGGCTGACAGATTTCCTCCTGTTATTAAAGTACATACATCAGGTGGTTATTATTATGCACCTATAGATAAAATAACTGAAGGTTTTACAATAGATTATGAAAATGGTTTTATAACTTTTAACGAACCACAAGTTGATTTAATTCCTGATACATCAGGTGAAATACATTTAAAAAGATATACATTAGAAATTTATTTATCAAAAAAAGATTATTATACCGTTACTGAGAGTCCAACTGAAAATCCAGAAACAGATGTTTCTAACCCATTAATGTTTTTTACAGATAAAATGGGAAGTTATCCAGATACAATTATGAAAGATTTAGATTTATCTAATTTATCTATTCAGATTGGAGGAATAACATATAATGCAGATGGAGAAATGGAAATAATTCCATCTTGGAATGATACTGAGTATGCAAAAGATTTTGCTAATTGGCAATTAAGTAAAATATGTGATAAAAAAATAACAGGTAATATTGAATTAACATTAGATACTATATGTTTTTATGGAATAGATTTATCAAAAAGAATATATATAGAAGGAATTACAGAATCACCAATGAATATTATAGATATTAGATATAATATTTCTAATTTTACAGTAAACTTATCATTAGAAAATAGCAGGGGATACAGAAGAACTGTAAGTTTACCAACCAGGGGCGAATAAGATGAATTTAAATGAAAGAATAACAGAATTAGAAAATCAAGTACGTGTATTATCTGCAAAAGTTATTGATTTATCTACAAATACAGAAGAAAAACTAAAAACTCCTTATACTATTGCTGGAGGAATTTCCGAAAAAGGTTCTAATACTCCGATTGATATTAAATCTGGAAGAAGCCATAGATTAGGAGGTCATGTTATTTGGAATAATACAGAAATTGAAGCCCCAATAAATAAAGAACCTTCAACACCAACAAAAGGATATAATAAACATTCCCATTCTCGTTATAGTGGTGGAGCATTAATTAATGATGTATTAGAAATAGTTGAATATATTTGGGGTACAATTAATAATAAAGATAGTCAAGAATTTTGGAAAACACAACCTAAAATTGCAACAATAAAAAATACTAAAAATCAAACTGTCGAAAAAATAGGAAAATTAGATTTAATTTTTAATGCAGATACATTAAAATGGGGAGTTTCTGCTTATGAATTAGATATTAAAAAATGTAATTTAGTAGAAAGAGATGATAATGGAAATATAATTCATAGTGCTCCATTATATAATTCAGATAAAACAAAAACATGCATAGTTTGGGATGATAATGGTAAATGTTGGAGATTTTATGCAACATATGCGGAAGGGAATTAAATGGCGATAGTAAATAAATGTCCATATTGTTATAGACCCTTAGGGGTATGGAAACATGACCCCATCCTATTACCAGATGGGTCTAAATATAAATGGAGTGATGATACTCATTTAGTTTTAGTTCCTGATGTTTCTAATAGAATTTATAAAGGAATGTATCAAATTACAGAAACAGATTTAATTGAATTACAAGAACATAGAAAAGCATTAGAAGAAGAATTATTACTTGAAGCAGATAGGACAAAATTTAGTCCTATTAATACAACAGGTAAATTTCAAATTACTGTAAATCATATAAAAGAATTAAGAGATTCTACTGAAAAATTATTGACTAGTATGGGAATGACTAAAGATGATTATTTTAATTATGATGAAGATGCAAATAAAATTATTCATCCTAATGGAGATAAATCAGAATGGTTTGAACCATCTTTAACAGCAGATACTTTTCAATGTAAAAATCTTCATATAGAAGATTTAAGGCATAATGTACCAACTATGTGGATGGAAACATGGGAAAAAGGAACTGAGTTTACTAATTTTGTTCACGCTTATGATGCTACATCTGCTGAAGACACAGCAGAAAGCAAGGATATATCTTTTACTGCTAACCATTATTGGGATACTGATATTTATGCACACGCAACTGGTATGGCACCAGTAGGGGCAGCTGGGGCAACAGGAGAAGCTACAACAACATTTAATTTAACTTCAATTAAAGATATACAGGGTATCCTCAATAGTAAAGCTCACGCTTGGGGTGCTGGATGCACAGGTTCAGGACGTTCTACTATATCTTTAATCACTTATGTTTCTAATCCAATTATAAAATATAAGGAGACACTAAGATTTCAATTAAAAGGAATTTATACTACTACTTGGATTCATTCTGAGCATTTTGAAACTCCTCCACCATATCCACCGTATCCTCCTGATACTTATTTGCAAATAAGTATTAATAATGGTCAGATTACTTATTTAGTTGGTAAGCCAGCAGAAGGATTTTATTCTGGCTGCATACCCATTACACCAACAGAATTCCAAAATTTTGATAGAAATATATGGGATGATTATAAAACAACTCATGGAGGAATTCCACCACCAGTAGATTATCCTATATGGAAAATAAGCGTTTTTGCAGATAATTGGCTTATATATGGAACTGATGGTGCTGAGGGGGAAGTAACAGGAGATTCAACTCTGGAATTTAGAATTGATGATATGAAATTACTTTATAAAATTGTTTAGTTTCCTACCACAAAATCTACATTTTTTCACGCCTGAAAATAATTTATTACAATTAGAACATTTCATAATAATCGATTCTTTTTTAGTTACTAATTGACCATTACTATCCCAAGAATTAATTCCATAATGGCAAAATACACATACTCCAGTTGTGAGCATACAATCGCCAGAAATATTTAATTTACATTTTTTACATTTACTCATTTTTCTCAGGTATCCTAGCTATTTCCCAAAATTTTCTAGTAATAATTTTATCTTCATCATATTTTAAAGTTAAATCTTCTTTTCCAATTTCAATAACTTCGCATTCCTTTACTAGTCCATCTATTCTGGCTAAGACTTTATTTCCGATTAACATACCTTTTTCATTCCTTCCTTTACCCAAATACTAAATGCCTGTTCTATTTCATTTATATTTATAGGCATATAATCCCAATTTTCTACACTTAAATCTACTATATAAGACCTTCCATCTAATTTTTGAAATTTGCCATACTTTCCATGAACATGACCGCAAAAATTATAATGAAATTCTTTTTTAGCGTAGTTTGGTCTATGAGTCATGAATATTCTTTTCCCACCATGTTCAATTACAATACTTTCAATAATAGTTTTAGTTGAATTATTTTTATCGTGATTACCTTTTATAAAAATAATATTTTTGCACTTAATTTGGTTACGATAATAGTCAAATGAATTCTGAGGAGCATTTGATGCTTCTGATGATTTTTTAAAACAGAAATCACCATTCATAAATAAAACATCATTTTCATCTACTCTTTCATTAATATTACGGATTATAGTTTCATCCATTTCCTTTAATGAATTAAATGGACGATTACAATATTTTATTATGTTGGCATGTCCTAAATGAGTATCACTAATAAACCAGTACATTATTTAATCTCCAATTTTTTAATTTCTTCTTTGTATTTATTTTTAAACCATTTAATATAATTATTTATTAATCCTAGTTTAACCAAATAATCATATGCTCGAAGATGCAACTTTCTATGCAAATTTTTATGTAATTTCCAAATGTTATTATTTTGGTTATCTTTACGATTTAAATTTAAATGATGTTTAACAATAATATAAGAATAAAATTTTTCTTTAATTTCTTTTTTAGAAAGATTTTTAAATAAATTTTTCCTAATATTACTCAATTTCTTTTTATGATTTGGATGGATTTCATAAAATTCCGTGAGTTTTTTACTTATTTTTTTCTTTTGTTTTGTAGATAATATTCTTCCTGTACAAGGATGTTTATGAATTTTATAATATTCTATTTTTTCTTTACTTAATTGTTCTATAGTTGATTTTTTATGTTTCCATCCTATTGCTATTTTTTTATGTTTAGCACAATAGATTGAAAAAGGACTTATTCTTTTATGACATTTTTTACAATAATTCTTAAATTTTTTACTATATTTTCCGTGTTTAATTAGTCTTCCCATTTCCGTTTCCTATTTTCAAGTACTTAATAAGAGGTAGACATAAAAAAGATGTACCAGCACTAAGGCAAATTAAGAATGATAATCCTATTTTAGGGAATAAAAATGCCCCGGATAATGAAGAAGCAGTTCCTGCTAGGTTAGAAATTGAACAAAGCAAGGCAAATGAGGTGGCTTCTTTCCCTGGTAGAGTTGACTTTGCCATCCAACTCATTATAATTAAATGAATAAACATTCCTAATACTGAAAATGCTATTCCATAAATAATAGCAGTTACAGGAGTGAAACGAAGATAACATAAAGTAGTTACTGCACCCAAGAATACAGAGATGTAAAGCCATTTTTTAATATTAATTTTTTTACAGATTTTAAAGAATATAATTGCTCCTAAAATTTCAAAACAAGATACAATAGCTCCTAAAATTCCCATCCATTGTCCAGACCACTTGAAAACATCTCTTTCAATAAATTGTAATGGTGTACCGAAAGAAGGACTATATTTATAAAGAAATAAGAATAAACATGCAATTAAAAATCCTTTATTAACAAATAATTTTTTATATGAACAAATTGTTTCTAAAATAGAAATCTTTTCTATTATATAATTATCACAAATATTATTATCATCTCCTGCACATTTTAATTTAAATTTGCAAATTCCGCATGAATCCTCTTTTGTTCTATTTTTTGGTACAATCGTTCTATATCGTAGTACAATCCCCATAATGATTAAGTAAATGGGAATGAGGAGTAAATAACCTATCTTATAAGTAAAATGGTCGGCTATGTATCCTCCACCTAAACCTACTGCAATAGAAGCAATTGTAATTGAAGTCCATTGAATTGCCTGAATTTTATCGCATGCATTAGTTGCCTTTCCATCAATACACATAATTCCATCAACAGAAACATCCCTTAATGCAGCATTAAAGCCAGATAATGATAATAAAGTAATTAATAGAGTTAATGGTAAAAATGCAGAGATTCCGAAATAAAAAGAGATACTTATA
>Ga0315289_10010116_pt1 | contig 13537 bp, 16 predicted proteins | sample YL17G11_40_MG_FD_203452 | JGI IMG/M metagenome (GOLD analysis project Ga0315289, IMG submission 203452) | Sediment microbial communities from Yellowstone Lake, YNP, Wyoming, USA - YL17G11_40 | ecosystem: Environmental > Aquatic > Freshwater > Lake > Sediment | place: USA: Wyoming | collected...
CTAATTTTAGCATCTAGACCTTCAGTCGGTAAAACAACTCTTGCCTTGGATATTGCCCGCAATGTGGCGACCAAGCACAAAGTGCCGGTAGGCATTTTCAGCTTAGAAATGTCCAAAGAGCAATTAGTAGACCGTTTGCTTTGCGCTGAAGCCAATGTTGATTTATGGAAAATGAGAACAGGCCGGCTTTCTGACCGTGAAGAAGATGATGATTTTCCCAGAATCGGCCATGCTTTGGGTGTGCTCTCTGAAGCGCCAATTTTTATTGATGATTCGGCTATTGCTAATATTATGGATATCAGAACTAAGGCAAGGCGTTTACAAATGGAACATGGCTTGGGTTTACTAATAATTGATTATTTGCAATTAATGGAAGCGAAGTATCGCACTGATAACCGAGTTCAGGAAATTTCAGAAATTTCCCGTGGCTTAAAGCAGATTGCCAAAGAATTAAATATTCCAGTTTTAGCTCTTTCCCAGTTAAATCGTGGCGTTGAATCAAGGCAACCGCCCATTCCTAAACTGGCTGATTTGCGCGAATCTGGCTCAATTGAACAGGATGCTGACATTGTTATGTTTATTTATCGTGAATCTGTTTATAAAAGAGATTTAGAATTTGACCGCAAAAACCTGGCTGAAATTCATATTGCTAAGCATCGTAATGGGCCGACTGGTTTAGTTAAATTATATTTTGATGAACAAAAAGTAACTTTCAGGAATTTAGAAAAAGAAAAAGGTAAATTCTCTATTGAAGAACCGCCACCCACCCCCAGCTCAGAAATGCAATTGCCAAGTTTTGGCTAAATATAAATTTTTAAACAATTTTAAGAGGACGTGTGAATACACGTCCTCGTTTTTTTGTGGCGGCGACCTTAGGCCTCCGCAATTAATAGTGGCTCATCTTCCTCGTCGTTCTCGATGATCACGAAAGGATCTTTGTTTTCCGTAAACTTAATGGGCTTAAGGCCATCCAAGATCTCTTGGGATCTTTTAGCAATCCAAGGGCTGACGGATTGATTTTCTGACAAGCTTAGCAACACTGCTTTAGCCTGCTTAAAAACCTTTCTCCCCTGGCCGTACTTTGAACCCATTGTTAGAATCACGGCTTCCTGCAGATACCGCAGAGCCTGCTCTTTTGTTGCTCGTCGGCATTTTACCGATGATGTTAAACGGCGACGGCTCCATTCGATTTTGTTCTTTAGGAACTGGACTTGCCGTTTGCGCCAAGCTTTTTCCTCGGCATCCACGTCAGAGAACTCTTCGCCCGGCTTGTTTTCGTCGCCATTTTTCTTGGCGCTTTTGGTCAGGAAGTATACGCCTAAAAGTATTACAATTCCACACACCAAAATCCCCAGAACCAGAACATCAAACTTCGGAAGCATTTCCAACATGTTTTCCTCCTTTTGTTGGATTAAAGAATTATTATTTTCAAGATAGTAATAGTATAGCATATTTTTACTAAATTGTCAATACATCTATTGATATAAATGGCTAATATTAGATAAATAAACAAAATAAGAGCACGATTTCTCGTGCTCTATTACCCAATCTTATATTTTTGTCCCTTTTGTATACCATAATGGTATAGTTGCCATTGCAAAAAACATCAGTAAAGCAATTATTCCAAAAACTCCTCCAATTACCGCGAGCATTTTGTTTCCCTCCTTTGGCACTTTGTGCCTGTTTTGCCCTTGTTAGACAAAGGTTTTTGTGAAATTGGTTGTTAAAATTCTCCTATAAATATAAAAATACAATTTCTTAAATAAATTGTCAAATTGTTTTTTTTAAGTTAAAATACTTGATAGGAAATAGGAAATTGGCCTTCGCCAACCATAGTTGGCTTCGGCCAACGAAGGTTGGAAATTTGAAATTATTTTTCCAAAATCTCTATATTATGTTTTCCAAATTAAAACAATTCAAAGACCTGCGCGACCAAGCCAAACAAATGCAAAATGTTTTAGCTCAAGAATCAGCTGAAGGATCTGCTGACTGGGGTAAGGTTAAGGTTAAAATCAATGGCAACCAAGAAATTTTAAGTGTTGAAATTGATCCAGAATTACTTTCAGCTGATAAAAAAGAGAAGCTAGAATCAGCCATTAAAGAAGCAACAAATGATGCGATTAAAAAAGTTCAACGGATCATGGCTGAGAAGATGAGGCAATCTGGCTTCAACTTACCCGGCATGTAAATTTTAAATTATAAATTCTAAATTTTAAATCAATTTTTAATATCTTAATTTAGCCTTTATTTAGATGATAAAATTCCCCAAATCCATCCAAAATATCATAGACCAATTTTGTAAACTGCCTGGCATTGGCCCGAAAACAGCCGAACGTCTGGCTTTTGCGTTTTTAAAATGGACGCAAAAAGACAAACAGGACTTTGCCAGCGCTTTTTCCCAAATTAATGGTTCAATAACCCATTGCGCTGTTTGTTTTAACATTTCAGAAAAAGACCCCTGCCCTATTTGTTCTGATCCAGCCAGAGATAAATCAAAAATTTGCGTGGTGGCTGAATCACATGATTTGGCTGCCATTGAAAATACTAATGAGTTTAAAGGCCTTTATCATGTTTTAGGCGGTGTTTTAGAACCATTGCATGGCATTACACCGGATAAACTTAAAACTGACGAATTGGCAGCTAAAATTCAAAAAAATAAAATCTCGGAAATAATTCTGGCTTTTAATCCAGATATGGAGGGCGAAGCAACCATGATTTATTTAAAAAACCTTTTACAGCCATTTAAAAAAATAACTATTACCCGTCTGGCCCGTGGTATGCCAGTGGGCGCTGATCTGGAATACACTGATGAAATCACACTTTCCAATGCTTTAAAAAATAGAAAAGAAATATAAATAAAAAATGTCATCCTGAGCTTGTCGAAGGATGACATTTTGTTTTATTATTTTTCCGCTGGAATAAACTTTTTTATAGGATGAACTTCGATGTCGAATTTAACTGGTCCATTCTTTTGGATCTGCTGAAGAATTTTTATAATCCTTTTAGTATGAGCTGATTCGCTGGAGCAGATGCGAATAAATGGTTGTTCTTTGTTTTTACCATTTAAGCAAACTGAATTAAATATGGTAACAACATAATCATTTCCAAATGGCTCCTCATTAAAACAATTACGAATTACCTTAAAAAGATGATCTGCTGTTGTCCACTTACGACTTTTGGGTTTACATGGTCCAAATCCATGGATTTCAATATTCGGCATTTTAGACCTCCTTCTTTACTTTCCAAATAAAGCCTTTATTTTTTTCCCCAATTCTTGTGTAGTAAAAAAGGCTCCTTTGGCCATAATATCGCCAACAAATTCTTCATCTTCATCATAGACGCCGATTTGCTCGTTTGTTGATCTTTTGGGATTTTCGGGTTCTGCAAGAAAGACGCCATATTTTTGTTCAATTCCTCTTCTTGCTTTAAAACCCAGAGGGGAAATCCCTGATTTTTCTTTTTTCAATTCTCAGTCTCCTTTCTTTTTTAAAGTAACTCAAACTTAGCATAATTTATTAACTTTGTCAATAAAAACACCCCGCTCTGCGGGGTATTTTTTTATGCGATTGCTTCAATTTTTACTAATGTTTTATGCTGACGATGGCCTAATTTCCTGCGATATCTTGATTTGGCTTTATATTTAATAACAGTGATTTTATCATCACGAAATTGCTTTTCAATGGCACCAGATACCTTTTTGCCTTTTAAAATAGGATCCCCTATTTCCACTTCTTTGCCAGTTTCATCAGCTATTAGTAAAACATCTTTAAATTCAACTTTTTTACCTTCCTTGCCTTCAAGCTTTTCAATATCAATTTTATCCCCCTCTTTAACTTTGTATTGTTTACCGCCGGTTTTAAGAATAGCTATTTTGGTCATAGTGTTTACTTAACCACGAAATTATTGCCACGAAATAACACGAAAATTTCGTGTATTTCGTGATTAAATTTTAGTGGTTTATAAATCATTAATATTTAAATCTTGATATAAATCATAACTGATCTAAAAAAAATTGTCAAGAAAAATCCCGCCGTGATTAAACGACGGGATTGCATTTTTAAACCTCCTCCCCAATTTGTCCGGCAGCAGCCAGTGCTCTGGCATTGACGCCCAAAACACGGAGAAAGCCCTCAGAATCTTCGTGATTAAAATCCCCGATTTTTTCCATCGAAGATGTTGTGGCCGAATATATGCTATGGGGCATATTGCCACTCATCACATAGAAGATGTTGCCTTTGTAAAGCTTAACGCTAATCGTCCCCGTGACTAATTTGGTGACTTCGCTCAACGCTGCCCGCAGCATCTGACTGGCTTTGTCAAACCAATAGCCTTGGTAAATTTGCTTAGCCAGCTGCAAAGAAATATAGTCAAAAAATTCTTTGGCCCGGCGATCGAGGATTGCCTGGAGCAAATACTCATAGCACCTGCCCAAAAGTTCCATGCCCGGTGCCTCATACACGCCGCGGCTTTTAATGCCCACGAAACGGTTTTCCACCGTATGCAAACCAATGCCAATGCCGTGCCGGCCAGCGATTTGATTACAGAGCTTAAACATATCGACAGGGCCATAGACTTCACCATTGAAATAAATCGGCTTTCCCTCATGAAACTGTATTTCCACGATTACAGCTTTTTCCGGCGCCGCTTGCGGCCAGACACCCATTTCTGCTGCCACAAAATCAGCTGGCGTGGTCAAAAATTCCAACTCACCGGCTTCATGAGTCAGGCCTAGCATATTGGCATCAGTTGAATAGGGCTTTTTTAAAGTTGCTTTAACGGGCAACTTATATTTCTTGCAGAAGGCGATCATTTCTTTCCTGCCGCCAAAGGCAGTTAAAAACGCCGAATCTCGCCAAGGCGCGTAAACTTGCATTTCAGGCATCAGCATATTGGTCGCCAGTTGAAAACGCACCTGATCATTACCGCGTCCTGTTGCCCCATGGCTGAAAATCTTAATGCCCCTTTTGCGCAATTCGGGCAAAAGTGCAGCCACAGTCACATGACGGGCAATGCCCGTGGTGTTCCAGTATCCACCCTCGTATTTAGCCTGAGCCTGAATAACTTGCAAACCAGCTTCAGCAATCGCTGATTGAGCATCAACGATTATTGCCTCAACTGCGCCACAGGCCAGCATTCTCTGCCCGACTGCTTCCAGATCAGGCTCATCTGGCTGGCCCAAATCAGCAATCAGGCTAACAACATTAACTTGCCGATTTGTTAGCCAGCGAGTAGAGGTGCAACTGTCCAAACCGCCAGAACTGGCCAAACCAATGGTTTTACCTCTTAAATCAGATGCTATCAAACCCATCCTCTTTCTCCTTTCTGTTTGAATTTTAAAGTTCAAAGCTTATTAAATTATCTAAACAAAAAATAAACTTCTTGTCAACCATTCTTGACTTTTACAAAAATCTCTGCTAAATTTTAGCAAGTGAACGTTGACAAAAAAGGAGGGAAAACCATTGCCACACATAATTGTTTCTTTGGAACAAACCTTAAGGATCTGGGAAGATTATTGTTTTATCATTAATCTCCTGGCCCGGACCCAAATCCGGGAAAAAACCAAAACCGACTATCATCTTTACGGCCCTTTTCTTCATTTTGCGGAATTCAGGAATTACATTTTAAAGTCATACAAAGACTTTGACATGGATGAATTCAGCCAGAAATTTTTAGAAGACAGATTTAGTGGTCAGCCATTAATCTTAAATGACCTGGCTGAAATACCCTTTGAACTGGCCTTGTGGTCATATTCTTCACGCCGTATCTACCATCTCAAATCTGATATGTGCCATCTGCTGAACGCGACCTCAATCAAGAACGTACAGTGGAAAAATGTTAGATTGCCCTTTGACGCCTTTGCCATCATGCTTGATGAACCCATCATCAGTCCTAAGTTGAATGAAGAATACGACTGTATCCTGATTTCTTCTCATAATTCTTCTGGCCTAACAATTCTTTCCTTCAGATTAATCAATACTAAGGTCAAATCCTATATCCCTATTCCAGATGAAGAAAAAAAGCTAATACAGCGTTTTTTTAAAGAAAGAAAGTCGCTGAAATTATTAGCCAGGATAAAAAAGTATCATGCTGCAATTCCTGACCCGCTGATCCTTCCCCATTTTGAATTGCCCTTAAGCAAGGAAATTCTGGAGGCCTATATCACGGACTCTATCACTGATCTAGTAATTGGCTATGCCCAAAATCAAAATCAGCTTGGCAGAAAAATTCATATCCCAGACAAATCTTGCATCATGCCTGAAGAAGGCAACACTGCTGCGAGATTGGCAGTCGGTGTTTGTCTTTTTCTTACAACCAAGCACGCGGCAAGTATCAAAAGTTATACCTATCGCCAAACAGAAAAAAAACAGCCCAGCCAAATCAAATCGATTAGCGATGAATCTGAAATCTTCAAAATTACATTAGGCCAAGTCTTAACTCCTCAAGAAAAGAAAAATTGTTCCACTGGCTTAAAACGAGAAGGCGGCTACACTATAGATCCTCACTGGCGACAAGGTGTATATCGTTTTCCACCGTATAAAGCTAATGACCCTGATGCTGAAAAAACAGTCTGGGTCCGCCCAAGTTTTGTAAATTACCATCGCCTTAATCAAGGCCAATTGCCCAATGGTTCAGAAATGGAAATTTAAAAAAAGAGCTCTAGTTATTACTAGAGCTCTCATTATTTTCTATTTATTTAAAACTTATTTCGACCAGATCACTAATATTTATATTATTTTTATCAGTATAGCCAGCATTTACTTCTAAAACATAATTTACCTCTCTTTTAGAATGGAAAATTGGGATATTTGAGGAATCTATGGGAACTGCTGCATTTTTCGTTATATCAATAATAGTACCATCATCAATCCAAATTATATCAAGCGGAATCTTCATACCATCCATCCAAAAATCACGATAACGCCTTTCTTTAAAAACAAAAAGCATACCCTGATTTTCTTTTAATTTTTCTCTGCCGCTTAAACCAAGTGCTAATTCTTCAGGAGTTTTGGCAACTTCTACGCTTATTGTTTTGCCATTAATAATCACCTTGCCTTTAGTAATTGCTGGGTAATTGGAATAAATGGAAAAAAATGAAGTTAAAATTATAACAATCACTATTATTACTATTAAAAAAGCTAAGGCAAAATAAATATTTTTAGATTTTTTCTCTATCTTTAAAGTATCCATATTTATAAATTATAACCGAACTGACGCCTAAAATCAACATTACAATAATTAAGATAATAAAAGCAACTAGTTTGCCAAAAGTTTGTAAAAACAAGGCAGCGCTGCCAAATAAAGCAGTTAAAATGTACATGAAAATTACTGCTTGTCGCTGGTTCAAACCAATATCCAGCAATCTAAAATGTAAATGCTTACGATCAGCCAAGCTGACAGCTTTTTTATTAAATAATCTTCGGCTAATTACCCAGATTACATCTAAAATCGGAATGCCCATAATCAGCAAAGTGGTGGCAACTTTTGAGCCAGAAATAATGGCTAAAACTCCAAGCATTAAGCCGGCAAATAAACTTCCGCTCTCGCCTAAAAAAATTTTTGCCGGATTAAAATTAAAGACTAAAAAACCTAAGAATGCTCCGGCTAAAATTAGAGCCAACAAGCCAGTATTATATTGGGCAACATTTTTACTCATGCTAATGCCAAAAATAATCAAAGAACCGATGACAGTAATGCCTGAAACCAGTCCATCAAGCCCGTCTAAAAGTTTGGTAGTATACATCATACCCAAAAGCCAAATTAAAGTAAAGAGATCGGCTAACAGGGTTATTTTATAAGGTATGCTTTGCCACCAAAATAATATAAAATCCCAATTTTCAAAACTGATAATGCCGCCAAAAGGATTTCTGACATAATTAATGCCAATGCCTGAAGCAATAATAATTAAAGTGGCTAAAAGAGGAAAAAGAAACTGTGTCTTGGGCTTTAAATTAAATTTATCATCTAAAACACCGCCAAAAATAATTACTAAACTGGCTAAAATAATCCCCCAGATATACTTGGCTTCAATAAAATCTTTAATGATTAAATCCGTAAAAAAACTATAATAAATTAAAACCAAAACAAAACTTAAAAAGACCGCCACTCCACCCAACAAAGGGATTGGCCGACGATGGATTTTTCTTTCAAAATCAGGATAATCAACTGCCTTGAGCTTCAAAGCGATTTTTCTAATCAAAACAGTCAAAATAACTGAAAGAAAAAAAGTTATGATTATCGTGAAAAAATATGACATAAAAAATTAGAGCTTAATACCCTAATTTTCCCATAAAACTTACAGTTTTACAAGATTACAATTCTTTGGCTTTTTCTACTCTAATTAACCCGCCTTTTTCCAAAATCGCGATATCGCGTCTGCCGATTTTGCCTTTTAATAAAAAATCGGCTAAAGCATTATCTACTTTTTCCTGAATTACCCTTCTTAAAGGCCTTGCGCCATATTGCGGATCAAATCCAGTTTGGGCTAATTCCGCGATGGCTTCGGCAGAGGCCTGAAAATTAACGCCTTTGGCTTCCAAGTTTTTGGCCACCTTGTTTAACATTAATTTAGCTATCTGGAAAACCTCATCAAATCCAAGCGGTTTAAAGACAATAATATTATCAAAACGGTTAATAAATTCTGGCTTAAAAAATTGTTTTAGTTCAGTTTCTAAAAGCTGTTTTTTTATTTCTTCTACGCTTAAACCCTCATTGACTTTCTCTTGAATAAAAGTTGTCTGGGCATTAGAAGTAGCAATTAAAATTACATTAGTAAAATCAATTGTCCGGCCAGTTGAATCAGTCAGCCGGCCATCTTCCATTACCTGTAAAAATAAATTTAAAATTTCAGGATGGGCTTTTTCTAACTCATCAAGTAAAACCAAACTAAAAGGATTTTTGCGCACCGCCTCTGTCAGCTGACCGCCCTCGCCTGCTTGTGCATACCCGGGCGGTGCGCCAAGCAAGCGGTTAATACTGTCTTTCTCCTGATATTCTGACATATCCAAACGAACCATATTTTCTTCACTGCCAAAGTAAACCTCTGCGATAGCTTTGGCTAATTCAGTTTTACCAACACCAGTTGGACCCAAAAATAACAAATTAGCAATTGGCCTGGTTACTTCTCTTAATTCCATTCTGGCCCTTCTTAAACTATTTGCCACGGCGGTAACTGCCTCTTCTTGATCAATGATGCGCTCATGAATAATCTGTTCCAATCTAAGCAATTTAGCGCTTTCTTTCTCAGTTACTGCTGCTACCGGCATATTAATTTTTTCTGAAAGCAAAGCCGCCACATCATTACCCAATACAATAGACCCTGGACCCTTATGTTTTCTAGTCCAAACAGCAATCTCTTCTAATAAACTAATCGCCTTATAGGGTAAAAAATGATCATGGATATAGCGATCAGTTAGTTTCACGGCCTGATCCAAAGCATCATAAGAATAATAAATATTATTTTTATTTTCTATATAGCCGACCTTGCCTTCTAAAATCTGCACCGCGCTATTAAAATCAGGTTCCGCAATGTCAATTTTTTGTAACACATTTCCCAAGCTAGTGCTTTCAATATAACGAGAATAATTTCGGGGTGTGGAACTTGATAATAAAATAAATAAATTCTTGGATAAAGCTTCATTAAGCACTTCGGCTAAACCTATACCTTCCCCGCCGCCAGCGGCAATTCCGACCAGATCATGAATATTATCAATATATAAAACTACATTGCCAGCGGCAATTATTTCATTTAAACAAATCAAGAGCCGCTCTTGTGCGTCAGTAGCCGAAGCGCCTGAAATTAAACGAGAAATACTTAAGCTGACCAATCTTTTATCTTGTAAAAATTCAGGTACATCATCAGCAATCATTCTTTGCGCCAAACCCTCTATTATAGCGGTTTTGCCCGTTCCTGTTTCACCGACTAAAACCAAACCTTTGATAGAAGCGCCCTCTAAAATACGAAAAATTTCATCTTGTTCTTTTTCTCTGCCAATACAAAGATCCAAATAGCCCTTTTTAGCTAGCATGGTCAAATCTTCAGAAAATTGGTTTAAATAAGCGGTCTGAATAGCTGTCATCGCCCGATCAATACCAGTTTTGGATTTTAAGCGCGAGCTTGCGCGATAAAGCAGCCATTGTTTAGTTAATAATCGATTAATTCTAAACCAAATTATTACATTTTCCACTTTTTCTAGGGTAATATTCAGGTCAAAAAGCACTTCCTGGATCATTTTATCTGCCCTGATTGCCTCCTGAATAATTTCCGTTGCCTCCACTTCATCTAAACGATTTAAATAAGCTAGGCGATAAGATTTTAATAATATTTGAGCTGAAGATGCGGAAAAAACTGTTTGGCCATTGCTTTGAGGATAATTAGCGGCCACCCGACCAATTTTACCCGCAAAATCATTTAAATCTACCCCTAAACGATTAAAAATATTCTCCACTTTTTGAGAATCCAACAACCCTGCGATTAAAAAATGAACGGCCCCGACTTCCAAGGCATTGTACTTTTCAGCTACGATAAAAGCTCTTTCCACAATTTTTAAAGCTTCTACGCTGAATGCCTTAGAAACATCAATTTTATTTTTATGCCCGATTTTTTTAACTTGTTGCCAATCAATTAAGGGTGGCGCAATAATCTCCCTTTCAGCTTCGGACTTATATTTTTTGGCTACAACTTTTTGTTTTTTATCGCTCTCTAACGATGTAAAATAAATTAAAAATAAATCAGTCAGTACTGTGATCCAAAAAAACAATAAAAATTTATTGCCGCCAGATAACCAGGAATTTAAAATAGAAATTCTCAGCTGAAAATCTATTAAATATAAAGAATATATTATGCTGGCAATACCTAAAAGGGCCAAAAGAATTAAAATAAAATAGATTAAATTATGGACAAATCTTTCAATTTTATAGAGACTCAAATATCGGCGGTCGATTTTTCTATCCCAATATAAAATATAGCCGTCTAAATAAGCAATCAGCCCCTGTCCATGACAGACTGAACACTTTCTTTCTTTTACAAAACCAGAACCATTGCATTGGCTACAAATCAGAAATTGCAAATTTTCTTTATTATTTGCCATTTTATAAATTAATAAATATTTGATATAAAATTGCGAGTGGCAAAACCAACCAAAAAATGATAAAGCTAAAAGCTAGGCCAATAATAATTAATAAAACAATGCTTTTCCAAAAAATCTGAAACAAGCGTAAACCAATACTGATCAATCTGCCGGCGATATCTCGTTGACCAAACATGGGTACAAATAAATTTTTTACCCAAATCCAAAAAGCCAGAGTTTCTTCAAAATCCTTTACAAATCCCCAGCTGCCTTTTAATACTTTTAATAAACCGGTTGAGTACCACCAGACTGGGAAATATAAAATTTCTTTGATTTCATCAAGCAAAAACAAACTTAATATTTTGGGGCTGGAAGCTTTTGGCATATAATATTATTTTAGCATATTTTAACTAAAATTAAAAAGAAAAATCCCACTAAGAGTTTTACTCAAAAGTGGGTCTTGAATTTGGCTATTTTTGCCTGGCAGAACATTGGGGGCAAATTTGCTTAGTTAATACCGGATTTAAGTCAAAGACATCAAACCACAATTTTTCCGGTATTTCCGCATAGGACATATTGGAATATCCTTTTAAATTTTCACCAACGAATTTTTTCCAGACAATGTTTTCATTAGCCAGAGCATAATCATTAACCGTAAAACTGGTAGGCACGATATCTGTTCGCAACCAGCCTGGTTTTTTGTGCGCTGGTCCATTGCATTTCCCAAAGGCAACATGCGGGCATTGAAATAAATAGACTTTTTTATTAATTAGCTCACTACCTGCAAAAGTTCCGCTCTTCACAATACCTTTGACTATGACAAAACGCGCATGAACACAATTACCGCAATTCCGCCAATATTTAATGACTTTGGGCTGGCCATTTTTATTACAGGTTGTAACGTTCACAGTTTCACCACCTTACAGATTGTTTAAGTTAAAAATAGACTAAATACTCGTTTGTGTCAATAGAAAAAGCACCAAATTAATTGGTGCTTTAAATGACTGCGATATTGACAGGCCAGGCCAAAATATCAGTGGCCCCCAAGTCTTTAAGCTTAGAAATTATTGTGCTTATACCTTCATGTTCATCACTAGGCTCTTTGGGCACAACCACTGAAACTGAAAGCCAATCAGGCTGACCATGTAACTGGTTAATAGTCGGTTTTTTTAAAGCTGGCAAGAAACTTTCAGCTTCTTCAAGCTTGCTTTTGGGCAGATGAAAAGTTAAGTGCACTTTATCTCTGGCTAAAACTGCTCCGAGCAATAAATCCTTAATCTCATTAATTTGTTTTTCAAATTTTTTATAAGATTCGGGATTGGCAATTAAACAAGCATTGCTTTCCATTATTACATCGACTATACGAAGCTTATTCTGTTTTAAGGATGCACCTGTTTCTGTTAATTCTACTATGGCAGTGCAAAGATCAGGGACTTTGGCTTCGGTTGCTCCATGAGAAAGTTCAATCCGGACCTTAATGCCTAATTTTTCAAAATAAGACCTTGTAATATTAGGATATTCGGTTTCAACAATGCTGCCAGCAGGTATATCTTTTGGCGCTTGAATTTTTGAGTCCTGATCAACGCATAGTACAATCCTTACTATGCCGACATTGCTTTTAGTTAAAGGCAACGAACAGACATGGATTACTTTTTCCAAAAATCCAGTTTCTACTAATAATTCCTGGCCAGTAATACCCAGATCAAAATTTCCTCGCGTAATATAACGTGGAATATCTTGAGGCCTTAGGAATTTAACCCTTTTTAATCTTGGATCATTAATATTGCCTTCATATCCTCTTTGGTCAAAACGCACAACCTTTAGATATCCCCCTTCAAATAATTTTAAAGTTACTTCTTCCATACTGCCTGTAGGCAAAACAATGCTTAACATTATAATCACCACCTTTCTTTTTGAATGTACGATAATCTATCTTAATAAATAAATATATTTTTGTCAAATTTAAACCCGAGACCTAATTGTCTCGGGTTATTGCTGCTGCCTTTTTGATAATCACAAATGTTGTGATCCCATTAGTTTGTAGGCATTTTTCATGCTTGAATCTCCAGACTTGCCAGCCAGCATCTAAAACAGCTGATTTAATCTCTTGCTTTACCTTACGAGGTAATTTTTCTGGTTTTGTACTGCCGACCGGAATTTGCAATACTGGATTATCTGCGCCATGTTCTTGGATAAAGTACTCAATAATTCCGCGCGTATCTTGTGCGACTGGCATTTTAAAGTTCCTCCTTTTTGAATTTTTTTTACCGCCAAAGGCAGTTGTTCTACTTAAAGAGTAGCAAATATTTTTCGATTTGTCAATTTTAAAGCCCGAGTTTTCAATTACTCGGGCTTGTTTTTATTCGCTTATTCGCCACCTTTCAGCTTTTCTAATCTCTCTTTCTATGTTTAGAGCAGCTTTTTCCCCTTTTTCTGTTAAAGTAACTTTGTTATCTTCAATCTTGATATAT
>Ga0315289_10010118_pt1 | contig 13536 bp, 12 predicted proteins | sample YL17G11_40_MG_FD_203452 | JGI IMG/M metagenome (GOLD analysis project Ga0315289, IMG submission 203452) | Sediment microbial communities from Yellowstone Lake, YNP, Wyoming, USA - YL17G11_40 | ecosystem: Environmental > Aquatic > Freshwater > Lake > Sediment | place: USA: Wyoming | collected...
AATTTGATGAATGCGGGTTCAAACCTTCGGATATCAAGTCCTTGAAAGACCTGCAACGCCTGCCTTTTACCACGAAATTGGACCTGCGGGATAATTATCCCTTTGGTCTTTTTGCCGTGCCCATGGAGCAGGTGGTGCGCATCCATGCCTCCTCCGGGACGACGGGTAAACAAACCGTGGTCGGCTACACGCGCCGGGACATCAACACCTGGGCGGAGCTGATGGCCCGCTCTCTGGCGGCCTCCGGCGCCCACAAAAACGACATCATTCACAATGCCTATGGGTACGGACTTTTTACCGGAGGACTTGGGGTCCACTACGGCGCGGAGAAGCTGGGCGCTTCCGTTATCCCCATATCCGGCGGCAACAGCAAACGCCAGATCATTATCATGCAGGATTTCGGTTCCACCGTGTTAACCTGTACCCCATCGTACGCGCTATTCCTGGCCGAGACCGCCGATGAGATGGGCGTCGACATCAAAAAGCTGAAGTTACGAGTAGGTGTCTTCGGGGCCGAACCCTGGTCCGAGAAAATGCGGGATGAGATTGAGCGAAAACTCAACATCCAGGCGATCGACATTTACGGGTTGAGCGAAGTGATCGGGCCCGGGGTGAGCATTGAGTGTATTGAGGCCAAAAAGGGTCTCCACATTTTCGAGGATCATTTCATTCCCGAGATTATTGACCCCCAGACTGGAAAAGTCCTGCCCTACGGAGAGAAAGGGGAGCTGGTCTTCACGACCATTACCAAGGAAGCTTTCCCCTTGCTCCGCTACCGTACCCGGGATATATCGGTTCTCTACCCCCAGCCCTGCAAATGCGGGCGGACCCATTTGCGCATGGAGCGGGTCAGTGGGCGCAGCGATGATATGCTGATCATTCGCGGAGTAAACGTATTCCCCTCGCAGATCGAAAGTGTGCTAATGACCATAAAAGGGGTGGAACCCCACTACCTTTTGATCGTAGACCGCCAGGCTAACCTGGATACCCTGGAGGTTCATGTCGAAGTGAACGAGAGTGTTTTCTCCGATGAGGTCAAAGACCTCCAAACCCTGGGCCGCAGCATCGAGAAAGAAATCAAGGACCTTCTGGGAGTAAATGCCGGGGTGAAGCTGGTTGAGCCCAAGACGATCCAGCGCAGCGAGGGAAAAGCCCAAAGGGTGATTGATAAAAGAAAGATATGATCTTTGGGGACGCAGAGCAACGCAGATTTCCAGGATCTCTGCAATTTTTCTTTAAACCCGGGGGAAAATGATCTGCGTGAATCTGCGAAAATCCGCGTCCTATTTTAAATCCCTGATATTGGAGGGACGTCATGAAAGTTGAGCAGATCTCTGTCTTTTTGGAAAACAAACCCGGAGCTCTGGCTGAGGTCACCCGTATCCTTGGGGAGTCCGGAGTAAACATCCGTGCCCTCTCCCTGGCGGACACCAAAGATTTTGGAATCCTGCGCCTGATCGTCAATGACAACGAGAAAGCCCTGGAAATTTTGGGCCGCAAAGGATTGACCGTACGGAAGACGGAAGTGGTCGCCGTGGAGGTCCCCGACCGTCCGGGAGGCCTGGCGGAGATCTTAAGGGTTTTGTTCGAAGCGGATATTAACGTGGAGTACCTCTACGCCTTTGTCCAGCAGAGCGGGGAGAACGCCATCATCATCTTCCGCTTCGATGAGACCGACAGAGCGATCGAGGTTCTTTCAAAAAAACAGGTCAAGATTTTGGAGGGCAAAAAGGTATACGCCCTGTAAAATAAAATAATCACCCTCACCCTTTCCCTCCCCCTCGAGGGGGGAGGGTAGGGCGGGGGTGATTTCTTTGGTTGCGGCTATGCCGCGCTGTGTCCACCGTGGTTAGATTTTGACAATAACTAAGAATGGATTGGAGTGGTGCTATGATGAAAAAAGGAGTAATGGTTACAATCCTCTTGGGGGCCTGGATCCTGGGTTTACTGCCTCACGCTTCCGCGGCGGAAAAATCCCCGTATCCGGTTGGAGCAATTTTTAGCATAACGGGACCGTTCTCTTTCTTGGGCGAGCCCGAGCGCAATACGGCCAAGATGGTCGAGGAATGGGTCAACGCGGCGGGCGGAATCCAAGGGCATCCCCTGAAGCTGATCGTCGAAGATACCAAAAGCGATGAAGGTCAAGCGGTGTTGGCCGTGCGGAAGCTTCTGGAAAAGGATAAGGTAACGGCTATCATCGGTCCTTCGGCCACAGGGGAAAGTATGGCGGTTGTGCCCATCATGGAAAAAGCTGGGACGCCTCTCGTTTCCTGTGCAGCGGCCCTTTCCATTGTGACCCCAAAAGATGAATTGGACCGGATGATGGCGGCCAAGACCTTTGAAAGGCCGAAAAAGCAGAACCAATGGATCTTCAAGACGGCCCAGACCGACACGTCGGCGGTGGAAGCGATCTACGACCATCTGAAGAAAAAGGGGATCACCAAGGTGGCCATCATCACGGTAACGGCCGGCTTTGGAGACTTTGGCCGCCAGGAACTCAAACGAGTGGCTTCCGTCTACGGAATTTCCATCGTCGCCGATGAGCGGTATGGCCCGAAAGATTTGGATATGACGGCGCAGCTGACCAAGATAAAGGGGACGGACGCGCAGGCTTTGATCAACTGGTCCGTGGGCCCGCCGCAGGTCATCGTGACGAAAAACTGGAAGCAGCTGGACATGAAGATTCCTCTCTACCAGAGCCATGGTTTCGGGTCGAAGCGCAATATTGAACTGGCCGGCGGAGCGGCGGAGGGCATTCTTTGCCCGCTGGGGCATGTGGTCGCGGCCGAAAAGGTCAAGGCGGATCACCCGCAAAAAGCGGTAATCATGAAGTACAAGATGGAGTACGAAAAACGCTTCAAAACCGACGTGTCGAGCTTTGGCGGGTATGCCTATGATGCCCTCTATCTCGTGGTCGATGCCCTGAAAACGAGCGGGATGGATAAGGGAAAGATTCGGGATTACCTGGAGACAAAGGTAAAAAACTGGGCGGGAGTGAGCGGGGTGTTCAACATGTCTCCCGAGGATCACACCGGGCTGAAAAAAGACGCTTTCGAAATGATCGTCGTGAAGGGCGGCGACTGGGCTTTGGCCGACTGATGCCAAAAATTCAGGACGCAGATGAACGCAGATCTTAACGATGTTTTAATGACCAATATGGGCCTGATCCTTGTCTTCAACCCTTGCGGTTTCTTTCCCGGGGCAAAGAAAGGCGAAGATCTGCGTTATTCCTTCTTTACCGGCTATTATTATTTTTAAAGAGCGCTGCGGCCTTCGATAATATTCTATTGGAGGCCTGAGGCGCTTTTTGTTTATTCATCGGGGAGTTGGCGAAATGTCTTTGGCCAGCCAGTTGGTTCAATACCTATTTGCCGGACTGACGGTAGGAAGCATCTATGCCCTGGTCGCCCTTGGATTTACCATGATCTACAATGCCACGGGGATCATCAATCTGGCCCAGGGAGAGTTCGTCATGCTCGGCGGACTGGTCATGGTCTTCTTCACCATGGTGCTGAAAATCCCGATCGTCATTGGATTGGTGCTCACCGTCCTGGGGGTTACGATGGTGGGAGCTCTTTTCGAACGCCTGGCCATCCATCCCCTGAAAAATGCCTCTTTGATCACCCTGATCATGATCACCTTAGCGGGGTCCATCCTTTTTCGGGGGATCGCGATGTGCCTCTGGGGCAAAGATCCCTACGCCCTCCCACCCTTTAGCGGCAGCCGGCCCGTCCAGTTTTTGGGGGCGACGATCCAACTCCAAATCCTCTGGATCCTGGGCATCACCATCCTGGCGGTCTGCGGCATCGGTTTCTTTTTCAATCGCACCCTGATGGGCAAGGCCATGACCGCTTGCGCCTTCAACCCCCTGGCCGCCCGCCTGGTCGGAATCAATGTACGCAAGATGGTTCTCGTTTCTTTCGGCCTGAGTGCGGCCACGGGAGCCATCGCTGGGGCCATCATAACCCCCATCACCCTGATGGAGTATGACCGGGGTCCTCTGTTGGCCCTCAAGGGGTTTGCCGCGGCGGTTCTCGGCGGCCTGGGAAGCGGTCCGGGAGCGATTATCGCGGGTTTTATCATCGGCATTTTGGAGTCGCTGGGAGCCGGCCTCATTTCATCAGGGTATAAGGATGCGATTGCCCTTCTGGTTCTTCTCGTGATCCTCTGGGTGAAACCCAGCGGGATCTTCGGGAGTGCCGAGGAAAGCGAGTTAAAGAAATTTTGAAAAGGGCGGAATGAGAAGGAAAGATCTTTACACACTACTGGCGATTGCCCTGCTGGCCGTCCTGTATCCTCTGCTGGTCGGCGGTAACCAATACTTCATCAGCCTCCTTGTGTTCTTGGGCATCAATGGTATCATTACGATGGGTCTCAGCCTGCTGATGGGCTATGCCGGGCAGATCTCCCTGGGCCATGCCGCCTTCTATGGGATCGGGGCCTATTCCTCCGGAGTCCTGACCACGAAGTATTCCGTCCATCCGGCGGGGGCGTTTCTCATCGGTATTTTTCTTTCTGGCCTAATCGCCTGGCTGGTGGGTAAGCCCACCCTCCGGCTAAAAGGTCACTACATGGCCGTGGCCACCCTGGGTTTCGGCGAAATTCTGTTCGTCGTTTTTAACGAGTTGTCCCCGCTGACGGGTGGGCCGTCCGGTCTTTCGGGGATTCCTTCCCTCACGATTTTCGGGACCCCTCTCGAGGGGGCAATGTATTTTTATCTGGTTTGGGCATTTGTCATTCTTCTTTTAATTTTTTCCCTCAATGTAATTAATTCCCGGGTGGGTCGGGCCCTGCGGGCCGTCCACGGCAGCGAATTGGCTGCGAACGCCATGGGGGTAGAGGCTTCCCGGTACAAGGTGCAGGTCTTCGTCCTCAGTGCCATCTATGCTTCCATGGCGGGCAGCCTCTACGCTCACTTCGTGACTTTTATCAGCCCGAGTTCTTTCAGCCTGATGTTCTCGATTTTGCTTCTGATGATGGTCGTTGTCGGAGGAGCCGGAACGATTTGGGGGGCCCTACTGGGAGCGGCGGTTCTCACCCTCTTGCCCGAATATCTCCGAGGCCTGGAAGATTTCGAAGTATTGGCCTACGGAGCCATTCTCATGATTGTGCTCCTGTACATGCCCCAGGGAATTTTGGAAGGAATGCGCAGTCTCCTGGGAAAGGTAAAAGGATTGGGGTCGGCGGCCCATGAGTGAGCAGATTCTCAGAGTTCAGGGCCTCTGGAAATCTTTTGGGGGTCTGCGGGCCCTGGAATCCCTGGATTTCACCGTATCGGAGCAGCAGATTAAATCCTTTATCGGCCCGAACGGAGCCGGGAAGACGACGTTGTTCAACGTGCTTACGGGGATCTATCCGCCCACGGAGGGAACTTTTGAGTTCGCCGGAAAATCTCTCAATGGCCTCAAACCATATGCCATCGCCCGCCGGGGCATCTCTCGCACTTTCCAGAATTTGGCGCTCTTTGGGAACATGACCGCTCTGGAGAATGTGATGCTCGGGAGGCACATCCGGACGACTACGGGTCTCTTTAGCGCCGGGCTCCGCCTGCCCGGGATGCGGCGGGAGGAGAGAGCGATCCGAGAAAAAGCCATGGAAGAGCTCCGGTTTATGGGGTTGGAGAACCGGGCCACGATGGAGGCGACTTCTTTGCCGATGGGCGAACAAAGACTTTTGGAGATCGCCCGGGCCCTGGCAACCCAACCCAAGCTACTGCTCCTCGACGAGCCCGCTGCCGGGTTGAACATGCGGGAGACCGCCAAGCTCTCCGAGACGATCCGCATGATCCGGGAAAGAGGGATCACCGTGATGCTCGTGGAACATGACATGAGTCTGGTCATGGAAATCTCGGATGAAGTGCTGGTCCTGAATCACGGGAAGAAGATTGCCGAAGGGGGTCCGAAGGACGTCCAGCGCAACCCGGAAGTGATCGCTGCCTATCTGGGCGAGGAGGCGGGCGATGCTTAGGGTGGAGAGCGTGAGCGCCTTTTATGGAGCCCTGCAGGCCTTGCGGAATGTCTCCGTTCACGTCAGCGCGGGGGAGATCGTCACCCTGCTGGGAGCCAATGGGGCCGGTAAAACGACCCTCATGAAAGCCATTTCCGGCATTCATCCGCTCGCCAAAGGGAAACTGTTGTTCAACGGCCAGAATATTGCGGGACTTCCGGGCGAACGCATTCTCCGCCTGGGCGTGGGCCAGGTTCCCGAAGGCAGGCAGATTTTCGCCCCCCTGAGTGTATTGGATAACCTCAGCCTCGGAGCCTATGTCCGTTTTCGGAGGGAAGGCAAAAAGGAAATCGTCAAGGATTTGGAGTCCATTTTCGAACTTTTTCCGGTGTTGCGGGAAAGGCAAAAGCAGCTGGCCGGAACCCTCTCCGGGGGGGAGCAGCAGATGCTGGCGATCGGTCGAACTTTAATGGCCAAGCCCAAGCTTCTTCTGCTCGACGAGCCATCGATGGGCTTAGCTCCCAAAGTCACGAGCGATATCTTCAAGTCGGTTGAGATCCTGCGCCGCCGGGGGACCACCATTCTTTTGGTCGAACAAAATGCCAAGGCGGCCCTGAAAGTCGCCGACCGGGGGTATGTAATCGAGACCGGACGGATCATTTTGGAGGGCGAGAGCGAGGACCTATTGCATAACAAAGAGGTCCAGCGCGCATACCTGGGTAAAGAGTACCGCGAGGTGTGGGAATAAAAAGGGGGGCTGAAATGATCTGGGACCGTCGGTATGAATGCCTGGAGCGGGAGGAGGTCGAGCAACTCCAACTGGAGCGCCTGCAGTCTACTCTGAACCGGGTCTACAGAAATGTCTCTTTCTACAAAAAGAGATTTGACGCCTTGAAGATTCTTCCGGACGAAATTCAATCCGCCAAAGACCTCGCCAAATTTCCCCTGACCGCCAAGGAAGATCTGGGCGAGAGTTATCCCTACGGGATGTTTGCGCTCCCTTTGCGGGAGGTGGTGCGCATCCACTCTTCCTCGGGGGTAACGGGGAAACCCACGGTTACCGGTTACACCCGGAACGATCTCCACCATTGGAGCCAGCTGACCGCCAGGGTTCTGAGTGCCGGGGGAGTGACGAAGGACGATGTGGTACAGATTACTTTCAAGTACGGACTTTTCACCGGAGCTTTCGGTCTGCATTACGGAGCCGAGCTGATTGGGGCCTCGGTGATACCCATGTCGACGGGCAACACCAGTAAACAGGTTCTGATCATGCAGGATTACAAGACCACGGCCCTGGTGAGTACGCCATCCTATGCCCTGCGGCTGGCGCGGTACGTGGAAGGGCAGGGAATTGACCCCAAGTCTTTGTCCCTGAGGCTCGGTCTTTTCGGCGGGGAGCCCTGTCCGGAATCGATGCGCAAAGAGATTGAAGAACGCCTCTTCATCAACGTAACCGATAATTACGGGGTGAGCGAAGTGATGGGACCCGGGGTATCGGCTGAATGCGAAGCTAAGAACGGGTTGCATATTTACGAAGACCATTTCATCCCCGAAATCATCGACCCCCAGACCCTGCAAATCCTTCCTCCGGGTGCGGAAGGGGAATTAGTCCTGACGACCCTGAGCAAAGAAGCTTTCCCCCTGATTCGTTACCGGACCCGGGACATCACTTCCCTGGACTATTCCACCTGCCCCTGCGGGCGCACCCTGGTGCGCATGAAGAAAGTACTCGGGCGGAGCGATGACATCATCATCATCAAGGGGGTAAACGTTTTTCCCTCCCAGGTGGAAGCCATTTTGATGGAGGTCGAAGGGGTGGAGCCGCGCTATCAGATGATCGCGGACCGAACCGAAGGGGTGGATTCGCTGGAAGTGAAAGTGGAAGTGAATGAAAAGGTTTTTTCCGATGAGATCAAGAATTTGCAGAATATCGCCGGGCAGATCGAGCGCAAATTCCGGGATATCATCGGGGTGAGCGCTAAAATTAAGCTGGTGGCCCCGGAAAGCCTGCAACTGATAGAAGGGATGTTCCCCAAAGTGATCGACCGGCGGAAAAAATGAAAAAAACTTTTTTGGACGCAGATGAACGCAGATTATCAGGATAAAGAAGAAAAGAATTATCTGTGTCTATCTGCGAAAATCTGCGTCCTATAATGATTTGTGCAACTTACCCTATACAAGGAGGAGAAGAAAAATGACCTTCCGGATATTCGCTTTTCTGTGTATTGGTTTTTGGGGAATCATTGTTTCCCCTTCCTTCATTCCCGCTGCCCTGGCCCAGGCGAAACCCCTGGAGCTCTCTTACTCGATCTTCTTCCCGGCTCCCCATAAAAATACAGTCCTGGCCGGAGAGTGGGCAAAGGAGATTGAGAAGAGGACGAACGGGATGGTAAAGATTACCGTGTTCCCGGGTGGCACGCTGACCCCCGCGGATAAATGCTACGACGGCGTGGTGAAGGGGATTTCCGACATTGGGATGTCCGTTTTCGGTTACACCCGGGGAAAATTTCCTCTGACCGAGGTGATCGACTTGCCTTTGGGCTACAAACGGGGGGTGGCCGCAACCCGCTTGATCAATCGCTATTACCAACAATTCAAGCCCAAAGAATTTGACGAGGTAAAAGTCCTCTACTTGCACGCTCATGGACCCGGAATCCTACATACCAAGAAACCGGTGCATAAACTCGAGGAACTAAAGGGAATGCGCATTCGGTCCACGGGGTTGAGCGCCAAAGTGGCCTCTTCTCTCGGGGCCACCCCTGCCGCCATGCCCATGGGGGAAACATACGATGCCCTGCAGAGGGGGATGGTCGATGGTTCCCTGGCCCCGATGGAATCCCTGGAAGGATGGAAATGGGGAGAGGTAGTGAAGTACACAACGGAAAGTTTTGGTTCCGCTTACAGTACCGGATTTTTCGTGGTCATGAACAAAGAAAAGTGGAATGCCCTTTCTCCGGAAATCCAGAAGGCGATCGAGAAAGTGGATACGGAATGGATTGAAAAAACGGGGACGTTATGGGATGAGATCGATAAATCGGGGAGAGCCTTCACCCTGAAGCTGGGGAATCAGATCATTTCCCTCCCCCAAGACGAAGATCAAAGATGGGCCAAAGCGGTCAGGCCCATCCTCGACGATTACGTGAATAACATGAAGGGTAAAGGTCTGCCCGGGGATGAGGCCTTAAAATTCTGCATGGATTACCTGGAGAAAAATCAATAGGGTAGGGCAGGGGATGAGCGGACTGTTGGGATTTGCTTTCAGGCTGAGTAAGTGGGCCAATGTCTTTGGGGGCATCATACTGACTTTGATGATGCTGATCACGGTGACCGATGTGATCCTGAGGTCCTTCGGGAAACCGATCGTCGGCGCCTATGAGCTCGTGGGTTTTTCCGGAGCGCTGGTGCTCGGGTTTTCCATTCCCTTCACTTCCTGGGTGCGGGGGCATATCTATGTGGATATCCTTGTCCAAAGACTCCCCCAAAAAGGCAAAAGGGGGTTCCATGTAGCCACCCGGTGCCTGGGGATCGGATTATTTTTGATGACCGGCTGGAACCTGATTAAAATGGGAGCAGACCTTTTGAAGTCCGGAGAAGTCTCCCCGACCCTGCAGGTCCCTTTTTATCCGGTGGTGTACGGAATCGGGATTTGTTGTTTCATCCAGTGCCTGGTGTTGCTGGCGGACATTCTGAAGATTTTCGAGGGCCAATATGAATGAGGTCATGGCTGGAATCATCGGGCTCTTTTTGGTGTTAGCCCTGTTTTTCACGGGCATCGAACTGGGTTTCGCCATGGCTCTGGTTGGCTTCATCGGGTTCAGCTACGTGGTTTCAGTAAAGGCGGCGTTGAACCTGCTGGCCAAAGACTTCTATGACGTCTTTTCCTCGTATGGGTTCACCGTTATCCCTCTTTTTATCTTTATGGGGCAAATTGCTTTCAATGCCGGGATCGCCAAAAGGCTTTACGATAGCGCCTATAAATTCGTCGGTCATATCCCGGGGGGGCTGGCCATGGCCACGGTGGGAGGAGCAACGGCCTTCAAGGCGATCTGTGGATCCTCCCCGGCCACGGCAGCAACCTTCGCCAGCGTGGCGGTTCCGGAGATGGATCGCTATGGGTATAGCAAGAAGTTGTCGACGGGGATCGTGGCTACGGTAGGAACTCTGGGAATCCTCATGCCGCCGAGCGTCACTTTGATCGTGTTCGGTATTATCACCGAGCAGTCGATTGGGAAATTATTCCTGGCCGGATTAATCCCCGCCCTGATGATCGCTTTCTTTTTTATACTGATCATATTCGTGTGGTGCAGGATGAACCCTGCGCTTGGGCCCAAGGGTGAAAAATCGGCCTGGAAAGAGCGCATCGCTTCCCTCCCGGAAGTCCTATGGGTCGGAATCATATTCCTGGTAGTCATCGGGGGTTTGATGAAAGGGTTCTTCAGCCCCACCGAGGCCGGCAGCGTGGGAACCTTTGCCGTTCTTCTTTATTCCATTGTTAGGAAAGACCTTAATTTTAAGGGATTTGTAAAATCAATCGGCGAATCTCTGCGTACTTCCTGCATGGTCCTTATGCTCATCGCCGGCTCCACCATTCTGGGCCATTTTCTGGCGGTAACGAAGATCCCCATGATCGCGGCCGACTGGATCATCCAGCTCAATTTCCACCGCGACCTGACGATGATTCTCATCGCCCTGATTTTTCTTCTGGGAGGTTCTTTTATCGATGATCTGGCCTTCATGGTTTTGGCGACTCCCATATTCTTTCCGGTCATCATAAAACTTGGTTTTGATCCCATATGGTTCGGCATGATTATCGGGATTACGGTCATGATCGGCGTGGTCATTCCTCCAGTGGCCATTAATGTTTTTGTGGTAAAGAACATCACGAAGGTGCCCTTTGGGGTGATCTACAAGGGGGTGTATCCCTTTTTGATCAGTCTTGTAGTCTGTGCCCTTTTATTGTTTCTGTTTCCTCAGATTGCCCTTTATCTTCCCTCCCGTTTCATGAAATAGTAAACATTTTCAGTAGGGGCGGTTCGCGAACCGCCCTTACATTCTTGTATCTGCAAGTGTATAGTGGTATAAGAAATTCGATTGGCTCACGAAAAAGGAAGAAAGATCATGAATTACGTTCGCCCTGCTATCCTTTCGATGAAAGGGTATGTTCCCGGGTTTCAGCCGGACCCTCGTGAGAACTACATTAAATTGAACAGCAACGAAAATCCCTTTCCCCCTTCGCCGCGGGTGAAGGAATTGCTCCAGAGCCTCGCTTACGAAGACCTGCGGATCTATCCGGACCCGGAAAGCCTGGAACTGCGCCAAAAACTGGGCGCGCTTTACGGGTTTTCTCCGAATCAAATCATCTGTGGGAACGGGTCCGACGATATCCTGAACATCATCGTTCGCACCTTTGTTGAACCCGGAGAGGCCCTGGGATTTTTCGAGCCCGCGTTTCCCCTGTATCGTGTCTTAGGGATTATCCATGGCGCGAAAATCGTTTCCATCCCGCTGGCCGAACCATATGATCATCCCCCAATGCTCCCCGAGGGCCTTAAAGTCTTTTTCCTGGCCAACCCCAACTCGCCTGTTGGTTTTGGGTATCCCACTGCCCTGATATCGCCAATGGCCCGGAGAACGAAGGCGATCTTTGTGGTCGATGAAGCCTACGCTGAATTTGCCAAAGAGAACGCCCTGAATCTTGTCCGTGACTTTGAGAACGTAATCGTCGTGCGCACCGTTTCCAAGTCCTATTCACTGGCCGGCGTGCGACTTGGGTATGCCATCGGCCGCGAGCAATGGATCAGGGAGATGTTCAAGGTAAAGGACCCATTCAACGTGACCCGGCTCACGCAGGCAGTGGTCGCAGCCGTACTGGAAGACCAGGAATATTTGCGGAAAAATATCTTGCAGATCATCGAGACCAGAGAATGGTTCACTCGGGAGACCACGGCCCTTAAATATCGGGTCGTCCCTTCCCAGGCAAACTTCATTTTTCCCCAGCCGCCCCAAAAGGGGAGGGGGGTTAAATTCCATGAAGCCCTTTTGAGCCGTAAAATTTTGACCCGCTATTACGATGAAGAGGGCTTGAAAGATGGCGTGCGTCTAACCATCGGTACTAAAGAAGAAATGACGTTTGTGCTTCGGGTGTTAAAGGAAATACTTCCTTTGTAAAACGCAACTATTTGGAATAATGGAAGATTGGAAGACTGAAATGCTGGAATACTGGAAGGATGGAATGATGGAATATTGAGTAATACAGCCAATACCAATTCCTCAGTAACCCATTCTTCCGTATTAAGGAGTCGTTATGTCGGTTTCCGAAAAGATCAGAGAGTACATGGAGCGAGCATCCTGGATCCGCAAGATGTTTGAACAGGGTTTGGAGCTTAAAAGTAAATTGGGGGCGGACAGGGTATTTGACTTCAGTCTGGGGAACCCCAACTTGGAGCCTCCGGAGCAGGTTAGACAGGCTGTGATAGACGTAATTCAAGACCCACGCCCCGGAAAACATGCCTATATGCCCAACGCCGGCTTGAAGGAAACGCGGGAAGCTGTGGCCAATTTTTTGACCAAGGAGCACGGGGTAAAATTATCCTGGGAACATATCGTTATGACCGTGGGTGCCGGCGGAGGCCTCAACGTAGCCCTAAAAACCTTGTTGGACGAAAAAGATGAAGTCATAATCCTGGCGCCTTACTTTGTTGAGTATTTCTTCTATGTAGATAATCACAATGGAATCGGTAAGTTAATAACTACAAAGGAAGATTTTTCTTTAGACTTAAAAGCTATAGAAGCGGGGATCACGCCCAAGACCAAGGCTCTCATTATCAACTCTCCAAATAACCCTTCAGGCAGGGTTTATGATGAAGATAGTCTTAAATCATTGGGGAAAATTCTCCTGCGGGCAAGAGAAAAGTATGGGCGGACGGTTTATTTGCTTTCCGATGAACCCTACAGCAAACTTGTCTACGACGGAGTAAAACTCCCCAGCATCTTTGGCAATTACCCATACAGTTTGTTGATCACCTCTTATTCTAAAGACTTATCCTTACCTGGAGAACGCATCGGGTTTATCGCCGTGAATCCGGAAATGGAAAATTGGCGACAGCTGGTAGATGGGCTCACTTTCTGCAACCGAATTCTGGGGTTCGTTAATGCGCCGGCCCTGATGCAGCGCATCCTTCCTCGCTTGCAAGGGGTGAAAGTCAACATTCGCGAGTATCAAAAGAAAAGAGATCTCTTATGCGCGGGCCTTTCTAAGGCTGGTTATTCGTTTATTAAACCCGAGGGCGCTTTCTATCTTTTCCCAAAATCTCCGATCCTGGATGATGTTCTTTTTGTCCAGGGGTTATTGGAGGAAAATATTTTGGCTGTTCCGGGAACGGGCTTTGGAACGCCGGGATTCTTTCGCTTGGCCTATTGCGTGGAAGACCGGGTCATCGAAGGATCGATGGCAGGGTTCGAGAGGGCCATTCAAAAATATTCCCGCTAAACCACACCCTAAACACTGGAATAATGGAAGGATGGAATACTGGGTAAAAAACCGAAAATCAATCTTCCATAAAAATCAAAGAGTGAGGTTTGCCGTCATTC
>Ga0315289_10010119_pt1 | contig 13535 bp, 14 predicted proteins | sample YL17G11_40_MG_FD_203452 | JGI IMG/M metagenome (GOLD analysis project Ga0315289, IMG submission 203452) | Sediment microbial communities from Yellowstone Lake, YNP, Wyoming, USA - YL17G11_40 | ecosystem: Environmental > Aquatic > Freshwater > Lake > Sediment | place: USA: Wyoming | collected...
AGGAGGGAGGTAAAAGTTATGAAAAAGAAGGGTGTATATATAATGACTTTGATATTTATGTTTTTTCTGGTGGAGATAGCATACTCTAATAGTGAGTTGATGAAAAGAGCACAGGGTATGTTCAAAGCGATACCAAAGACCCCCCCCGTGATAGAAAAGAACCCTGGAACTCATGAAAAAGTAGAACTTGGCAAAATGCTCTACTTTGATCCGAGACTTTCAGTTAGTGCTCAAATAAGTTGTAATAGCTGCCATAATGTAGGGATGGGCGGCGCTGATTTCCATGAAACATCCCTTGGACATCGCTGGCAAAAAGGAGAAAGGAATGCTCCCACGGTACTGAATGCGGTTTTTAACATCGCTCAGTTCTGGGATGGAAGAGTTCCAGACCTCAAGGAACAGGCTAAAGGACCAATCCAGGAAGAGGTTGAGATGGGTAATAATTCCGAACAGGTTATAAAGACCCTTACCAGCATGCCTGAATATGTAAAGATGTTTAAAAAGGCATTTCCAAATGAAAAAGATCCTTTAACATTTGATAACATGGCAAAGGCAATCGAGGTCTTTGAGGCTACGTTGATTACTCCTGACTCTCAATTTGATAAATATCTTAGTGGAAATGATACAGCCCTTATCCCAGTGGAAAAGGAAGGACTGAAGCTCTTTATGGATAAGGGGTGTGGTTCCTGTCACGCTGGCATAAACATGGGTGGAACAGGATATTTTCCCTTTGGCGTAGTGGAAAAACCCAAAGACGAGATTACTGCCGGGGACCTTGGGCGATTTAAATTTACTGGTGCAAAATCCGATCAATATGTTTTTAAGTCTCCGTCCTTACGTAATATAGTTCTTACGCCGCCGTACTTTCATTCCGGTAAGGTGTGGAGCCTGAAAGAAGCCGTGTCCATCATGGGGTCGGCTCAGTTAGGCATTTCCCTGACAGACGATGAAGCCGGTAAGATAGTAACATTCTTAGGAACTACCACAGGGGTTCAACCGAAGGTGAGGTATCCAATTCTACCAGCTTCTACCGCGGACACGCCAAAACCAAAGACTGATTAGCAATAGAAAACCCGGTCGTGAATCTGGTTGAATTTGTTCCCTAAAGAAATTCTGATAGTGCTACTGTTTTTTTAAATCTTCTTCCATTGCCTTTACTCTTTCATTTTCTTTATCTTGAAGAGTACGGGCCTTATCAATGGGGGTTTTGCTCTTTTTTGTAGCGCTTTCTGCTGCACGATCAGTCATTTTTTCAATAGTCCCTTTGCCTGGCTCTTCATCTTTCCCCTTTGAACAGGCAGAAAAACTCATACAGAAAACAAACGATGCTATGGCGAGATAAACAATTTGTCTTTTCATAGTTGCCTCCTTAAATTATTTTCTTAATAGTTTACCTATACCCAAGAGGATTGCCAGGGTTAAAGGTCCTCCAATAAGTAGGTAAAAGGGGACAAATAAAAATACCAGAGCAGAAGTTGAACTGGTGTGGATAAATATGCCGTCAATATAGACTATCATAGTAAAGATAAGCATGAGTGCTGAAGTTATACAGGTAGCCAGAGGTAATGCTGGTTCGAATTTTCTTTTATGTGCGTAGACACTAATGATGTAAAAAGAAAGATATGGTAAAATAGCCCATACATAGAAAAAGTCGAAATATACTTTAAAGTCAGATGAATAGAACATTATGAAAATTGTAGTAAAGGCAGAAACGCTTAATGCAGTCATTTCAATAAATCTGTAGAATTTCTGTGTTAAGGCCATAGGTTATACACTTATTGCTGATCTAATCATGAGGCCAGCCCCGCCACGACCAATACCATTGGTTATTAATGAGAACCCAATAGTCAGTTTGATCAGTTGCCTTTTCACGTTTGCCATCGGGGTATTCGGTAACAACGTCCATGGCAACCGCTGCTGCAGCCTGGATGTTTTTAGGGGTGTCTTTAGGATGCTCCACGTTGCGGATACTCATGATCTTCCATGACAGGATTTTGTATTCCCTTTGACCTAAGTCCTTCTTGAATTCTTTGAAGGAACACTCTCGTCTGATCTCCGGCGATGTCATTTCGTACCATGTCTTCCAATCATCTGATACTTCAGATTCATATAATGCCTTTATCTTTGCCTCAAGCGTGTTTTTGCCCCTCGCGGGACCTTTTAGGCAGGCAAGCATCTGTAACAAAAGGAGACATATCGCCCGACAATCACTACCTTACGCAGACTAAAGATAGTTGAATCCTGAACCAAATGCATCACCAACAGATAAACCTTCAAGGATGAGCAGTACAGCGTCAATGGGTATGGTCATAACGCTTAATTTTACTAATGCTTGCCCCCAATTGATTCACTAATTATTCTTGCTCAATTTAATAATCTTTTAAAAAATTTAGTACTTTTTGGTATTTATCTAATCCTCCGTATAATCTCTTGAACTTAAAGCCTTTTAAATCTTTTACACAAGAAGTTGATAAATGTTCGATATCAGCCCGTGGTAACTCACTCCACATATAAGATTTTTCTTTAGACAATTCTTTTTCAAGAGTGTATGCAAACGATTCGTACCTAAATTTTTCATCATAGGGCACTTTAAATCTTAAAAAAATTAATAGAAATTTCAATTTGTCAAGAGTCTCTTTTCCAGTAAATCGTGTCTTATAATTGACTTCCATTCCTTTATGGGATACTATTTTCATATCATAGTCTATTGTGCTTCTTACTTTTCCACTCTCATCATACGTTGATTGTACAAAACTAATATGTGAACTACCGTCCGTTTCAAAAAAGATATGTAATGGCAAAAATTCAACATGGAATGCTGTTAAATCACCCATATTATTAATTTGAAATTTTTGCAGTATTCCTTCAGAATTCAAAGATGGCTTTTCAGTTATTATATCAAGACTTGGGTACGATTTGATTATAAATTGTTCAATGCTGATGTCCACCAACCTTTTTGTTTCTTTTCTCATATTTCTTGCTTCATCAATATGGAAATAGGTGATAACAGCAAGAGAGATCGTAGCAATAGCAACTAAGACATTTGCATAGTTATTTAAAAAAGAAGCAATTTTTTTAAAAGATTCTTTTAGAAATAATAAGGAATTCAAGAGAATCATCCTTATGAAATCCAAGATAACTTTTATCATCTCCCTGCTTTTTTGTCGTACTATTTTGATATTCATTAAAATCCACACTATTTTATTATTAAAAATATTGTATCTTTTGTCCTAGAAAAACCAATAGGATCCCACCTTTTTATCTGCAAAATTGACTTTTGGTTTTTGAAAAAGTAACGTGAAACCAAAAGTATTAATTAATGCATTAGGTGACTCGATGATGAAATTATTTAATTAATAAGCTATCTTTGTCAAGCAGAATGGCTATTGATGGTTTTTATCACAGCTCCTTATCAATATACCCTAACGCCTTGAGCCGCTCCTTGATTTCTTCATCCACAGAAGGGGAGGGGGGAATGTGATCTTTTACTTTTCTTTTTCCATAGCCCTTGATGAAAGTAACCGGATGCTGATATAAAAAATCATCCTGTATATAATTCTCCAATACCTTCCCTTTCATGTCTCGTGCAATGGGAAGGCCGTTCAAATAGAGGATGGTTGGCGCCAGGTCAAAGATCGTTGCTCTTTTAATGGATTGTCTCTTTTTAAAATTTCCACCCGAGAGGATAAGGATACCAGGAGGTTTACTCCTCCGGTGTCCGAACTTTCCATTTTTCTCCTGAGCGAAACCGTGATCAGAGGCAATGATTAAGGAAGTGGAGGAATCTATCTCTTTGAGAAGTTCACCGAGCACGGTATCCATGTAGCAGTAATACGCCGTAACTGCATTTCCGTATTTTCGCCTTTCTTCACTCTCTACCGCTAAATTCTTGTTCCATTCACTATACTGCAAAGCGCAGTGACTCATGATGTCAATCCCTCTGAAGTAGAGGGCGAAAAGATCCAGATCCATGAAATGCTTTAATGAAAAAAGGGCTATTTTTCTTACCGTCTCATCCATGGAGTAGAGGTATTTAAGCTCACTTTTCAACTGGAGGTGCTGAAAGGTGGTTGTTCTCATCTCTTCAAGTTCTGACTCGGAGATGTCTACGAATCTCCTGTAGGTGTTTAAATCTACCTCCCTCGGCAGGAGGATCAAATTCTTGATCTCAGGCAAGAGTGATGAGGGGAAGGTCAATCTCTCCGGGGACTGTTGCTGACTGTAAATTTCTCGCCATCTTCCATAATTTATCCGGTCAGAAACCACAAAACCATTGAGAGCCTGGGCTGGCCAGCTATGCCACCAGTTGATAACCCCGACCCTTTTGCCTGCCTCACTCAAGATTTCAAAGAGGGTTTTAACCCTGATCATCTCTCCTGACAGGGGGAAGGTTTTTATCGAACCATTCTTGATCATCCTCTGGATTAACCCTCTGCCGCCAATTTTCATAAACTTCTTCATCATCGTTTTTCTGATTAGTCGGTTCTGCCAGCGGTAGGCAATGAAACTGTCGATCCCGTGCTCTTTAGCCTCTTTGCCGGTGATGATGCTGGTCCAGATCATGGCGGAGTTGGTAGGACGTATGGTTTCAAGCTCCCCGTAACAACCTTTTTCACAGAGGGATTTGAAATGGGGAAGTTTATTTTTCTGGATTAAGTCATTCAGAATGAAAGGAGAAAGCCCATCTATGCCCAAGAAGAGGATCGCAAGTCTTCTCTGAGACGAAGGAGTAGTTTTCATGTCCTGAAGCTACTTTTTTGGAGCATTGTGTCGTTTCATCTTTGCTGTCTTTCTCTGTACCTTCTCGATGAATGACCGCGATTCACAGTCGAGTTTTTCTTTGTTCAGGTACTGTTTTAAGAAACGGATTCGATCCTTCAACGAGATAAGCTTTTCAGGGGCTGAGTAGTTGAGAGCGGCGAGATCCTTGACGAGCCAGCGCATGCTCACCTTCTTTCTTCTATCCACCCGATGTAAATCACAAATGAAGAGTTCCCATTCTTTGGAAGTATCCTTTCTTGCCAGAATGTGGCAGAGATAGAAGTCTCGATGGTTAAGGCCGAGGCCGTGCATCTTCTGCGTGAGCAGGGCAAGCTTTTTGATCAGCGCTCTTTTCTCTGAAATCTTTTCAGGGGGAAGCGGCGGAGAAAAGAGTCTGGGGATTAAATCCTCAAGCCGAGCTGTTCCTTCAAGCCCTTCAGTCAGAAGAAAAGATTCCCTGCCCAAGACACCCTTTGTCCTCATCCCTGAGGCAATTGGGGTTACGGTGGGAAGATTCAGTGCGTGGAAAGCGAGGATATTCTTCCATTCACGGAGAGCAGTATAGGGTGAAAATAGATTAAACGGGGATTTTAATCTCTCCTTGAAAGAGAGAGGACAATACCTTTTTAAAAAGACACTTATAGTTTGATCCCCCTTTTTGAGTTCAAAAGTGACTGTGGATCTTTCCGGGATAAGCCTTTTTATAACCTTCCCTTCAGGATAGTTCATGAGAGAGGAAAAACTGGTTAAATGATTTTCCTCAAGGATTGGTTGAAAAATTTTATTGAGAGCTAAATCCTGTAGCTGGACGACTTCAAAGGGGGTTTTTGTCTCTTTCATGTAAAGGATTCTTCATGCTTTCTTTTTTTCTTCCAGGACATCCTGAAATAATTTCAGTATCTTTTTTGCATTTGTCTCCGCGGTTAAACCCTCAACCGAGAGAACAGCCTGGCTCCCCATCTTTTCCCTTGTTTCAGGAAGAAGGAGTAGGTCTATCTTTTTAGCGATATCATTGACCTTTCCTGCTTCATCCACGACAAATCCATTGTTGCCATCTTTTATGAGTTCAGAGACACCGTTCTGCCGTGTTGTTATTACCGGGATTCCACAGGCCATTGCTTCAAGACAGCAGTTGGAAAAGGGGTCATAGAGGGTGGGAAGTACAAGCATATCGCCCATGCCATAAATCTCTTCGATCCGGGATTGGTATCCCATAAACCTGACTCTCTCTCTTAGTTTTAATTTTTCTGCAATCATCTGATAATTACGTGAATTGGCTTTCCCTACAATGAAGAGCTTAAATTTTCTCTCTCTTATGAGAGATAGGGCCTCAAGCAGGAAGCCAAGTCCCTTTCTCTCAAGATCCATTGCTACAAAGAGGATTACTGCTTCATCTTTTTTAATCCCGAACTTCTCCCTCATAACATGGCAATATCTCTCTCTAACTGAGGGGTTAAAGACCAAGGGATCAATACCATTGTAGATCACCTCAACCTTTTCCTCAGGGATACCGTAGTACTCTCTCACCTGGGCCTTGGTAAGATGGGAGATAGCAATTATCCTTCTCAGTTTATCCTGCCTAAAACTTTTTTTCTCCAGATAGAGGAGGGTTTGATGACGGGGGGTTAAAGTTTTGAGCAAGTAATTCATTCCATTTTTATATCTCTGCTTCATGTGGTAAAGGTGGAGGCCGTCGCTTATCCGGAAGATGTCGTGATAGAATCCACGGGATAAGCTGCAGATGATATCAAATCTTAACTTCTTGAGCTCCTTTTGAGTATTGAATGCAAACGATAGATTCTTGAGGGGAGAGATGACTGGGAGCATCGGGACAGGGTGGATCTGGATTCTCGGGTCTGGAGGTTGATCAAAGGTATGGGCAAAGATGTGGATCTCTTCTCCCATTTTTGACAATTCATGGCTTAAGGTTATTAGGTATTTTTCAGCACCACCTACCCTTGATGTGTAATCCCTCCGCACCAGGGCTATCTTCATCCCTTTTTTCCCCATCCTGAATTGGAGATAAAGGAAATAATATCAGTGGTGGAGTGATTTTTGGGGTCACCCACAATGGCGATTTTGCCTCCGTAGGAAAGGACGATATCTCTTTCCGGAACATTCTCTCTGGTGTAATCCGTGCCCTTGGCATGGATGTGGGGCTTGAGCTTTAAAAGGAGTTTGTCCACTCTCGATCCAGAAAAAGTGGTAAGAAGGTCAATAGGCGCTAATGCCTCCAGGATTTCAAGCCTCTCAGCCAGAGGGATAACCGGATAGCTTTTTCCTTTTAATCTCCTTACTGATTGATCATCATTTACTGCCACGATCAAACAATCGCCCAGTCTCTTTGCATCTCTGAGAGCACGAATATGTCCGACATGCAGGACGTTAAAACAACCATTGGTGAGAACCACCTTTTTTCTTTCCTTCTTCAACTTATCCACGATTGCTAAAAGTTTATCCCAATCCTCAACAATCTTTCCCATTGCAAATCCTTTCCAGTTTGATCTATTTCCTTTTCAATTCCCGTAATCCTTTATCCTCGGGACAGAGCAAGAGATGCCAGATAAAAAGTTTGCGGTAGATAGAAAATTTTCTGCAGAGTCTCTGACTCTGTCCCAGCGTAAATACCAAGCCCAGGAATGTCAGGCTGAGGTTTAAGGAGAGTTTTACGACTCTCAATATCCTCAGGATGGAGTAGGTGAAAAATCCTCGATTCTTCTTGAAGAATGTGTAGAGTGACTGGTAGTACTCGATCCAGGCACGGCCAGGGTCAATCGCCTTGCTTTTACCTTGAAGGTGGTATACCTCAATCTGAGGAAGATAAAAGACCTTCCATCCTGCCTTGTGCATGCGGAAACACAGATCTGTCTCTTCCAGGAAAAGAAAATAGTTTTCATCCAACAGACCCACCTCATCTAAAGCCTTCCTTCTTATCAGCATACACGCACCAATTACTGATTCAATCTCTACCGGGGAGGTGATTGCGCTTTTTTTGCTCGGATATCTGCGGGGGAGGATAGCCCGGAGCAAACTCTTATTTAACAATTCCGTTGTAAGACTGGGGATGTTATCAAAACTGTTCTGCATTGATCCATCCCGGTTTAAGAGTTTTGCGCCTGCGATACCCACTTGGGGATTCTCCTCCATGAATTCGAACATCCCTCTTAAGGCTTCAGGAGTCAATTCAGCATCACTGTTTAAGAGAAGACAGTATCTGCTAACAGTAGATCTGATGGCCTGGTTATTAGCGCGGGCAAAACCCAGATTGGAAGAGTTAGCTATGAGGTTTATGTTGGGATAGTGTTCTCTGACTGCCGGTACACTGCTGTCGCTGGAACCGTTATCCACTACTATGACTTCGAAGGTAAGATTGGCTGGGTGGCGGAAAATGGATTCGAGGCAGTTCAGCAGAAGTTCCTTTGTGTTCCAGTTTACGATGATGATGGATAGATCAGTACTCATAGCATCAAACATCCAGATAGACGGTTCGAGGATTCCTGATATCAAAATCCAAATGACAAAGGAGAAATCCAAATGTCAAAGCTCAAATGCCTAATTTGATTTTTGGATTTTGTCATTTGACATTCATTTGATCTTTGGGCTTTATCATTTAACATTTTTACTTGACCCCTTGCCCCCTTGAACCCTTCTTAGGGTAATATGACCTCACAATCCGTTCAACCTCTTTCTGCTCTCGAAAAGAAGAAAGAACTGAGATGAGAGATGACAGATCTTTTTCTCTATCTTGAGGGGTGATCTCTTTTTGAATGGTGAAGAAATCTAAATCTGTTAGGTAAGGGATTGCCCGATTGTTCTCAATGGGAAAGGCAAAAGTTTCTTCAGAGATCTTACCGGAGAAGCTTCCAAAATAGTGAATCTTGAAGAGCAGTTGGGAAAGATCAGCAATGGCACTTGATCCATCCCGGGATAAAAATTCTCTGAGAGTAAGATTTTTCTCTGAGGAAGGGAGAAAGATGAAAGCAGAACCTGTTCCTATCTTTTCAAAGAAAGCAAGGGGCAGGATAACAGGCAATGTACCCAGTGCCAGGGTAAAGGCATTTGACCAGGCTAATGCTGCTGAATTTCTCTGGTGGATTTTGGTATAACACTTTGCCTTCACTCTGATTGGGATTCCCCTGAAATTCACCTCTACTTTAGCTAAGCCTTCCATCCCCTTATCCCAGGTATGAATCACTTGGAGGAACTCTTCCCCATCATATCCATCATGGTAAAAGCCACGAAATTCTCTCTCCCGGTAGGTTTTGTAGAAACGGTCTGTATAGACACTGGTCATTCTCCCTCGCTGTCCATCCTCTTTTAGGATCTTCAGGGTGAGAAGCTGGAGCGCTCGGGCCATGGCATGGAGCCTTTTTCTCTCTTTAGATTCAGGATGAAGGTAGGCCTTCAGGAATCTGATCCTCTCCGCTAAACTTACCTTCCTTCCTATGCGATTGAGTTTGGCAAGCCCCTTTAATCTCATGTGCTCAGGGATGACGTTCAAGAACTTTACCTTCTCGAAGTCACTCATAAAGAGCTGGGATTCTCCTGTTTGGGTTGATGTGATGAGAAAGTTATTCAGGGCAAGATCAACCTGAAGGACTCCCTGGTCGTGAATTCTTCGGGTGAGCCTTCCCAGGTTATCAATCACTTTCTTTCGTTCCTGGATATCTGCCTCTCTTTCATCCTGTAAGAGGTACTTCGCCAGATCAGTACATCCCTCTACCTTCTCCATAACCAGGTAGCTTTCGCTTACGAGTCCAAACTTTTTCTTTTCTCCAGCAGCAGCTGGTAAAAAGGCAGGAATGTTACGTTCTGCGACCTTATGAGCTGCTTTGAACTCATTCAGAGACCTTGAACCTCTAAAGAGGTCTTTGATCTGACCCATGAGCTTTGCATTACGATAGAGTTTTACTAAGTATACCCTTTCCCTTACGTCAGCAATCCTCATTTCCCAGAGTGTCTTCTTTTTCCCCTTCTTAATACAGTGATGAGGAGACTGGGAGATAACAGAAGGGAAGGGCGCAGGCAGATTGAGGAGAAAGGTTGAAAATTCTCTATCCCTTACCCACCACCTACAACCATTTTTCTGGATAATCTCAAAGCCTGATGTATTCACCTGAAGATGACCTCTCAATGAAATCCAAATGACAAAGCTCAAATGTCAAATGAAGCTCAAATTCCAAATAATGAGAATTTTGTCATTTGACATTGAATCATTTGGCATTCATTTGAAATTTGGATTTTGATATTTGACATTTCAAATGTATCCCAGTGCCTTGAGTCTTTTTTCTACCTCGATATCGTCCTTTCTCCCGAATCCTTCCTCAATCACAAAAGGTCTTGGCTTACCGTAGACTACAGGGTGGCTCTTGAGGTATTCGGGGATAAAGAGATTATGAATGATCTTTCCATCGAGATCCTCTGGAATGGGTGACCCAGAGAGGTAGAGGATATGAGGAGCGATATCGTAGATATGTGCCTTTTCAATTTTAACCTTTGATATCATCGGTCCGTTGACCATGAGGATCCCTTCCATCCTGTGGCTGCCGGTCCGGTTGGGATTTGAAGGGTGATTTAAGAAGAGCTTATCTGAAAGTCTGAACTCCACTGAATACTCGAAGTCATCTAAGACAATGAAGAGGTCAGGTGAAAGATGGGTGTACTCGCCCCAGTAGATATCTTCAGGTTGATACACCTTCACATTGATGGGATTGCCTGAAGGATCAGTGAGGTTTTTTAGTTTTGCCTTGATCTCCTCCTTAAGTCTTGCCCTCTCTTGAAGATGATGAATGTAGATATTGCCGAGGAGGATATTCTGCTCCAGGCAGAATGCATCAGTCTTTTTGATGTCCAGTTTTTCTTTGAGTAGTCTACTCCCTTTCTTTATTCTGTCTCCTCTCTCCTGCCTTCTGAATAATTTCTTTAGAATACCTTTCCCCTTCAGATACCCTTCCCTCTGAAGCCAGTTATTTAAGTAAAAGGCCTTCTTCATAGGCCCAAAACCATGGTCGGAGAGGATGAAGCTGACTGCTGGTTGTGCCTGCTCCCTGAGCCTAAAAACGGCATCATCCACCCTTGCCCAGAAGCGTTCAAACTCCTGTCCATATTTTTCATTCTTTGCCTGATCATAGAGGGGATGGGTGGGATCTAAATATTTCCATAGGGCATGCTGGATCCAGTCAGTTACCGAGATCACCACCATGAAGAGATCCCAATCCTGGTTTTTCATCAGGTGTAAAGCTGCCGCAACATTTTTATCGAGGACCCGGTTTAGGTCAGTGATCAATAAATCTTCAGAGTCCCGATACCTCTTATCGCTATAGTTCACCCTTATTTCATAGCTGGAGGTAATCTTATTCAATTCTTCTTTCAAGTTTGCTGGATAGGTAATTTCCTGTTCGGGAGAAGATCCCAGTCCACTTACCATGAAACCCCTTATCGGGTAGGGAGGAAAAAGCATGGGAAAATTAACCAGGCCGATCCTTTTACCCTCTTCGCTCAACAAGTCCCAGAAGGAATTGCCCTTGAAGAACCGTGAGCTCAAATACTCAAATTCGAAATCCTCTCTTGTCCTTACCTGGAAGCCGAATACCCCGGTCTTCCCCGGATTCTTACCGCTTGCTAAGGAGAACCAGGCTGGGGCAGTTACTGGCGGCATTACACTGGTAAGCCTTCCAGAGGCACCTTCCTCTTTCAGAGATTTAAGAAAAGGCATTGTGCCTTTATCCATTAAGGGATCAATGATATCAAAAGTTGCCCCATCGAGGCCAATAATTAGGATCTTGTTATCGTTCACTGGCGTTACCCTCTCAAATAAATCCAAATGTCAAAATCCAAATGCCAAAGCTCGAATGCCAAATTTGAAATTTGGATTTTGTCATTTGACATTTATTTGAACTTTGGGCTTTGGAATTAGTCATTTCTCTAACTTAAGCCACTCATAGAGGCACTCAAGATGTCCTTGTGCTGCCTCTTTGCCCCTATTTTTCTGGATGGCCCCTATCCTTTTAACTAAGTAGAGGGGGATCAAAAGCCTTTTCAGATCCTTCTCGATTGCCATTCCTGCAAGGTAATCTTTGATCACTGCTTTTATTCTCCTGTCATTTAAAAAACAGTCCTTCAGACCTTCGGAGAGGGAAACACCTTTCCTCCCGCAGATAAACCAGAGGGATAACTTAATCAGGTCAAAGAGCGGGAGATCCCTCTTCTGATGCCTTTCCCAGTCAATAATTTTAACATCTTCCGCATCCTTACCAAAGAGGATATTTTTGGCTGTGTAGTCTCCATGGGAATAGACAACGGGAATTGATTTATCAGCGAGCGCAAGGCATTCCTCCTGTAAGGGCTTAAGCCTTTCTTGCAGTTCAGGGAATGCCTGAGTGGTTGTTTCGATCAGGGTGATAAAGAGCCGGTGGATCTCTTCTTCTCCTCTGGTTTCTTCTTTCGTGTTTACATGAAACCTTTTGATCCATTCTGCAGCTGATGTAAAACACTTGTAGGGGGTATAGCGAGAAAGGTATCCTTTAAAGGGCAGGATTCTTCCGAAGCAGTAGGATTCAAGAAAAAGAGGAAGATCTTGTAATTTGCCCTCATAGATTGGCTTCGGTACGGAAGGAGCAAGATCCTTTAAACGAGGAGACTTAAAGAACTCTTTTAGTATCTCAAAGGCTGATTTCAAGGATGACGCATAGTCCATATTGCTTGGGATCTTAGCAACCAAGACAGGTTGAGCACTGGCTTCAGTAAAGATAAAGAATACAAACTTGGGATGGATTATCCTGCCAGCTGGCAGATATGCCACTACCTTGAGTTCCTGCGGCAAGGGCAAATCTGGGCAGATCATGTTCCATCTGGAAAGGCAGAACTGTTTGAGGGAAGAGATCATGATTAATGTATTAAGAATGGGTGAAGATGAGATAACCTTGAGGGATAATCTTACTATAAAGATTTAATCGAGAAAGGATCATTATCCAAAGGTACTTAAGGTAATCAAGGGGATTCCCCTGTGAATGTAAGATAGTCAAATCCCGTATTATGTACTGCTCCACGTGCGGGGAATTGAGAGGGATGAGTCTCTTTACATTTTTGAGACTGCGATAAGGCCAGTAAATTTCAGGATGAGAATAACCAAGCATATTCAATAAATTAAATAATCTCCTTAAAGATTTACTTTTAGCTAAAAGAGTGAAGGGCTGAGGTTTGAAAAAGATGAGGAGTTCACCATTTTCTTTCAGAATCCTCTTAACTTCGGAAAGCATTCTTCTTAACGTTTCCTCATTCTCTGCAGAGGATTCCAAAATGATTACCCCATCTAAAGATTGATCAAGAAAGGGTAACACATCAATTCCTCCTTGGATAGAGATGGCATTTTCTCCATCTCTTATGGCTGAATCCTTCAATCTCCTGTAATCTGGATCAATGCGTATAAGGCGAGTCCTGAAGGATCGAGGAGAGATCTCCAGCGAACAGCCAATCTCAAGAACTCTCTCATCAGGATTACTGAAGAATAAGATGGGCCAATCCTGGCTTCTTTTCTTCTGTTTCATTTATAGATAGCCGAGTGCTTCAAGACGTTCTTTAATATCCTGGTCAAAGCCCTCTTCGGTCTTTCCCGGTAGGGTTGGAAGAAGGTTGTCTTTCAGCCATCTATCCAGTAATACCTCAAGCTCTTTTACTTTTTCAGGTGCCTTCTCTATGAGGTTATTTCCTTCTCCGGGGTCATCCTTGAGATGGTATAATTCTACCCTCCCGTCAGATGTCCTGATCAGTTTGTG
>Ga0315289_10010120_pt1 | contig 13532 bp, 26 predicted proteins | sample YL17G11_40_MG_FD_203452 | JGI IMG/M metagenome (GOLD analysis project Ga0315289, IMG submission 203452) | Sediment microbial communities from Yellowstone Lake, YNP, Wyoming, USA - YL17G11_40 | ecosystem: Environmental > Aquatic > Freshwater > Lake > Sediment | place: USA: Wyoming | collected...
GTTCCACAGTCGGCCACTTGGTTTCCTCCCCGCCCCATTATTAAAAAGAATCAAGAAGCCCTAGGCAAACTATACGGATATGGCCATGAGTGGGAAAACGGTAGGTGTAAAAAATGTGAGGTGTTGTTTTCTGTTTGGGAGCATGATAAGTGTGTGTGCCGAACCCAAAAGAAAAACCCATTCACATTGGTGGAAACTTGATGTTGTCTTTCCGTGATACTAAAGCCGAGCAGCCGTTGTGCGAAATCTGTGATGATGTACTGTTCGAAAGGACCTTGGTATTGCTCCAGCAAGCCAGAGCAAAACAGCGCTACCCTAGAGTTTTCGCTGAGATTAACACCGAAGTACGGGGTTGTCATGACGAGATTTCAAAACGTGGGAAGCTATATCTTTGGAATCGTGCGCTCGATTGCGCCCGCCGTCAGTAAGCCGCTTTTCTACCTAGGAATTCCAACAGCACTTTATTTTGTGGGCAGACTCACCGACGGGCACGTCTTAGGGTCTCTATACGCATTTTTGTTCTTCTTCTGTATTTGGGAGTACCATTAGTGAAAAAAGTTGTTTTGGTTCTCGATAACGTAGTGGCGTTCATCTACTCGCCATTTGTCATGGTCTTATGCGCTGTAATTGATAAGACACTAGATGTGTTCACTAAGATTATTTACTCAGCGGTAATGTTAGTTATTACGTGGCCCTTTCTAATATGGCTTATGTACAAAAATAGAGCAAATCTAAAGGGTCTTTCTTTGCGCTCTTATTTGTTTGGTATGCTGGACATCACGAGGAAATTGTAATGAAGGTATGCTTTCTTGACATAGACGGAGTCCTCAATTCAATTCAATCCGTTGAGAACGCGAGACGGATTGAGAGCAATAGGCTTGAGGGCACGGGGGTAAATGATCGGTGCTTTTGCCCCATGGCTATTTCCAACCTTAACGTACTTGTCGAGGATATAAATAACCTTTGGTTTGTTGTCTCATCCACTTGGCGTAAACTCCATGCCCTTGAGGAAATCCGTCAGACGCTATCCGTGGCTGGCTTTCAATACCCATGGCGTATTTTTGATAAGACACCGAGGATTTTATCTAATAGCTACCGTGGGAATGAAATACATTGTTGGCTTCAAAAGCACGCCGAGGAGTACGAGGTCAACGCGTTTGTCATCCTAGATGACGATTCAGACATGGACCCCTACAAGAGCCACCTTGTGCAAACCAAATTCCAACACGGCTTCATGTGGGAGCACGTCATTAAAGTAAAAGAAGGATTTAAGTCAGGAAACTTTTCGATATGATTCTTCAAATTTTCGACATAGACGGGACGCTTGCCAAGGAAGACAGTGACGATGCTCTACTAGTGTCTTGCTACCCAACGGTCTTGTCGAGAATAAAGTCTCTGGATTTAAAGAGAAACACTCTTATTTTTCTCACCGCTAGGCCTCAGGAATTCCACTTGGAAACTAACATATGGCTGGTGAAGTATTTAGATCACGACAACTTCTGGCTTTTTTGTAGGTCGATTCTATACCCGCGCATTTCTGACATCGCAAGATACAAACTTGATAAGATCCGAGAGCTGATTACCACGTATTCTCCTGAGGAAGTTCATTTCTATGACGACGACATTTGCAATCTATGGACGGTCAAACGCAGCCTTCCCGACGTGCGCTTATATCGAGCCCTAGCTGGGGAGCTGCAAGCATTTGGAGATAGTTAATGCGGATCTATTTTGGCGGCACAAAGCCCTACCTTCTTGCCTCTAAGTTAGATTTTACCGAAAGCCCTAAAGAAGATTGCGAATGGCTGCTTTACACCGCATCTCCACGTAGAAAAAAAGATTTCCGCCTGCTTGCGGAGATCGCAGAGTGCGTAGACATGGTGCACAAATGTCCTAAAAAAGTCATCTTCCTTTCCCTGCCAGTTGACATGGACGCCGCGTGCTATGACATATTTTTCGACATACCTCAGACAATGACTATGTCAAAAATTGGGGATATTGTTATCGCTAATGGCGGCCAGTGGTTTGTTTCCCTTGATGACGTGGTACGGTTTCTGAGGGGCATGCCATGCTAAAACTATTTTGGTATGTGCTGATTGTCCTTTTGGGACTAAATTACATCTATAAAGTCGGGGTTACTCTACATAACGATTCCATAACCAAAGGCTACGCATACGCGGAAGAAAAGAAAGCCCCAAATTTTCCCCCCGTCTTTGACGCCGTAGATTATGTGGAAACCCATGATGGCGATACTTTTTACGTAAATCTACCCAGCCTTCCTCCCGTCTTTGGGGCTCGGATTCCTGTTAGAATATCTCACATCGATGCCGCAGAAATTAATGGGAAAAGGCGGTGCGAAAAACGCATGGCAGAAGCCGCTAAGGCCAAGCTCACTGTGTTATTAAGTACTGCTAAGATTATTAGTCTAAGGAACGTCAAGCGCGATAAGTACTTCCGTTTGAACGCAGAGGTGCTTGCCGATGGCATAGAGGTGTCACATTGGATGCTCTCTAAGAGCTTGGTATATAAATACGAGGGTGAAACGAAGCCCTCGGTTAACTGGTGTTCTTTTTCCCAGTAAGGCTAACCATGCGATTTCGTATCTTTATATTGGAAGACCCTGACGAACGTGATCGCGGCTATTCTCTAAAAGGGATCAAAGTACCGCTCACCACCTATACGCCCGTCGAAGCTCCACGTAATATACTAAGCTATGATGATTCCCCAGCTTATGGGAAATACGCCCAGTATTGGAAGATTCCCACTTGCCTTTTGGTACTAGCTAGGCCACAATTGTCTAGACATTTAAAGGGAATTGATAACTTGTTGGTTCCAACAGATTGGTGTGACGTAGCTCCTATAGGGGGAAGATAACAATGACAAATAGAAAAGCACTACTTCTTTTAGCAGCCTTCGGGACGGGTTCGGGCGTTGTGGGATGGAATGTACTCCTAAAGAATGATGCAAAAAAAGAAGTCAGATCAGTAGAAGTAAAATCTCCTGTAGCGAAGCCCATAGAAACCCCAACCCCTACGGCTAGACCCGTGCAATTAAACCCAGCGGTCAAGCAAGTGTCACAACAAGCTAAAAACGCGGTAGAGCTTGCCGATCTCATCAACGTGGAGAGAGGTAAAAAGGGTCTTCGTGTTTTAAGAACAACGACTTTACTCAGCGAAGCATCCCAAACCCACGTCGAGTATTTGCTCTCAGAACAAAAGTGTTCCCATAAAGGCAAAGACGGTCTCCTGCCTTGGCAAAGAGCTAAAGCGGACGGTGAGGTTGTTGGCTGCGGGTATGCTACCGCCAAGGAAATCCTTTCCGCTTGGATGACCTCTAAGGCCAATCGTGACTTTGTGTTACACCCAGATGCCAAAAGGTTGGGAGTGGGCTATGTTGACATGTATTGGGTTGTGATGTTCGGGTTCTGACATATAGATTCTTTAGTAGGGCCAAACCTTACTAAGGATACTTTCATGCTTGAAAATCAGGTTGCTATTTTCATTGAGATTCTTCGTGCCGACTCCGAATTAGACATACCGGAAGACTACGAATACGACTTCGTGATCGACGCCGACACCGGTCAGGACATCACCATCCACGACGAGATTGAAAACGCCATATGTCTGCGCGTCACGCACTTCGCCATGCAGGATAAAATCGAAAACCGTTTAGACATTGAGCTGTTTGAGCAGGGCTTTGAGGGCTACTACTGTCTGCTATTCGACTACCGACTAGTTGACGGAGACTACGACTTCTACATCTGTGAGCGGTTTTTTATGGACATTCGCGAATGCGAAACCAACCAGTTGATATACACCGCCGTCATCAATTCTTTGGCGTCAGAATTCGATGAGACCAAAGCGAAAATCATCCTCACAAAAAACTCCATCTGCTAATTGTCTTAAAACTTCCGAGTTTTTCTTAAAATTTATCCAGTAAAATCAACGTATAAAAATATAGTTCAAAAAACACTAAAGTTTTTTGAACTCCTGCCGATGGGAGGGTATGAGTTAAAAAACACATTAACAAAGGAGACAAGCGTGAAAAGAATAAAGGTGCTTTTTATAGACGACGACGAAAGTACATGTGAGTACATGTTTGAGGTGTTAAAGCAAGAATGCCGCCAAATGGACATTACAGTGGAATCTGACGGCGATGCTGCCCGTACACTTATCATGAGTGGAGACTTTGATATTGTTATCTCCGATCTTTACCTTTCTCCTACGGTACGTGGATGCGACTTATTGCATCTGGCAAAAAAGGGTGGGTCTTTTACCGTAGTTTTTTCTGGCTATGAATCCCCACCATGCCCGTCTCGAGACTATTCGCTAAACAAGCCTCTCGATAAGGAGCGGTTGAAAGAGATGTGGGAACTGTATGAGCAAGCGTAAACCAATACACGGGGGAATTTCTATGAAAACGTGCTGCCTATGTGATGTGGGTGTTGACCACGGCACCCTTTTTCCAATCGGAGATGCTAAGGTTATATGCAAAGAGTGTATGGATGTCGTTATGGCCTCTTACCATGAATTCCTAGAGTCGAGATCTAAGGAGGAGCCATGCGAGTGCGAGACGTGATTTTGTTCATACACGCGGCGTTAGCTCTGAAAATGTGGTTTGTTTGTATCGAACACATTAAATGTCAACAGCCACGGCCAGTTTACGTGGCAGAAAGGACTGTGCGATGACATTAGACAACCTTGAGGCGATGAAAAGAAAGATTGCCGACGATTTCGCCCAACTTGCACACTTTAGGCGGCAGTTGCCTTTTGTTAAGATTGGCGAGCTAACGTTTGAACTGATTCCGGTGTCCTCGGAAGAACGTCCGCTCACGGACTTAGACATTTTGTCTTGTAACTTTACCCTTAAACCCGTCTTCGTAGGCTAGGTGGTAAAATCAAATGGCATTTTAACTAGGGGGAATTATGTTAGAAGAAAGTTTGAAGGAGATGTCCTTAATGATCAAGGCCACCCAGCAGCGCATTGAAGACTCGGAAAACATATTGGGTTATTGCGTAGGAAACGACGAAGGAAAGGGCGATGAGATCATTGATCAGATGCTTGACCCGATCCTCGTCATAGATGCGTGGGGAAAGTTTGTTTTTGCTAACAAAGCAGCGACCTTGCTGTATGGGTACACAAAGCAAGAATTTCTTACCATGTACATTTGGAACCTTAATTGCGCCGTGACCCACGAACAGATTTGCGTAATCGTCCGCAAAATATTTGACGGAGAGACACTGAAGTTTGAAACTATGCATAGAGGTAAAACCGGAAGTGTTTTTTCCATCGAAATTCACTCTTCAAAAATTCACTTGGAGTGCAGCGAATATGTGCTTGCTGTTTGCCGAGATATCACCGAGCGTAAGACGTTGGAAGCTGACTTGAGGTGTGCTAATGAATTGTTAGAAGCTTTCATTGCACACTCCCCAATATATACTTACATTAAATCAGTCTCACAGACAGAAAGCCGCGTAATTCAGGCCAGTGAAAACTTTAAAGACATGATAGGCATGTCCAGAGAGCAAATGATTGGAAAGACATCGGCGGAACTCTATCCACCAGAGTTCGCCGAAAAGATTACCGCCGACGATTGGGGGGTTATTTCCGCAGGAAACACAGTTGAGATAGCGGAGGAATTTAATGGCAGATCTTATACGACCATCAAGTATCCCGTTAAGATTAACGGAAAAAACTTTCTTGCTGGATATACTATAGATATCACCGAACAGAAAAAGGCAGAAGAACTTCGGGTACAAATTGTACGTGACAATTACCTCGCGTACATAGACTCCATATTTAACGGGGGGGGAGTAATCGCGTATGAAAATTTTAATCGTAGAAGATGATTACGCTTTCCAAGAACTGGCACGTGGCATTGTCATGACCGTGCTCTGCGATCCACTAGACATCATCGTCGTGGACAACGTCCCCGATGCACTGGCAGCCGTGGATAAGAGCGTGGATCTGGTCATTTCAGACTACGACTATGCTGGTGGCGGCTTCCCTGCTTTGTTGCCACAGATCTCGGAGTTAAACCTAGATTATGTCGTGATGTCTTCAGAGATGCGGAAAGATGTGTCACCGGAGCGCTTCATTTCAAAATCCGTTTTGATAGCGGGTCTTCGGGCTAAACTGAAAAGTTTAGCCGCGTAACTTATTGCAAGAAAAAGTTTACAATCACTTAGCTTCCTCAGGTTTACAATTGGGTTTACAATTGATCAGCGGGAGCCCCCTGCGTTTTAAATCAAGCTCCACAAGCATTCGCAAATACCCAGAAACTCCCATCTTTCTTCCCGTCTTAGGATTTTTCAGCTCCTGCACGACGCGGTTCACTAGCTTTCGAATGTGTGGGGTGACCTGAGGCGGTGAGAGATAAACAAGCTCCTCGGTGTCCCACTGAGAGTAGTCCAAGGGCTTATTGGCAAGCCCCATGGCTGCCGTAGCCGCTAGTTCCAAGCACTTGCGCTGGGCTACGGGATTATCTGGGAACATGGCTTGCACTAGCTCAGAGGCCCCATGCCCTCGTTTTAACGCCGCCTCGGTCTGATGCACGGCGGTATGGCAGCCACTGTCTAGCCGGAAGATATTCTCAAGGGCGTCGCTACCCCCCGAGGCACGCTTGACAGCGTGGTGCTCGTGAATGAGTGCCTTGGGGGTTATTTTCCCGCAGCAGTCGCATTTATACCTGTCCAAGGGGTTCGAGTCTTTTAAGTACGTAGGCATTACAGACACTCTTTCAAAGTTACTAGCGTAAAGCCGCGGGCTCTGGCTAAATCGATTACCTCAGGAAGTAGCTCCAGCGTCGCATGCCTTTTGTCGTGCATAAGGACAATGAAACTTTCTTTGGCCGGATTAGCAAGGTTTAATGCTTGCACGTAAATATTTCTCATCTTTTCTTTAGACACCTTCGGATTCCAGTCGGCGGCGTCAAGATTCCAAATCACCACAGAATACCCCATGCCTTTAAGCTTATCATAAACCCTTTGGTCTACGTTACCAAAAGGAGGCCGTAGGACTTTTTCCGAAAGCAAAGCGTTTTGGGTTTCTTTCACTTCGGATTCAATTTTAATGTCAGTAAGCCTAGAAAGATCTGGGTGGCTAAAAGTGTGGTTGGCGATCTGGTGACCTTTTTCTTGGGTAGTTTTCAGAAATCCACGCTTCATTGGGCTAAGGAGGGTTTCTCCTACGACGAAAAAGGTGGCCGTAACCTGCTTTCTTTCTAGAATTTCTAAAAGCTCGGGGTAGTATTTGGAAACCCCGTCGTCGAAGGTCAGAGCAAGAAGTCCGTGGCGAGTGCAAGAACTATGTACGCCTAGTGGAAGATGCGTGGTCAGCCCTAGGTTCAGAACGCAGATAACTACTAGGATGTATTTACCCATCGCGTCACGTCCTAACAATAGTTTTTAAGTTCCTCGCTTAAAGAATCTAAATGATTGCAGGCGAACGAGTTTTAGTAGATCTTTTGCCGTAACCTTCTTAGCCAATCGGTTTTCTTTGGATTTTCGTAGAAGCGTGACGACTAGTCCTCGTTTTGTTTTCGTAACAGAGAGTACGCCGATGTGTTCTTCGGTTTCTTTCAAAATCTGCTCTGCAAGCTCCTGAGGGGCTGCGTAGAAGAATCTGCGGATGTTTTTATCTCGGTCTTTTTTGAATCGTGGTAGGAATTTCTTCTTTTTGGCTTCTGCTAGAAAATCAGAGTATCTGGTTTTGATCTCAACTTCAAAAATATACATGCTTCGCGATATGAAAATGAGATCGGCTTCTCCCCAGTTGAAAAACCCCCAAGATACGTTAGGAATCGCCAAAAGTCCTTTTCGCAAAGCAATGGGGCTTTTCTTGTAAAGGACTAGCGCGTTTTGGATTTCTTTGGAGTTCATATGCGGGTGAGCTTCCCAGCGTTCATGTGGAACGTTTTTATAATATTGGAAGCATTAACTTTTTGGCCCGTGCATATTATCTCGTTTTCGTGTGCATATACGTCATTTACGTCTGTTTCACTCATGTCTATAATTTGTTCATCGGCAGGAACTGTTTTTTCAAGAAGTAATACAAGCTTTTTATTTTCGGTTCCGCGTTCAAGCGTGACAAAGGATAGTGCGGAGTCTTCGCTTTTAGACCAAGACTCTAGGATCTCGGGAGACTCTTTTAGGTCTGTTACGTCATCTACGACTATAGCACGGTATAATGTCCTAGGGGAAACTCCTGAAGGAGTCCATTCCCCTTTCTTATACGAGTTAATTAGGGGACGGGGATTACCAAAAATCCACGCGTTTAGCATCTTGAGGGTAGAATTCCCTTTAATTTTAACAACTCTATAGGTTGCGTGAACCTGCTCAATAAAGCCAACGGCTCTATGCTTTAGCTTTTCAACCTTATGAAGGAGGTAGTAGTCGTGAGTGTCTTTCTCCGGCTTGGTGTCAATATCTGGCGGAGCTTCTGAGAACTTCTTTAACTTCTGTACTTCCTTAAGCATGAAGTCTTGGTACACATCCCAGTCAATGTTGTCATTCTCAACCGCTTTTCGCTCCAGACTTCCGGTGGAGAACTCATGGGCATATGGGTATTTATAGCCCATGGCGTCTTCGAGGATCTTCTCCCCGATTTCATGAATGATCAGATACTTATAGAGATCAATCTTGCGGCCATCTTTTAAGACAAGCCACCTTGGAAGCCTGCAGTCAATGTAGATCGTTTTACCTTCGACGCTGTAGCCCGCAAGGCAAACGACTTCATAGCTATTATTAATGGTAATATCGTGCGTGGCTACGTACTGGTAGACGTCAGCGACGAGTTCCATCAGCAGCACTTCGATCTCTTTGGGAAGATTTCTTGGCTTTATCATGTGAGGCTCAAGTGTTTCGGGCCTTCTTCGTCATCTTGCGTTTTTCTAAGTGCGTCCATCAGCGCGTTGATTTTCTGTAGCGACTGGCTCACGCGCTCAAGGCGCTGCCTGTAATCCGATTGTCCGCGCTGTTCGTGCTTATCGAACACCGAGGGTTCGCTGGCTTGCTTTTTGTCCGGTTTGCTATCTCGGCTAAAGTCCACCGAGATCACATTTCCCATCTGCTCAACTTTCTTGGCAATCTCACGCTTGGCTTCTTTTCCCTTATTCACGGGATGTGAGTACTCGGAGTCGCGATAGTGCTTGAGCTTTCCGGACTTCATGTCACTCTTGACGCGCTCGTTGTCCTTGGACATCTGCTCCTTGCGCTTTTTCTGCTTCTCTCTGTTCTCACGAATGCTCTTATCCCACTTGGCATCTGCGGTCACCTTGGTGCCTTGCACGCACTCGTAGGCCTTTTCTAAGACCGCTAGGAGCTTCTTCTCGGTGGCCTCGTCGTAGTGGAGAGCGAGAATGTCGGAGGCAAGTTTCAAAAGCTTGCCAGCTAGACTGCTCGGAGCAGCTACAACCAGATACTTATCGTGAAGTTGCTCTATGAAATTCATTTTTTAGCTCCCCGTTATTTCTAGAATATCTTCATCAAGCATTTCAAGGAGCGACTCACACGCCGCCCCCATTTTAGTTCTAAATTCCTTCAGTCCGTCAATGTCTCTAGCAAGTACTAAGTCGGTGACAATGCCAGATACCTCAGAGTAAAAAGGCGATACCGACGTCACTACGAGTCTAGAAATCCTCCCCTGACTACACATTCTTTCCTCGAGGAGTATCCGTTGCTCGTCGGCGGTCATGTCTGCTGTAATGGCGTAGTTTAGCTCTACCTTAAGTACGTTGTCGCTCACGTGGGCTTCCTGTCGATTATCTTCGGTTGCTCGCCGGGTACGTTGATTTCCTCGGGCTCCTTGAGGTTTACCAGTTTTTTGTAAAGCACTGGATGTTCGGACATCAATTTACGCCTTAGATCCATGGACAAATGGTAGACAAACCAAGACATGAGGAAATGGATCTCAACGTCCGTCATGTCATCCAGATGTGCACCCTGCCGGATGGACGTCTCGACTTTGTATTTGTTTGCTAGTGCGGTAACGAATTTCATTTGTTTCTCCTGAGAATGTTAGAAGTTATTCTTGGTCAAAGGCTGGCTTAACACCGAGCCATTGGGCAATCTTGGTTGAAGTCTCTTTGGTAAAATTCCAGTACACGGGATGATATATGACGTTCGAGCCCTTGCTTGCCAGAGTTCCCGTGGTGATGTCTAACGCCTGACCATTGTACAAGAAGCGCACGGGATGGCCGGTTTTAATCATTTCTTTCTTGACCTCGGCGAGTTGCTCTGGGGCTAGCTTCGGGCCTTCGAGGGCAGCGCGGACATTATACTTCTTGCCAACGGTTTCTATGAAATTCATTTTATCTCCTTAAATCAAACCCAATGCCAGAAGCCATGACGGCGAGCCGTCATCCCCGTAGCCATCGGTCTCGGTTTTTTTGCCAGTAGGTGTCTTAGCAATTCCGTCGCTCATCCATTTGTTCATGGTAATAATTGAGGGCTTGGTAAATCCAGATACGGTAGTGGGTAGGCTAGAAATGGCAGCCTTAAAAGTACGATTGGAGTCATCGTCTCCCTGCACCGTAATCTCGCAAATGTAATGCCCGTTATTCTTATCGCCAAAGAACTTGACGTCAACGGGTGAGTCTTTGGGGAAAGTTCGACCGTCTTTGGTCTTAACATCGCGCTTTAGCTTTCTGGCGGCTCCTAGGGCCGCGCTGCCTTGAGTACGCTTTGCCCTGCGATCTTGGGCACCGAAAGGATCCGCCCTGTCGAGCTTCGCATCCCGCTTCGCCTCTCGGTGGCCCTTGCCTAGCATGTTTTTCGGCACGCCAGAGCCCTTGTAGAACTTCTCTAACTTGGAGGGGTCTACTTTGGAGCGGCTAACTATCTTTGCGTTCTTGTTCTCGGGGCTTTCTTTTAGCTCTTTTAAATCGTCTTTGCAATCTTCACGCTCTTCGTATCCCGAGTAGATCGAGCCATCCCCCTTGATAACAAACCACAGATAACGTGCGGCGTCTTTCTTTTCCTGCGACGTGGGTCCGCCTGTGATTTGTTTCGAGCCGAAGCTGTCTTTATGGAAACGGCAGGGCTCAAACGCCGAGGACTTGTAGTCGTCGGAGTAATATGTCTCTTCAATCCATTTCTTTAGCTCGTTCATAAACTTAGCGTCGATGTCATTTTGACTCTGGACATCGTCGAAGATCACATAGTCAATGCCATCAACCTTAACAATCATCATGCCGTCGGTTATCTTCCACGCGATCTTGATGGGCTCGTTGGTCTTGATGACGCCAGATGCGGCTTGGACTTTATACTTGCTACGTACTATGTCAGTAAATCTCATTTTGTGAACTCCTTGGGTAGATCGAAGGTTTCTATTTTATCTTTAGGCAAAACTCGGGTTTTACTGACGAGGTTCTTCATATTAAAAAGAACAAGCATCCGCTCATGCCAGCCAAAGGCGTTGTCTACAATTGAGTAATCAATTCCGCTTTGCACTAAAAATTCTCGAAGCTTATCTGTATAAGTGCTCTTAACAGCATCCTCATTAATCAAAATATTCAAAAAAGTATCTGCGTCTATATCCGAGGCCTTTGCATGCTTTTCAATTCGAGAAACAACGTCTTTTCTTTTTGTCCCGATAACATATGTGCCAACAAAATCCACGGCTCTAGCCACGGGGATTCGGGCATCTGAAAGGTTTGTCCCGCGTCTTATGACGACTCGGTATAGCTTTCTAGCACCTTTAGCATACTTCCGTGCGGTGTCGTAGTGGGTGGTCAGGTACAGCCCGGGGCCGTGTTCCCACCTCCCACCCTTGTGCATAATGGCGTCTTTCTCTATCTCAAGATTACCACCATGCCATAACGTCAACGTGCTGGCACAGACCGTGTACTTAGCCTTTACTTGTGCAAGCCATCCCATCATATCACTCAAACTTATGTCCCATGCGCTCCAGCTCTCTGGTTAGCTTGCCGTGTTGCTCGAGCATGTTTTTCTTCTTCAGTTCCTCGGCGTCGTTAACGAACTTGACTTCGTTCTTCACGACAAGCTCTTTGATGGCGCGGTTTAAATCCCCACAGTCTTCTTTATTTAGGTCATGACCTGCGGCTCGCGAGATGGACTCGTAGGTTTTGATTCGGCCTTCGGGGTCTGCAAATCTTTTTTGATAAAATCCGTGAAGGTCATAGTGTGCAATGAAGCCGAAGTTTAAGGACAAATGCGTATAGAGAGACTTGGTGAACTTTCCTTGGGCAAAATCATTCTTAATAAAATTCACCAAGGCTTTGTAAATAAGCTCTTTGTCCTTAGCCTTTGTGTATTGTCCGTCAGAAAACACAGGCATGGTGACGGATTTGGCGGCTGGCGTTTTTTGGGGAAACTTTACAACGTCCCCAGCTTCTATTCGGTATTTTTTAGCAAGAGACTCGAAAAAACTCATGACAACTCCTTAGAAGTCTTTTAACTGTATGTCTTCTGCCAAAATTCGGTCTTCCAGATTGGAGGCAACGAGCTGCTCTACACTATAGAGCTTTGACAAATTGACATAGCTTTCGGGGTTATTTAGGTCCTGCAGAGGTACGGGAGGAAGAATTCTGTCCTTGGCATCGGGGGATCGGAATTTTAATAGGATTTGGCCTGTGCGGCTGTTTCTGGCAACGACTTTTCCTTGGCTCAATGCCTTGGCAAATTTGACTGATCTCATCGGCGTGCTCCTTTTCTTTTTTCTAATAATTAATCTTAATCAATATTAACTCAAGCTGGCTACTTGTTTTTTGTGCCCAGTGAGCGCCGATACAAAGTTTTCAATGGTTAGCTTCACTTCGAAGTCGCCGTTGGATTTTATGGACATCGGACTGGCTTGGGCGCGTCCCTTGGCCGCCACTTGCGCCCCCCTGCCCTCCGACCTACCACCACCTACGGTGGGCTCAGACGGCGCGGAAATCCTCGTACCAGCGATTTGCTTGTCGTCGAAATTTGTGGGAGCAGCTTTTTTTGCTTGCTCGTACAGGAAGCCACCGGCTTCTGGAATCCTCGCGGAGGCTAGTGACCCAATTGCCGCTCCCCCTTTGTACTTGGCATCTAGAGCGTCATATCCTCCCGACATACTCATGGCCAGATCTCCGGCGGCTACCACATTTCCAATGTAAGGAATCATGCCAGCAAGCTCTGCCACCATTTGCGCTTTATCGCTCGGGGTAATGGACTTCGGGTCTTTCTGCCATTTTTTATAGAGTTCCAACGCGCTGTTTATCGCAAAAGCGCCTGACACAATATTCCCAACAAAAGGAATCATCTTTAAGCTTTTGGTTGCTAACTTTAGCCCCTTAGCGGCAACGACTCCGGTTTTGACGATCTTAGCGGCCTTGGCGGCCTTGGCAAGTTTGGCGGCTTTAGCCATTTTGGCTAGCGTATAAACTCCCGCTCCCGTGCCCACGGCGGCGGCTCCAGCAAGAGGGGGGGCTGTGCTTGACTTTTCTTCTTGTGGCTTTTCTCCCTCTGTCGTTCCCTCGGGGCCCACCGGCTTCCCGCCTTCCGGAGCTTCTGCGGCTTTGGCGTCTTTAGTCCAGAACATTGCGCCAA
>Ga0315289_10010121_pt1 | contig 13531 bp, 19 predicted proteins | sample YL17G11_40_MG_FD_203452 | JGI IMG/M metagenome (GOLD analysis project Ga0315289, IMG submission 203452) | Sediment microbial communities from Yellowstone Lake, YNP, Wyoming, USA - YL17G11_40 | ecosystem: Environmental > Aquatic > Freshwater > Lake > Sediment | place: USA: Wyoming | collected...
CAAGAGAGTGGACTAGGGAGATTTTTGAAAGGATTGCAATAAGATGGCCAAGATTTCCGAGGAATCCTCCGACAGTAATTATAAACTTCGATCATCCCAATTTAAGGAAGCCTCTGGATGAGCAAATAATGAATGCAAGAGAATTCTTCAGAAAGCAGGACGGCGTTTTACGAGAATTCCTAATCAAACCAGAAACAAGAAGATCAAAAAAACTTAACATTGACGGAATACTCTCAGGATTGCCCAAGATGAAGAGATTTGATATCCTGGGTTTTGCAGAAAAGGACTTGGGTAATTCAGTTCATGACCGAATGATAGCGATTTCGAAAATCAGATCTTCCATGGATGAACAAAGAATCAAGAAGCCCATTCACATTTTTGGATCTCTAGACCCAGTTACCACTCCATTATACTTCATTTCTGGTGCTGATATCTTTGATGGACTATCCTGGCTTCGATTTTCTTTTCACAACGCAGACGCGTATTATACGGAGAGTCTTGGTCCAAAGATTGAAGGAATCAAACTCTCAAGAGAACAAATATGGGCACGCACCATATTCAAGAACCTGAATTATCTGATCGAACTCAGAAATAGAATGGAACGATTCCAGCAAACGATGGATTTCAGCATATTCGAAGATAATGCGACTTTTCTTAAGAAGAGCTATGAGCAATTAATGAAACAGATAGGGGGAATATTCTAATGGGTGGAACTGGAGGCACATCCGGCGGAGCATATTCCCCTGGCCGATACGATAGAATGATGAGAGAATCTATTGATACAACAAGGGTTGCCCAATACAATGACGAGGTCAATAGCGGAATTAGCGAAATACTGTCGGAATACAATAGTAGAGATACTGTAGCGGTTTCGGAACACCTTGATGAGATAAAAGGCATAATCGAAGAAGACATCAGGGGAATTGACCTCAGTTATGGAGGATCAGTGAAGAAGCATACATATGTAGACGGTCTGAGTGATATTGATGTGATTCTTACAGTTAACAGATCTGAATTAATTGATTCATCCCCGAAGGAGATACTCTCATACATCGAATCAAAATTGAGAAATCATCTAACAGATGCTGAAGACATAAGAGTCGGTGATCTTGCGGTCACTATTAGATTCCACGACGCGCTGGAGATTCAGTTGTTGCCAGCTATTCAGACCAAGAATGGACTTAAGATTGCAGAAGCTGGCTCGAATAAATGGTCAAATATCATAAGACCCGAGAATTTCGCTTCGAAGTTGACCGAGATCAATCAGAATTGCGGTGGCAAGGTCATCCCCACGATTAAGCTTGCTAAAGGCCTATTCGCCAGCCTTCCCAAGGATCAACAATTGACGGGATATCATATAGAATCAATGGCGATCGAGACATTCGAGAGATATCCGAGTTCCCTTCCCAGATCACCCAAGCAAATGCTTGAATATTTTATTCACCGCTCAAGCGAAATCATTAAAAAGCCAATAGTGGACAAGACTGGACAATCTCTCCATGTTGATGATTATCTCGGCAATGCGAGTTCGATTGAAAGGGAGAAGGTTGCCTATGCACTCAATACGATACATAATAGAATGATGAACGCAAATCAGACAACTTCTTCCGGGGATTGGCTTAGAATCGTTGAAGGGGATTGAATGCAAAATCCAATCGCAACGGAGTATCAAATGGCAAAGGAATTCGTTATCTCCATGGGGTATGAGAAGGAGATTATTTGGCAAAAGGGACGTTCCCTTGAGGAAATTGATGAATCCTCTTTTCTTCGTGAATTAGCCTGGGTAGTACTATCTTCCGGGTTTCGGGAAAAGGTCATCAGAAACATCTTCCCAGAGATATCTAAGGTATTCTTCTACTGGGAAGATCCACAAAGAATAGTCGCCGAGGAGAAGACATGCCTTCTTCAAGCTCTCAAGATCTTTAATAATAAATCGAAAATGTCAGCAATAGTTATCGCGGCTCGAAGAATCGATGAAATTGGCTTTAATCAATTGAAGGAAAGAATCCGAGAAGATCCACTTGAGACCTTCACACAATTCCCATTTATAGGACCAATTACAGCATATCATCTTGCTAAGAACATAGGCATTCCGATTGCAAAACCTGATCGCCACCTAGTCAGAATTGCTGATCTGAATGGATTCACAGATGTGCAAGAATTCTGCAGACAGGTATCTGAGTTATCGGGTGACAGTGTATCCGTCGTTGACATCATTTTTTGGAGATTTGCAACTTCATGTCCTGATTACATTGGAAGACTTATGCCGTACCTAAAATCAGAAGATTTAATTGTCGATTCAGACGAAATAGGATGCATATCATGATTGAATTGCTAGCGGGTCGGAATATCCAAATTGCAGGAAGCATCAACCAAAAGGCGAGGAATAAGGATGCAATCTTTTCTCATAAAGTCGTGAGGACCATTGCTTATAGACTACTTCAGAAAGGCGCTGCTTTGGTCAGCATGGTCGATGAGGAACCTCGATTAGACCCTGCTGAGCGCGATAGCCCAGCGGCTATCTTCTATTGGGATGTGATTGAATCCGCCTGTCAGTATATGAATTCGAATGCAAAGGAAGTCGGAGAAAGAATCCTTTTGCATCTAGTCTGTTCCGATCAATCTGTCAATCGGGTGCCTAAACACAGGAAGCAACTTTGGCAGAAAATCATGGGTTCTAAGCATGTCTGTCTTCACAAAATAACTCCAGGATGGACATCGAGCTATCTAATTCGAAAGAAACAGGAAGAACTCTCCGATGCCGTTGTGATCCTTGGAGGTTCGCAAGGCATCGAGCAATCTGTCTCCTTGTACATTTCGCACGGCAAATCGGTAATGCCTCTTAATATACCTCTCGGTTCGAATACCGATGATGGAAGCTGTGTTGCCTCAAGATTTTTTTCTGAAGCTGTTAGTAGGCCTGATATCTTCTTCCCGAGGTCATCGGAGACTCTATCGTCAAGTCTTCAGGCATTATCTTACGCATATTGGGAAGAGAAACCGGAGAACTATGCAAAGGGAATAACCGATCTTTTGAGCGGTTGCGTGAAACCGCAGATATTCTGCGCAAGATTGCTAAATAGTAAATCGAAGAGATACAAATCAGTTGAGAAATTCTGCCATGAGATTGTCTTTAAGACCGCAGAGTCAAAAGGTTACAAGTGCATCGAGATCGGAAGATCGCGCTCCAGAAAAGCTTTCCTAAATGTAGAGATATTCTCGGAACTAAATAGATCCAGCATTCTTATTGTTGATTTGACTGGGGTGCGCTCCAATTGTCTCATCGAATTAGGATATGGACTAGGCTTGGGCAAGAATATCATTCTGACTGCAAGACAAAAGACCAGGCTCCCATTTGATATTGATAAGATACCAGTGTTCTTCTGGGACATTCGAAAAGATTCTGCAAGATTGATGAAAGAATTCAATGAACACTGGCAGATCAATCTTGGTACACCATCATTTTCGGATTTATGATCGATGTCTCTTGCGAGATCAGAGTATCTCCAATCTGATAACCTGATCATGCTCCCATGCTTGCATGGGCTCCTGGACCAATTTGAACACTGCAGAACTGTTAAGGCCATTTAACATTTCCTTCGGAAATCAATTCTATTGAGTTGAAATTCATCGCTGCTTGACTTCCACGAAGGTAGGTCTGGCCATCAATTCGTTGCGCTTCTTGATGAGCGCTTCAAACTCGGCAAACTCCTCTTTGCTGATTAGTGCGGCAACATCGTAGATATCGAGATTCTTCTTGCCGTAGGCTTCCGGGTCGTTCTCGGCGAGGTCGTCAAGATACTTGAGGTATCTGGCCTCTTTCTCTTCGATCTTCCGTTGGATTCCTTCGGATTCCCGACTTCGAGGAGGGGATATCAGTCTGTACACTTTCTCATCTGGCTTGATTTGCTCTGCCTTCCTCTCCGCGGCAGAAGGCGCCGACTTAGTATTGATGTGCGTCGGACGAGGTTTCCCGGCCCTGATTTTCCCGGTGTCGCGGAAGCGTTCGAGGACGACTTTTCTCTGCTCTTTGCTCATCTCGCCGTACCAAGCTATGACCGCCAGATCCTCGGCCCTGGGCTTATCGGCATCGGAAAGCTCCGCTCTGATTGAATCTACGAAACTTGCCCAGAAGGTCCCGGTCGGCTTCTCCGGAGTGCCGACCGCCGAGTCGGTCCCGGGAAGGCCATGACCATCGAACTTCTTCAGCAGCTCATAGGCATCGAGCTTGGGCATGACGAGGACATGCGTCGGACGGGGATTCTCAGCGTTCTTCGTGGTCTTGTCCCGGTAGATGACCGGCTTCTTGATGGCCGCGTTGCAGAGGGAGCATCTGCCGGTGAGCCTCTCCGGATTCTCTGCGTCGGGGAGATAGATGACGTCCGTCCCCCTGACAATCTTGTCCTGGACCGGGCATATGAAGAGTTCAAGAAACTTCGTCATCGAATTTGCACTTCCATCCTTTGTCGCCCCTATTGATTCGATTGATCCGTTTCCTACATGGTTCCGCGATTTCCGTTTCTGCCTGACATGTCGTTATATTCGGACATATGACCAATCATAAGGGAAAGGTTTAATTTTTCCTTTCGCCATGCTCTCATTGTACTCGATTAGGAGATGTCATAGATGAGAGAGCAGATAGACCTCAGGATACTGAGATTCCTTAAGAGGGAGGATTGGCCCGTGACGACGGAGATGGTGGCTAAGGAACTCTCCATCTCCTGGAACACCGCCCAGGTTCATCTCTACAAATTGCTTGCGGAGCAATCGATAAGAGGCAAGCGCGTCGGCAGACAAAATCAATGGATGATAACGGACGGAGGAAGAAAGAAGATCGCATCTTCAGATAGAGAACCGAAGGCGCTCGGCAGGTCGAAATGAGCGGGATGCGTTCTGAGCGGAAGACCGGAATTCAATCTCCGTTTCCCCATTTCCTCGTTGACAGCATCTGTATTTCGATTTCCTGGCTCACAGCCGATCGCCCTATCGTTCTTACGAGATGGACAGGGACATCCTCGTAGGAGACATTTCTCTGACGGCAATCGAATAACGACGCCAGCAGTTGAGGCTCCTTTCGAGGCCTGCTCCGCCGGTCTATCGTGGCGGCAAGCCTCCCGGCGCCGGCAGAAAAGGCATCTGGAGCAAAATACTCCGGGAATGAGGAATATCCGGACGGCTGGCTGCTCATGAACGCCTTCATCTTGCCGATAGCGTTTTTCCGCCACGCAGGGGAATTCGGAAGGACTTTCGCATGTCGCGTTTTGAACTGACGATTGAACCGCCCTTTTCTCGCCCAGAGTGTAATCTCCTTCATGGTTCCGCTAAAGGCGAAGGCGTTGGCGAGCGCCTCCTCGAGAGGCTCGTCATAGTCGACCGGCCGACAGTACTCCTTCACAAAGTAATCCTCGTAGCAGGGAGATCCTTTGATGAATTCGATGGCTGAGGCGGATATCTCTGTCGCGAAGTGAAAGAACTCGTGCAGGAAGAGCAGCCTGAACGCCAAAGCATAAGAGAGCGGATCCGTCACGGCTCTTTTGGGCAGTCTCGTCTGAGGATCGTTGAAGACCTTCAGGGCAAGGTAGCTCACGCTCGCATCCGGGATGTATATTCCCCAGCTGTTCCGCGCGAACCTGTGGAACGGGCAGTACCATGCGAGGGCGTCCGTCCCCCTTTTCTCGATCTCCCCTGCCATTGGTCCATTCGTATCGTCGAAATAGGTGGTGTTCTCGACGATCGGCATGGAAATGTAATCCCCACCGTCGGCGCTCCTATCGAGCCTCGTTATCGGATATCGATCCAATTTGTGCAAGTAGATCCCGGAGATGATGACGCTAGCCGGCTTTGCATCCTTCGGACCTGCGGCATCCTTGAACGGAATCCCGATGTCCTTGAGATCGCTCACTAGCGAATCGACATCCAGACTGTTCTTCGCTCGCTTGCCCTGCGATTCTTTCCTTTTCTCGCTCATCCCATCCCTCCTGGTTGCAATGAATCGAATCACGGCTGCATCGGCTCGTTCATGGTGGCGGCCTTCGCCGCCGGGGCGAAGGTCAAGGTCATCATCAGGCATATCAGGCTGGCAATAACGATATTCAATCCTCGGCGCTCCTTCAGCATATGCTCACTTTCAGTCTATCAATGCACGCGCCTTGTCATCAATCCCAGAATTGCGCCCACTTGCGCTATGACGACGCCGAGGAAGGCGAGAAAGAGGTATCCGACGTTCTCCATGTTCGGCAGCGCGTCGTTCAGCGCGCTCGTGATCATGATCCCGAAAAGCAGCGTCATCAGCATCCCGATCACGACCAGTATGATCGCGATTGCCCTTCCAGCCGTCATGCCCTTCTTCTTTTTGTTGTCTTTCGCATCTTCCGCCATTAGGCTTCCTCCACCATATCAGGATTCTTCATCGGCGATTGCTCTGCAACCTTATAATCTTCACGGTTTAAAATCCTGAATCCTAAACCAATTTTATATCGACTCCTTATAGAATTAGGATTTGAGATTCAAAATGCAGAATCCTAGAATCGCCCGGACGATCCTCTCCGAGCCGCACGCGGTAGATCTGATATTGTTCCTCGATAAGGAGGGAAAGATCGTGGCGACTCAGCTGAAGACCATTCATTCGAACTACATGAAGCTCTTGATCCTGGCCCGGAAATTGAAGGAAAAGGGGATCCTGAGCATCGAGGAGAAGCGGGGGCCCCGGCTGACCTATTACATCAGCCTGACGCAGAAGGGCAAGAAAGTGGCGGAGAGGCTCAGGGCTGCCAGAGAGATTGTCGGGGATTGAACTTAAGACTTCGGGCGCGCACGATTCCGCCTATGCCTTTCATTGGCCGCGGGATCACTTAGAATCAGTCGCATCCCTCTATGACGGCCGTCATCCCCCTGATATCCCATCTCACCCACATCTTCTTCCTTCCGAGAAGGAAGGTCGCGTCCGGCGCAGATATCGGCATCGTTGACCGCGGAGATCATGACTTTGGTCCCCTCCAGCCCGGGAGGAATCTCCGTCGGATCGTCGGAATGCATCAGCCGCACCCTATCTCCGACCCTTATTGCCCTATTCCTTGTGCTCGGCTCTTATCGACCCTCCAGGATGGGAATTCTTCCTTGGTCCTATCCCTGCCGCATTTCAAACAATAATAACAAGGACCGTCATTAACATGGACGCAGCGCAGGCTACCACATTCGGGACAGGGAACTGGAGTGGTATCACGAATTTCATAGACGATAGCTTTCAGCTTCAACTTCGCACTCAGCGACGTGCCTTTCATGCGAATTCCTAGGGAGTTCGAGGAGATAAGATTATGGGAGAATTTCAGCTTACTGGCCGTTCCTCCATATGTGAGTAACGCTTGTGATTTTTCCGCTGAAAAATTGGACTTGCGGAGCAGGGTTTGAGAGACGCGCAAAAAGCATGAGGAGCCTCCTCGATTCATCGCCTTCCGACAAGGAGGATCGGAAGGATCTCGGAGATATTCCCGTCGAAGTATTCGCGCCTTTGGAGTTGACTTCGTCTCGCTCGGGACAAGGAAACGATGTCGGTCCCGGAGCTGGAGTAATCTCGCCAAAGGGCGCTCGCGGGCACCCGGTTAACCCGTAGTTCTGAGCCCAGGTTTCTCTTTTGCTTTTCTGACCCCGTCTTCCGATACGAGAGAATATTCCTCTTTCGCCGTTTCTTCCTAAATTCGCATTTCAAAGGTTTCTTCGCAATTCCTCACTGCTTTTTCATGGCGGATTCTCTTTCCTATTCCGAGACTCGATTTCTCAGAAGAACACTCGGTCAACTTTTCCTTCTGCCAGTGCTTTCCTCAATTACATTTCGTATCATTTTGGGAGCGAATTAACCCGCATTTTTGGTCTTTTTCTATGGAATTTCATTATTCGAGGATTCGATGATTATTCGAGTCGAATTTTCCTCGAACACCTCTCGAACATTTCCGACGACTCGATTATTCGAGGTTATTCGAGATTATTCGACGTTTTGGAAACCTCGAATTATTCGAGAGATTATTCGAGACTTATTCGAGACGGGATTCGGACGGATTCGACCGAACGGTTCCCGAATAATCAACACCCGATCTTTATATGCGCGACACCTTGAGCGATTCGGAAGGATTCGGGCCCGAATAATCCTTCGATGATTTTTGACCTGAAACTATTCGGGCGGATTCGGGAGTTATTCGGAACGGATTCGGGAAACATTCGGGATTATTCGGGACATCGAAAACCCCGAATCTATTCGGGAGTTATTCGCGACGGGATTCGAGAGCTATTCGGAACATCATTCGGGCTTTCCGTTACCCTTATTCGAATCGGCCTTCTTCTTTTCTCGGTTTTCTCGGACTATATTGAGCAGCTCGTCCTGCTTTTTCTCCCAATTCGTGTGCAAGATTATCGCATCTACCAGTTCATAGACCTTAATATCGTCCATGAAACTCACATCAAACACCTTCACATACGCTTCCTTGGAGATTTTCACGCTCGTAGGGTTCGATATCCACGGCTGAAAGGCCGTGGCCCCATTGAAGCTCAAGGTCCGCTCGCTCTTCGGCAGTTAACTCCTCATCTCCTGATGATATAGGGGTCGATGTAGGCATCGGCGCAGGACGAGTTAACTCCTCCCTCAGGGGCGCGGGAGACGGTACGGACTTCGGCGAGAGACGAGTTAACTCTTCCCTCGACCGGTCGAGGGGCGGTCGGTTAACTGTTGGTTCCTGCTCGGGCTCTCCTCTTACTTTCCGGACCAACTTTCCGAGCGGATTTGGCGTCACATTTTCCCCTCTTATGATGTCATTTCCGGGATTCGAGGACTCGAGAGGATTCGATTCGAATAATTTCGATGAGATGATCTATTCGGGCGGGATTCGGGAGCATTCGGGGCGGGTTCAGGAAGCGTTCGGGAGGATTCTGGAGAGGTTCGGGAAGCATACGGGAGGGATTCGAGAGGGGCTTAGGCTCGAATAATTTCGACGAGATGATTCATTCGGGAGGGATTCGGAGAGTGTTTGGGACGGGTTCGGGAAGCATTCGGGACGAGTTCGGCAACTCAGATTCCTCCGAATTATTCGAGAGATTATTCGGGGCGGGATTCGGGAGTTATTCGAGACGGTATCCGAGCTTTCCCTTGGGACCATTCGATGTAATTCGGTAGAGAAGTATGTTGATTCCGGAGGTCAAGCGTGAGGAGACGAGGCCTTCTGTGAGCATTCATTCTCTTTTTTCATATAATGAATGCATTCGAGAATCCCTCGTGAAGATTTCGAGCACTAATCAGTCCGACGATTATCTGAGACCTCACGAGTGCTATCTGTGAGAATCTCAGGCGCTTTTCGAAGACTTACGTATGTCCAGACAACGAGCGAGTTTTCTATTTTTTCTTGCTCGACCAATACCAATATCTTTCTTCTTCATCCCAAATGTAACCAGGGTCAACTGGTCTAAGTTCATTAGGATGCCCTTTCCCTTTCTTCTTTGCTATCGGCTCATCATTGTAGATCATCGGAGTCGCCATAATGAAGAGCGCTGGGAATCTCAGGGGCCGAAGAGTTGCATCTAGTCGCTCATGAGCTTCTTTTCGCTTTATTTCATTGCGATGTCCGAATTGAGCGTTCTTCTCAAGGCGCTTAAGCGCCTCCCTGATTTCCTTCTTTAGAACGGGATCGTTGATAACGTTGATACCGTCACGCTCTCTCAAGTCATTGATGAACTCCAATAGACCCATTTCTTCGATTTTGTGTTCTGGGACATGCGATTGCTCCAGTTCCGTCCCCATGATACTCTTGCTATGTTTCAACGCATCTGCCTTCACCATTATGTTCAATTTCGAATCATAGAGTATACTTAGGAGTTCCTGTTTGAAATTGAAGATTGCAGCCCTTATCGATTCGTCTATGATGATGGAAGACAATGTCTCGCCAGCGCTTTCCATCTGAGCCTTCGATTCTTTCAGTTGGGAATAGATTCCCCATCCGAGCATCTCTCGACTTCGTCCTATGGAAAACAGATCATCTTCATCCATTCGCAGTTGGATATTGTGAAGAGCGTATAGGTCCAGAATCGAATTTGTGAGACAGTATCTGCGCCCCTTTTTGGACACGAACCCGTTTTGCTTCAACATCTTAACGAATTTTGAAATGCCAGATTCACTCAGGAGCTTGCCAGAATCCTTGATCGATGGAATTCCAATGGCGGTCAGCTCCGTCAGGGATGCGCTATCATTATGGGCTCGCATGTATGCGTATATCTTCGCCCATGCCGCTGTTTCCAGTACATCCTGAATTGTCTTTACCATTTTCTCTACGACCTTTTCGGGAGTTACGGCCATCTCGTAACTGACACCTGCTCTTGTTAGGGTGCTTCGTCCACTATTCTGGGAAATAAACACCTTTAATAGGGGATTTTCTTTATAAGCTTATCTCTTTCTTATGACCTCTCAGTGATATTCGATGAAACACACAATCGAGATTGCGGAACCTCTATATCAGAGGTTCAAGGAACAGGCAGATGCGGAAGAAATTCGGGTCAGCCAGCTCGTCGATCACGCCCTTAGGACATTCTTGGAACAGAACGGCCTGGACTCCGAACTGACCGAGGAAGACGACCTCTCGGAAGACGGAAACGAGGAAGAGCCAGAGGATGAAGCTGATGAGTCAGACGGCTGAAGCTTCGAACACCTGTCACACGGACCTCAACCATCCGAAGAAGATCAGGCATAAGTGTGCTAGGTCGTCTGCGACGGAGCGAGCCCTTTCGCCATATCGCGGCAAGAACCGCATCAACGGGATTGATAGCGGCCTGTTCGAGAGCATCGTGGCCAAAATTGGCCCGCCCATTAAGAAGAAGCGAGTCATTGACATCGATTTGGCCTGCCAGATGCTCAAAGCGGGGTTCAGTCTCAATCAGGTCGGACGGTTGTATAGGCTTTCTGGCTGCACGATTCGGAACCGATTGCGAGAAGCTGGCCGCTACGACGACGCAAGGAGTGAATCAGGGGTGTGATAGTCGTTGCCAGAGAATAACAACACGGGGGTGGCGGTTAACCCAATCACAGTCAGGCCGTGCCCGCCAACGGCCGTGCCTGCGGCAAATCGCGCAGCAGCTCGGCATGAGCCATCAGGGGTCAAGCAAAGGCTTCGAAGGCAAGGCTACAGAAAGGGGTGGAGAAACCGACATGAGGCCAGCATCTTCCCCTAGGAATGCCCAAGGCGGGGCTACAAATCCGGTCGATTCCGTCACCATCCTTAAGTCATCGGAGGCCAGTTCACCACTTGAGAGCGAGGAAGGGACAACTCGCTTTCCGCAGGAGACACGAAATGAACCCGAACCAACAAACACCAGCTCGGGACAGGGGGACGAGGAGACATCTGATGATTTCGACCTCAGAGATCCTGAACAAATGGTAGAGGTCGAGACCGTCATAGCACGCTTCGTTCAAGCCTCTAGGAACAGCCTTCGGCAGGATTCTCAGAGGTACTATTGCTATGCCTTCAGGAGATTCGCTAAGAACGTAGGCTTATCAGCCTATACGCGGAGGCAATTGGCGGGTCAAACGGGAAGACAGCTCATAATCAGGCATCTCGACACGATTCCGCGAAATTCATGGCGTTGGACCCTTTCCGTGATTGAGAAGGTATGGATGAACGGGCTCGACTTGCCTTGGCCGATCGATTCGAAGCGCGACATCGGGAAATTGCCGAGGATCAGAAGACGATTGTCGCCCAAGGATGAAATCGTAAGGACTTGGGCCTTGGCATTGGAGCATGAACCCGATCCTTATTACAGGCTGGTATGGCTGCTGATTGCTGAGCACGGATGGCGGCCTAGCCATATCCGCCGAATAAAGTGGCGGAATGTCGTCTACGACTCAGCGGGAAAGCCCAAAGAGTTGTATGCCGACGGCTCCAAGGAAGGATTCAAGACGGATGCTCCGATTGCCGCGAGACTGTGCCCTGAAGTGAGTGAAGCCCTGACGGCATGGTCAAACCGATTGCCATTTTTGGGCGATGAGAACCCAATCATACCTAGGAGAAGCGCCAAGGGTGAAATCAAGCCCGCACAGCCTCTGACGGAAGACAATTTCCGGAGATGCTGGGAGCGAATCAGGCAGAAATGGGAGCTACCGAAGCTATCTCCAAGCGAACTGAGACACTACGCGGCATCCGTCGTGAGAAAGATCGGGCTAAGTAAACCAGCGAGTTGTCTGCTTTTAGGTCACGATGGCGGCCAAGGCGACATGCGCTCCTGGTACGACAATCCGGATGTCGGGGAGCTCATGGATGAACAGATCGTTAGGCTGCCGCACGGGGTTCTCGGGACACTATTGTTGTCCATCGAGGTCAAGGATAGTATACCGCCCAATGCCCTGACACTGGTGGGGCAATACCTGGACGGCAAGATAGGGACCTTCGAATTCGCGACGAAAATGGAGTTGATTCGACAACAGACCACAATCATGCCAGAGGCTACGCCTACCCCCTAGTTTTAAACGCAGAAAAGGCATTATAAAAGTTTATTACACGGCACGATTTCTAGAACTCTGATGGCAGAGGACATCTATAGGTTTCTCGACGAGGACATCGGCGACGGCGACATCACGACCGAAGCTCTAATCGGGAACCAGCGGGCGGTCGGCATCATCAAGGCGAAATCGAAGTGCGTCGTCGCAGGGCTCGCCGAGGCCAGCGAGGTCTTCAGAGAGATGGGGCTTCAGGTCAAGCTCCTAGTCGATGACGGCGATTCTGTCACGCCAGGAACTAAAGTGTTGAAGGTCCAGGGCCCCGCTAAAGCGCTCCTTACCTCCGAGCGGTTGGCGCTCAACTTCATCATGATGATGAGCGGCATCGCGACAGCGACTAAGATCCTCGTTGACAAAGCCAGGAAAGTCAACCCCAGAATAAGGATCGCGGGAACTAGGAAGACAACTCCAGGCTTCAGGAAGTATGAGAAGAAGGCCCTTGTGCTCGGGGGCGGGGACCCCCACCGATTCAGGTTGGACGACCAGATCCTCATCAAGGACAACCACCTGAGGATTGTCGGCGACGTCACAGGCGCGGTCACCCGCGCGAAGACCTTCAGCTTCTCGAAGAAGGTCGAGGTCGAGGCGGAGACGATCGCGCAGGCCGAGGAGGCAGCGATAGCTGGAGCGGATGCCATACTCCTCGACAATATGACCCCGAAGCAGGTCGAGAGGGCCGCGAAGATCGTCAAGAAAATTCACAGCCATGTCACGATTGAAGTATCTGGCGGGATCGGGCCGGAGAACGTCGCCTCTTATGCTCGATATGCCGACGTGATATCCGCAGGATACATCACGCACTCCGCTCCGGCCGCGGATTTCTCGATGGATATGCAATTGGTGAAGTAACATGGGCGACTGGATCTCGAAGGAGAAATGCGTGGTCTGCGGGAAGCCCGCGAAGAATTTCCTCTTCGCATCGTTCGTCTGCGACAGCGAGGAGTGCATACAGAAGGTGAGAGAGCAGCGCGGCGGACCCGGCGGGCACCAAGCGAAGAAATGGGCGTT
>Ga0315289_10010122_pt1 | contig 13529 bp, 12 predicted proteins | sample YL17G11_40_MG_FD_203452 | JGI IMG/M metagenome (GOLD analysis project Ga0315289, IMG submission 203452) | Sediment microbial communities from Yellowstone Lake, YNP, Wyoming, USA - YL17G11_40 | ecosystem: Environmental > Aquatic > Freshwater > Lake > Sediment | place: USA: Wyoming | collected...
CCCTTGATTTAAACTCATATCCGAGGAGTAGGCCTTTATGGTCTCCTCATCGTCTGATAAATTTCCCTTCCCTACTATCTTCGTTAACTCTTCTTTGATCATAACACCTCCTCAAAACCTTCACTTAAGAAAGCATACCTATTCCACCTGCAGCGCCTCTTTTATCGAAACCTTTTCAAATTCCTCTATCTTCTTGGCCAAGGCAGGCCTTTCCTTTCTTATCCTCTCTATGTGTTTTAATATGCCACCCATCACCCGATCCGGGTCAGTAAATTCATTGAGATAACCACTAATCCTATCGTCCTCAGTTAATCCAAAGAGATAGTCTAATTCTTCATCTTCCAAGACATGGAGCCCAAAGGCCTGGGTGGCCTTTTCAATCGCACCAGGAAAATTGTATTCAAAGCTATTTATCCAGGATTTGATGTATTCAGGAAAACCATCCTCACCCTTCATCTCCTTAATTATTGCCCTTGCCCCCTGATAGCCATACATGAGTGCCCCCTGCACATAGACCTCAATGAAGGAAGAGGCATCACCAACAATTACTACTCTTCCCTTAACCGGGTCAGGTATAGGCGCACGGAAATAGAGAACAGCGGTGCGAGTATCGATAATCCTTGCCTTTTTAAACCAAGAGGAGAATCTTCCATTCTGGATAAACTCATCTATTGACTCCTTAGGAGATGTATCAATTGGACAACCACAGGTGAGTTCAAATTGAGGTGGGTCTTTACGATCTCGGGGTGGCTTGGGGTCCATATAGAATTGCCCCTTCCCTCCTTTTACAAACCCCTTACCTACAAAGCACATCCAGGCCTTTGGATAAGGGCACTTAACATCTTCCATCAAGTAAGAAATCACACTGAAACCGCCAAAGAGCTTTCTCTCTTTATTCAGCCCCAACCCTTCTACTATCCGAGAATTAACCCCATCAGCAGCTATAGCATAGCGAGCTATTAATTCAAGATCCCTTCCTTTGCTGCGGAGATAAACCTTAACCCCTTCAGGAATATTCTCTACCTTCACCCCAAGGGTACTGTTCCTGATCTCAACCCCACTCTTCCGAGTATCTTCAAGGAGATTTTCTAAGAGTACCTCCTTATTGAAGGATATGGCCACAGGATCAACCTCTCGCTGGAGATTGAGAAACCTTCCCCCAGGAGAGATTCTCATATTCTTATCAAGCTCAATCCAGCCACCAGTATATCGTACGTTAAAGTCATTTCTATGAAATGTAATATTTTCGCCTTCAATGGTGATAAACTCCCCATGGGTATTGGGTTCGTTAATCAGATTGGCACAGCAGGAACGTCTAACCTTAGTGAGATCCTTCTTGAAGTCTACCAATAGGACCTTAAGCCCTTGTTGGGCAGCAATCTTGGCAGACATCATCCCGGCTGGCCCTGCACCAATTGCTATTATGTCATAATCCCAAGCCATACTGTGTTATTCAAACCAACCGATTGGGGAAACCCACTCTAATCTGAGCTAAAAGGAGATCCTCAATCGGAGAAGTACCCAGCTTCTTCATCTTCAAGAGCATCTCAGGTCTTTGCTGTTGTATAATGGGGACTGTTTTGGCAAGTATACTCGCCATATGTTGTGGAGCAGTATATGGATTTAAAACCGGAGGGAGCTTCTCCTTTATCAGGCTGAACATGAAGTTTATATCATCTTCACTCAACACGTATGGTCGGGCGATCCCCCTCAAATAGTGGATATGGTCATACATATAATAGTAGTTTTTTTGCCACCATTCTAAGTAAGGCATCACCGCTTCTTTACCCCTTTTACCCTCCACCATAGCCAAGGAGATAACATTGGCTGCCTTCCAGCCAGTCATAATTGCCCCGTTACATTCTATCTCCTGCATCCAGGCAGTATCCCCGATGAAGAGACAATTATCTTTGAATGGCTCCTTAAGTGGTTCGAGAAAGTTCTCAACCACTGCAAGTTCTTTAATCTTCTTTGCCTTTTTGAACCAGGGGGCAAACTCACTCTCTTTGGTAAAATAATGGAGTTCCCTTATCCAATCGTTCATTGGATGGTAAAGCCCGCCTGCCGAGATCTCATAGACGCCTTCCTTGGCCTTGGGCTGCATACCATAAAAGGTGGGGATATTATGGGTTGTCCCTCCACTCATTACAATCACCAAGGTATCTGGGTCTGCAGGTTCAACATCCTCCAGGTCTATATGAAAACCTGTCAAGGTGCCATAATACTTTCTCCCTTCGTTCATCCCCATCCTTTGGTCAAGACGGGAGTTACAGCCATCGGCAGCAATCAAAAAAGTTCCTTCAAAGATCCTACCAGGAGTAATTACCTTAATAACCTCTCCTTCCTTCCGGGCATCAACCACATTGATACCCGAAAACACCTCTACTCCTGCCTTCTCCACATCTTCCAGCAGGTTTTTTAGCAGGGTGCTCTTATCAAAGACAAAGGTCAACCTGCCCTTATCCCCGATCTTCCTTCCTTCCTCAGCATTACCTAATTCCAGCTTGTGCCTGTCTGCGGAATAGACCTGCCAAGCATAGAGGTTTTTGATGGGGCCTTCATAACGGATGGAGAAACCGTTTATGGGGTAGCAGAACCTTCTACTACTCTCATTATAGAACATCCGCTCTCCGAAGAAGGATTCATTGGTCATGGCAAACATATGAGCGCACGCCCGCTTTATCTCATAGATGGTGGTTTTCCTTTCTAAAAGGGCTACCCTGAGCCCATTCTCCCCAGCAAATTTTGCCGCAGTGAGGCCAGCTGGTCCTGCGCCAACAATAATAAGATCATAAACCTTAGGCATAGATGCCTCTGATTTTTAGAGGGGAAACACTACATTGCCCAGCGTACCATAACTTTATACCGGTTCCTCTCCTTCATCTTCTTCTACTTCAACCAGTTTTAGAGCGCCATGAACACACCACTTAACACAGGCTGGGTCAGGTGGTTCACCGCAGAGATCGCACTTCAAGGGGACTTCTGTACCTGGTTCAAAGAAGAAGGGCCGAATAGGACAGGCAGCACGACACAATAAACAGCTTTCATACTCCTTTTCCCCCATAATGATGTTATACTTTGAGGTACACTTGGCATCAGTATAAGGGCCAGAGATAATCGGAGTAGCTAATTCTCGATCAAAGTCTGAAAAAACTCTTATGCGAGAAAGTTTAGGATTGACTACCCCTTCATCACTGTGCTTCAGTGAACAGAATGCTTCACAGTGTCGGCAGCTGGTACATTTTTCGATATCGATTCTTATCTCTTTTCTTGTCATGGTCATCTCCTTTAATTAGAGTACCCTTCTTGAAAGATAGGGTTACCATTTCATTCTCATTTCTTTGAGTTTCGCCTCAGTGGGCACGCCATTTTCGTCCCATCCCCTCAATTTATAGTATTCAGGGAGCATCTCGTGCAACCGATTAACACGACCTTTGCCAGGGCCTTCAGGCATGGGTTCCTTGAGCATACGTGGAGAGAGGTTGTCGTCTTTAGCCGTCAATCCTGCTTTTATGTTAAACATCCTCTCAATCGTCCAGGTTCGCTCTCCACACTGAATCATTTCATCAAAAGAATAATCTACACCTGTTGCGGGAACCAGTTGTTTATGGATTTCAGGCGCCCACAACCCTAAGATGAGAAAGAGGCAGGTTCCCGTGTCATCAAAGATACAGGTTGCATCCTGGATGTTTTTGGTGAGCAGTGCCTTCCCTTCTGTAGCATAAGGATCTGTCTTTCCTCCCAGTGAAGGAAGTCCAAAGATTTCTGATCCCATGGTGTAACCTTTATTGTGACACGCACCTCGAGCAGCAGTGGCCAGGTTAAGACCTTGGGCTTGGGCTACCCTGGGATCATAGGCAGGTGCCTCGAGCTTCTTAGCTCCAACAAAGAGTTCAGGATGATTGTACTTATGAGATAATTGATATCCACCCTTTATTACCTCTTTACCAAAGCCTTCCTGTTTCCCGGTCATTTCAACCAGTCTGACCATTGCCTCTGGATCCCCAAACCTTAGGGGAAAACCGATATCTTTCTCCTTGAGAAAGCCTTTTTCAAACATCTCCATACACAGGGCAATCGTGTTTCCGACCCCGATGGTATCCATACCGTATTGGTTACAGAGGTCATGTGCCTTCAAGATAGCCGAAGAATTACCATTGCCACAATCAGCTCCAAACACCCAGACTGTTTCAAATTCTGGTCTCTCTGAAGTAACCATGAATCGTGGATCAGTTGCTTTCAAAACACCACCACAGGATTGAAGACAGGTGAAACAGGCCCTAATCTTCTTAAGATGTTTTTTTGCCAGGGCCTCACCGCCGATCTCTTCTGCCTGTGCAAAGACACCAGTTTGAAAGTTCCTGGTGCCGAGCATACCTACCTCATTGTAGAGTGGGAGTACTGAGGGTGAGCCATATTTGGGGAAGGATTCTACCGAGGCATGGGACTGTTTGACGTGTTCGAGGACTTCAGTTGCTGCCTTTATAAAGGCTTCGCGATCTGCAACATGGACCCCTTTTGTTCCCTTTACCACAACTGCCTTTAGGTTTTTTGATCCCATCACCGAGCCCATACCACCCCTGGCTGCGGCATTATGCTTGTCTATAATAATCGAGGCAATATTAGTACCCTTTTCCCCCACTGGTCCGATACAGGCAATGGAGTACTCCTTGGCCTTCCAGAGGTCTCCAATCTTTCTCCGGAGGATATCATCGGTTTCATAACAATCTTTTCCCCAGAGCGCTTCTGCTGATAGATATTCAATCTTTTCATTTTCAACCAGTAGATAGGTAGGTTCACTAGCTTTCCCCTCAAAGATAATCAGATCGTAGCCTGCGTACTTGATCTCAGATCCAAAATTGCCGCCCACATTGGCACAACCAATGTTCCCTAAGGGTGATTTCGAAACCACTACAGATCTGCAGGCTGCAATTGCCCCAGTACCAGTTAAAGGACCGCTCGCCATGATTAATTTATTGTCTGAGTCAAAGGCATCAATCTTAGGGTCAATCTCGTCATAGAGGACCTTGGTTGCTAACCCCCTACCTCCGAGATAATCCCTGGCTAAATCTTCATCTAAATCCTCTATTGCATGTCTCTTCTCTGATAAGTCAACTCTTAAAATCTTTCCTGTCCATCCATTCATAAGTTCTCTCCTCCAATTTCTCTATTTGTTTCATCAACCATCACATAAAGTCCTTCAGGAAAACCTTTCCCCATCCTCTTGGGTTAACCCTTTCCATTTTTGATCTTAACTCTTTCCTCACGAGAGAAGGTTTCGTGGCATCAATGCCTAATTTACCCCCTACTCTCAGTGGAGGAGCACCAGGGAGATCAGAGAATGAGAGATCATAAGGAATTCCCACGGTTCGGTCAATACTGATCATATCTGTTTGAGGATTCATTCTCACCCCGATAGAATAGAGGATATCCTCTGCACAGGTAATATCCATATCTTCATCCACTGCAATTGCAATTTTGCTGAATAACAATACCGGAGAGTAGAGAGTAGTCATGAGGACATCTCTTACTTGTTCCTCAACCTGCGGAACCATTTTGATAATTACGATGAGTAAGCCACCCCATGGTGGGATATGCACATCCTTAACATCTACCCCTTTCCTTTTGAGTTGATCATACAGACGCGCCTCTCCTGGCAGGGCAACAAGACTTTGATGATCAGTAAAAGGGGTTGCGTTGAGGTGGCGAAAGATGGCATCTTCTCTCATCGTGATGGCTTTTATATCCAGAGCTGGTTTTTTTGTAACCCCTGCTGTATAGATCCCGTGAAATTCGCAGAAGGGGCCTTCATCTTCCATAACCCCAGGTGGGATTTCTCCTTCGATTACAATTTCCGCCTGGGCAGGAACAGAAATATCAGACATTTCACATCTAACCATATCTATGGTTTCACCTAAGAGGGAGCCTGCTAACTCATGTTCACTGTAGGTATCGTGAGGACCAAAATAGTTGGTGGCAATCTCAAAACAGGGGTGGTGTCCGATAACCACGGCCATGGGAACTGCCTGTCCTCGTTCATGGTACTTCTGGATAATTCTCTTGGTGTGGGGTGAAAAGATGTTCAAGGCTGCCCGATGAGATCCCTTGATGTGAATCCGATGCATGGCGACATTTTGTGCGCCTGTGTCCGGATCTCTGACTACACACATCCCAGAACCAATATAGAGACCTCCATCTTTTGGGGTATGGAGACAGAAAGGAATCTGGTTGAGATCCGCCTCTTTTCCTTTTAAAATTTTAGCCTTTACCGGACCAGTTTTTACCATTCGAGTTTTACCAGATCCTTTTCCCATCATTTTAGCTAACTCAGGGACAACCTGGGCAGGAGCAGTTTTTAGGGCAATAGCTTGGGTTTTACGTGTTTTTACTAACAGGTCACAAATCTTCCACCCTGGATAGTCTTTTATGTTTTCAAAGAGCAGAGGTTGATCGCTTTGGGAAACTAAATCCCCCAATTGGGTTTTAGGATCAACTTCTTTTTTTATCTTTATGGTTTCTTTTCGAATATCTTGTAGGTAGGTTCTCAATGAACTCGGCATAAATCCTCCATCATGTAAATCTATCTATATCCATAGCTTAAAAAGGATAATTGGGGCAGTCTCATGCTATTCAGGTAATTTACCTCTCTTCTCCAGTTCATCTGCCACACATTTAAGGCCAAGACTTTCTAATTTTATCCGTGGGATGTTACCAGTCTCCTTATCCCAGCCCCGTGCTTCATAGTAATCATCCAGGATTTTTTCCATCTCAAATACCTGACCCTTTACTGGCCCGCTCTTCGGTGATTCATTGAGAAATCGGGAGGGGAGGATATCATCCTTACGGCTGAATCCTTCTCTCACATTGAAGGCACGCTCTATGGTGTAGACCCTTTCTCCGAGCTTGAGGAGATACTCCTCATCAGAAAACTCTTCCATCCCTGTAGCAGCAGGGAGTAACTGCTTATACGTAGCTGTCCCCAGCCAGCCAAATAAAAACGGGAAACCGCAGGCAATAATACTATCACTGATGGCCATTAAGTCTTGATTCCACTTACAGAGTTTTCCCTTACCTTCCGGTGTAAACCTTTCTGCTGGTTCAGGAATGCTAAAGAGTTCCTGGGTAGCATAGCCAGTCATGTGGCTTGCACCGATATTGGAGGTAGCAAGGTTTAACCCATGGGCCTTGGCCCCCCTTGGATCATAAGCAGGAATCTCCAATCCCTTTACCTGCATAGCATATCTATCCGCCCCTTTACCGATCTTCTGTGCTGCCCTCTTAGTCCCTTCAGCTAAAATATCGCCGATCCCTTCTCTCCTGACGATCTTTCTTAAGAGTTTGATGATGGCTTTCTGGTTCCCCCAGGTGAGATCTAAGCCATCCGCATCTTTTCCCGTGAGGATACCTTTCTCATAGAGTTCCATGGAAAAACCAATGCAGCTTCCTGCGGAAATAGTATCCACACCATAATCATCACAGATCCGGTTGGCCTCAATGATCATCCCTAAATTGGTGTTACCCACCTCACCGCCAAATGACCATACGGTCTCAAATTCCGGACCTTCTACCCCATCGCTGGCATAAGGGCCACTTGCAACCCTCATGATGCTGCCACAGTGAACATAGCAGTTGTGACAGTGTACATCCTTAACGAAGACCTCCTCTATCTTCTCTGGTGTAAGATTCCCATGAAAACCTTCAAGTACCCCATCCTGAAAATTCCTCACTGGATATACGCCAAGTTCATGAATTAAAACAGTTGATCCGGGAGTTCCCAGATGACTGAATCCATGAAATAGGGGGCTTTGTTGAGAGGTTGCTACCTGGTACTTGGTTACCTCCTGGAGTTTAGCACGGTCTGCTATCTCAATTCGCTTGCTTCCTCTAACTGCAATGGCCTTAAGATTCTTTGATCCCATGACCGTACCTACTCCGCCCCGACTGGCTGTTCTCCGGTCATCGACAATGGCGGCAAAACGCACAAGCTTCTCACCTGCAGGTCCGATGGTAGCTACTTTTATCTTTTCATCCTTTAATTCTCTACGGAGAGCACAAGCGGTCTCATCACTGAGAAGCCCCCAGAGTTTACCTGCATCCCGTATCTTTACCTGATCATCTTTTATCCAGAGATAGACAGGCTTGGCAGCCCTTCCTTCCACAATGAGCACATCAAATCCTGCTGACTTCAGTTCAGCACCAAAACTGCCCCCGGCAGTTGAGCGGATGATGCCGCCCGTTAAAGGGGATTTGGTTACAACCATCCATCGGCTGCAGGATTGGGCTAAGGTGCCAGTTAATGGACCATTGGCAAAGATCAATCTATTTTCAGGTGAGAGAGGATCTCCCCCTGCTTTCACCTCATCAAAGAGGATCTTGGCACCAATGCCCCTCCCTCCTAAATAGAGTTTGGCCAGTCTCTCTGGTAAAGGTTCAGTGGTCACCTTACCGGTGGCTAAGTTCACTCTCAGGATGCTTCCCATGTAGCCCTTAATCAATTACCCCTTTTCAGCTATCACTTTCTCTTCTGATTGAAAAATAGCTATCAGCAGTCAGCTTTCAGCTTCATATGTATCAGGCTGACAGATGATTGCTGAGTGCTGAACGCTAAAAAATCAGCTACCAACACCCAGCACTTATATGCTGAGTGCTGATAGCTGAACGCTGAACGCTCGTATTTACCAGACTGCCAATCCAGCGTCTGCTGCCACAGCATTCCCGGACATGATGGCACTCTCATCCGAGCACAGGAAGATGAGTGGCCCGACCAGATCTTCGGGCATTTCTCTTCGATGGATATTCTGCTCTGCGAGAAGTTTCTCCTCCACCCCTGGTATACCGCCGAGGATACCAACGGTAGCCTCATCCCAGGTTCCACCCGGCATCAGGGCATTGACCCTGATCCCGTTATTATTGATAGTGGGATCACCGGCTAAACAGCGGGTAAACGCAACTATCGCCCCCTTGGTGGTTATGTAGTGGATAAGAGGGAGTTTTGGGTAGAGCCAGATCGTTGAAGAAATGTTGACGATATTTCCGCTCTTCTGTTTAATCATCTGAGGGATAACTGCCTTACAGCAGAGAAAGTAACCGGTGATATTGGTGTCAATCACCTTTCTCCACAGTGCAGTGTCAACATCCAGGAACGGGGTCAATTTAAGGCCACCGAAGATCGCTGCATTGTTAACCAGGATGTCAATCCGGCCAAACTTCTCAATGGCTTTCTGCGCCATCATCAAGGTGTCCTCTTCTTTGGTCACATCCACCTTAAAACCAATAGCTTCTCCACCCTTTTTCCTGATCTCCTCTGCAACTGGCTCACAGGGGGTATGAGCACTGCACACTACAACCTTCGCCCCTTCATCTGCCAGGGCGCGAGAGAATGTATATCCCAAACCCCTGGCACCACCTGTAACAATTGCCACTTTACCCTTCAGTCTGTTCAATCCCATCTTATTTCTCCTTTCTTTCTCTCACCATAAATTTATAAGATTTATAAGCCAGGACCGCTTGTTATCTGTTGGCCATACTCGGATCGCTATGAGGAGCCAGGATTTGTTCTACTGGCTCCTGAGCCATTCTCCCCAGCTTCCCTAAAATATCCGGTCTTTGCTTCTGGATGATAGGGACAACCTTTCCAACCGCCTCTCCCAGATGACCGGGAAGGGTATAAGGAAGGATACTTGCAGGCATCACCTCATTTAGGAGGCTAAAGAGGTAATCCATATCCTCATTGGTCATCACTGCACCCAAGATGTAGTTCTTCATGATCAGGTCTCGAGGATAACGATCCACAAAGGCCTGTTTCCACCAATCCAGATAGGTAGCAACACCTTCCCGATTCAATTTACCATCAAGGAGTGCAATCTTAACTGCTATTGCTGCCTTTCCCCCTGAGAGCAGTGCACCGGTATTCTCTGACTCCTGGCACCAGATAGTGTCACCCACCAGAAGGCAATTATCTTTAAAGGGGTCAAGGATGGTGGTGTACATATTGGCAACTGCGGAGAGACTAATCTTTAACTGTACATCCTTAAACCAGGGAGAGAGTTTACTCTCCTTCATGATGAAATTAGCAAACTTAGTAAGCTCTACTTTAGGATCCAAGGTGATGAATACAACGTTGTATTCCCCTGCATAGGCTCGTGGAATCAAAGCACAGAGCGTTGGAGCACCATTCACCTCTGCACAGATATAGTAGACTGTATCCTCTGCTGGAAGATGAAGGCCCTTCATGGAAGATTCGATTACAGACATAGTAGAGTAGTATGTCCTGTTCTTGTTTAAACCGAGACACTGAACAATCCGGGAATTAGCCCCATCAGCGGCAATTACAAAGGTCCCTTCGAAGGTCTTTTTGCTACTCATGACCTTCACAGCATCCCCTTCCTTCTTCACATCATGCACGGTTGTCCCTGGGAAAACCTCTACCCCATGAGCTTTGGCTTGTTTAAGAAGACCCTTAATCAGGATACCTTTGTCAGTAGCAATAGAGATTCTCCCTTGGTCTCCCAGCTTCTTCCTGACACTCGCCTCTCCAAACTTCAGACTCTGCCCGCCCAGGGAATAGATTTCGAAGGCATAAATGTTCCGATAGGGGCCGTCGTATTTAAAAGAAAGGCCGTTTCTTAAAAAACAAAAATGACCATTTTTACCATTAAAACTCATCCTTTCACCAAGATAGTCCTCGTTCAATGGGAGGAGCATCTGGGAACATGCTCTCTTTACCACTGGTATATCCGTCTTCATCTCCAGCAAGGCAACACTCAAACCATTCTCCCCTGCGATCTTGGCTGCCATACAGCCAGCAGGGCCTGCCCCAACGACAACCAAATCATACCTTTTAGCCATTAAGATCTCCTTTCACCTTTTCCATAAATGCTCTTTTGTCAGCACATGCTGAGCACACGAACTGGACATGTCTTGACACAGATTTGGCACTCACTGCACAACTTTTCATCTATAACAACGATGTCTTTACTGGTTAAACTCATTGCCGCATCAGGACAGAGATTTACACATCCTCCACAACCGGTACATTGAGCTTTTTCAATTTTGATCATCCCCTTACCCCCTTCTTAAGTGCATATTCATGCACTATTTTGCCCCTTACGAAGATGATCCAGATCCCCACGAGAAGATCCGCCAACCCTTTTAAGACAAAGGGACTTGCATAGCCCAGTTTGTCAAAAAGGAATCCACCTACCTGGAGGAAAATGAGGATCCCGATGGGCTGCATGGTATTAAGCCCTCCAAGGATGGTTCCGGTCATCCCTATGGGTGCTCCATCCGTGGCTAGGGTGTTGGCACCCACCACTGCCCCAGACATCCCAATACCAAACAGGGCCATGTAGATATAGAGAAACTTTGAAAAGGGATTTTCGAGGGTTAAAATCAGGCATAATCCTGCTCCTGCAAGGATCAAAGAAATGATGAGCACCTGGACACGACCCCACCTATCAAGTAAAATGCCGATGATGGGGAATGCTAAAAAAGAAACTAAACTCATGACTATAATGGCAATTCCACCCTTGGCAGTTGCCTGCATGGAGGTTAATCCGTATTTGTCAGCAACAGCAACCATCCACGCTACCAAGAGGGTTGCAATTACTACAACATCTGCCCTGCTCACAAAGGTTGCCACATAGCTCACCTTCAAGGTTGTACTCTTGGCAACCACTTGGTATATCTCCTTGAAGCTCTTTTTCTCTGGCTTCTCTTTGGGCATTCGATCAACCACCCCAAACCTGCTCACAAGTAACCCCAGGAAACTCATGATGCCAGCCATGTAGAAGATACTCGAAAGCCCTGTTTTTTTAGCGATCTGGGCAAAAACGCCAAAGATCATCATGCTTGCAAGACCCATGCAAAGCCCGTTTAAGGCCATGCCCTTTCCTCGATCCTTTTCAAAGGTGTAATCAGCCACCATGGTAATGAATTGAGGGTAGCCTAAAATCAGGCCAATCCCGATTATGAAACGGATCACAAAGGCAACAAAAACCTGGCCATTTATGCTGGTTACTCCCATGGCAAAGGCGATCTCCTTGGAATAGCCGAACAGAATGTAAAAGATAGTCATAATGGTGAAACCGAGAATAGCTAAGATTCTCCTCCCATGCTTGTCTGAAAGGTAGCCAACGAAGCCAACGAAGAAAAGAGTTGCTATCTGGCTCATGTTCTGGAGAGCTGAATTGAGTGAGCCATAATTCTCCTGGGAGATACCGATCACATCTTTAAGGAGTGCTGGCTGAATAATGGCAGGGAAGGTCATGAGACATCCTATAAAGAAGGTAGCGAGATAGAGGTTAAAAAAGTTAGTTTTTGTTAAATCGTCAGGAACGGTAATACCGGCGAATTTTTTCACAGAACTTTTTACTTCCTGAGGCTTGTCCATAATATCCCCTCCTCGTTGTGGTTAAATAATAGGGTTCAAGATATCAAAATCCAAATGACAAAGGAAAAATCCAAATGTCAAAGCTCAAATGCCAAATTTGAATTTTGGATTTTGTCATTTGACATTCATTTGAACTTTGGGCTTTGTCATTTGACATTTTCACTCGAACCCTTGACTCCTTGACCCCTTAGACCCTTTTATAGTTTCTTCCCTATCTCTTCTCCAATCTTTCTTGCCCGTTCCATAATCTCTCTGTTTTCTCGTACGTCGGTAAAACCCACCGCCTCTACAATTTCACCCACAATATCCAGGTCCTCGTAATCCATGAATATGTGCATATTGGCCGCTGTTTTCTGTTGGTCTCCCCCGCCAGCCACAGTAACCAGTGCAGCTGGCCTGTCAGCCATCGGGCTCCTCCCATGACCGGTAAGTTTTTTCTCAGGTCCTATCCCCCGGCAGTCTAACCCAATTGAGCGATCAAACATATTTTTCATTCTGCCTGAGACATTACCATACATAGTGGGTGAGCCTAAGACCAGTGCCTTGCAGTTGAGCATCTTTTGAATCAGTCCTTCCATATCATCCTTCTGCCAGCAGACCCCTTTTGCTGCAGGGTCAGAAAAACATTTCAAACAGCCAGTACAGAAATTGATGTTCAGGTCGCAAAGCCACACCAGTTCGTAACTCTTTCCTGTAGCCTTAAGGATCTCTTCCATGATTCGTGCTGTATTGCTTTCATTCTTTCGGGAGCTTCCACAAATTCCCAGGACTGCCGCCATAATTAACCTCCTTGTTTTTTGTCCTCTAAGAGAGGATCAGACCTCTAAAGGGGCCCTCATCGGGCATACCTTGACACAGATCTTACATTCGTTGCATGTATCATTGTTAATAGTTACTACATCATTGATCATACTGATCGCAATAGCAGGACAGAGATCAATGCAACCCCCGCAACCTGTGCATTTGCTGGTATCAATCTTTACCATCTCACCACACTCCTCATAAAATTAAAGGTGATTGTAAAAGATCTGACACCAAAATAGAATGGTGTCATGGATCTAAACAGCTTTGAAACCCTCATAAAATCGGAGAATAAGGCTCGGTTATATTTTGTAAAGTCATGTTGGAAAAACTACCG
>Ga0315289_10010125_pt1 | contig 13524 bp, 17 predicted proteins | sample YL17G11_40_MG_FD_203452 | JGI IMG/M metagenome (GOLD analysis project Ga0315289, IMG submission 203452) | Sediment microbial communities from Yellowstone Lake, YNP, Wyoming, USA - YL17G11_40 | ecosystem: Environmental > Aquatic > Freshwater > Lake > Sediment | place: USA: Wyoming | collected...
AGGGCCCATAGCTCAGCTGGTCAGAGCTACCGGCTCATAACCGGTCGGTCCCTGGTTCGAATCCAGGTGGGCCCACAATGGGCGGATAGCTCAGTTGGGAGAGCACCGGCGTCACAAGCCGGGGGTCGCAGGTTCAAGCCCTGTTCCGCCCACCACTGTAGAATGGCGCTAATGGAATGCGTGAGGCTGGAAGCTATTCGGCTAGGCATGCTGATTCGAGCACGTTGGTCAGAGAGCAGCCGAATCGTCTGGGCTCCGGCGCCGTCACGCACATAGAAATCGGCAACAGGAGTATCGGCTACCTGGATGTGTAACAGCGTTGAAAACGAATTGGCTCTCATGTGGGGGCTCTGGTCAAAGAGAGGTGTGCGCCAACACGCACACCTCTCTTTTTTTGCGCCCACATCTTGGCCGCAAGTGCTATTTCACGGAAGGAGCTGGTCGAATAAATGACGGACGAAATTGCTGCTCTCGTGGAACTCAAGGATGTTGACATAAAAGTGGTCGGCCTTACGAGAATCATCAGCTTGGTTCCTGAACAGGTAGGCGAGCTCACTAGGAAAGTAGAACTCCTCAGGGAAGAGTATGCCAAGAAGCGGGCCCAATCAGAGGAGTTCAAGGTGAAAAGGCGAACAAAAGAGCGGGGCGTGGAAGATTTCTCTGACAAAATTCGTAAGTTTGAGTTTCAGCAGTATGAGGTGAAGACAAACAAAGAGTATCAGGTTCTTCTTCACGAGATAGCTCTGCAAAAGGAAAAACGCTCGCATCTTGAGGGCGAGATCATCGAGCTCATGGAACTCGAAGAAAGCTCTGGCAAGGAACTGAGGGAGTCTGAGGGCAAGATCTCGAGGGAAGAGACGCTTGCCGCCGAAGAAAAGCGCAGGCTTGAGCAACAGCTTGAAGATGCCAAACGTGAGCTCAAAGTGGTCGTGGAACAGAGAGAGTTTCTCTTGAGCAGACTGAGCGCGCCCGTTCGGACGCGCTATGAAAGAGTAATCGGGGGCAAAGGCGGAACGGCAGTTGCCGCGGTGAAGAATAGGGGCTGCGGAGCATGTTTCACCAATCTCCCGCCTCAGACAATCAATGAGATCAGGAAAGGGCTTAAGGTGATAAGCTGCGAGACGTGTGGAAGAATGCTGGTGTGGGCGAACGAGAGCGGGCAATGAAAATTACAGAAAAATTGTGGCATGAGGGGCCCGAGAGGATATCAATTTGCGTAGACGGATGTGCGAGGGGCAACCCCGGTCACGCAGGATGCGGGCTTATCATCAAGGACGCCGGCGGGCGAATCCTTGTCAAGAAAGCCCGTTACGTGGGCATCACGACAAACAACGTCGCCGAATACGCTGCACTCATTGATGGCTTAAGGGAAGCCGTGAACCTTGGAGCTCAGGAAGTCACTGTCCTGACTGACAGCGAGCTCGTCGTACGGCAGATGACAGGCGCATACAAGGTCAAGGACGTGAAGCTGAAGGAGCTCTTTGCCGAAGCCCAGAGGCTCTCGCGCAGTTTCTCCAGTTCCAAGTTTATGCACGTCGTGAGGAAGAACAATAAGGAAGCGGACTCGCTGGCCAATGATGCGGTAGACAGCTTTCTAGGGAGAGACAGGGAAAAAGCGGAGTCCCGCCCGGAGGAAGAGAGAGGGAAAGTGCAGGGAGAGGCTGGAAAGAAAGCGGGCGCCCCCGTCCCACACGGAGATTCGTGAACAGGCAAGAAACAGGCGGGGGAGTCCAGCAGGGGGAAGGTCAAGAGCGTTCGGGTAAGAAAGACGGCGCGGACGCTGCAAACAGAGCAGGTCGCGCAAACGTGGAGCTGGGTGCTGAAAGCTCGCACCGGGAAGCTGGAGCAGGCAAGAAAGAGGAGTAAGTTCTTCTAAAAAGTCGACGTCACCCCATTCGTTTTCCTTGTGGCATCGGGGCGGATGCGCAGCTCTGAGGAACAGGAGATTTTTCCGGCCGCGATTTCAGGTTGAGTTTGCGGGAATTTGGTGATATGATGTCAGTCACATCTGGCTAGGCACCCGACGGTGTAACCCTGAGGATCTCTGCGGCGTCTGGACGGAGTGGCACTCTCGCTATGTTTGTCTTGCTGTACAAACTGTGCTCGCAGTCTATTTGGATGGACCGCCACACCGTCGGAGCTATAGCTCAGGATATCACAAGAGTTTCGCGCTACGCAGCCGTACTGTCTGGGGCAAATATACTGCGAGATTCCGCAGCGTTACTGGATAACCTAGTTCTGTATAATTCATGGTTCAGTGAATGAGAAGAGAGGATGAGAATACCAGTTTTTGTATCTTGCCCGAGGCGACTCAACAATGACCAGAATCGGTCACGCAGATTGATTATGAGTATCCTTGAAGAGCTGCGCATTGAGCCAAGAGCACTGGGTCGATCAGACTACCCAAAGGACTACCCCCTCAAGGAAGTCTACGCAATTGCGAAGCACTGCCATGGGGGCGTAATCCTTGGATTTGCGCAGTTCCGCGCAACGAGTGGGATATGGAAGCACGGAACGAACGAGGAGGCGCGCGTTTCTCGGGGATCTTCTATCTCCTTCCCGACGCCATGGAATCAGCTTGAAGCGGGGATTCTGTTCGGCTTGCGTGTTCCGCTTCTTATCTTTCGCGAGTCAGATGTATATGGCGGTGTTTTCGATGTCGGCACGACTGAGGTGTTTGTCCATAGGATGCCACCCCCGCATCCAACGGCGCAGAAGAAAGAAGAACTCCGTGAGGTGTTCTTGAAGTGGCATGCAGAAGTCAGCCGACACTACTACCATGACTGAAGAATCACCGAACAAAGCCCTGGAGCGGACGCGCTAAGGCGCGCCGCTCAGGGCTGGGTTGTGCTGCGTATGTACTCTTAGCGCTAGGAAACTGCTACTTACGGCGGTGAGCACATGACCCATGTAATAATTGTTGAGCAAAGCGGCCATGTAGCTGCGGGTTGTGTCGGTAGTATGCTAGGCGCAGCGGATGGCCTTTCTGTGTCCACAACAGACAGCGTGCCAGTTGACTTAACTGGTTGTTCAGTTTTGGTACTGAACAGCTTGCCCGCAAGCTATGAACTCCCGCAGGATCGCGTCGTAAACTTCATTCGAGGCGGAGGGGGAGTTCTTTGTGTACATGATACATTGTTTCCTGGAACATATAATCAATCTCTGCTGGCGATTGCCGGGGTGAGACTCGCGTACGACGCAATCACGGTCGAGCAACGTGAGAATCAATACATCAGCGTGTTCCATCTCGCGCTCGGTGATCCTGATGATCTGAACCGACGCTTCGCTGTTCGGGTAGTACCGGAACAAAGAACTCATCCAATTGTCGTTGGCCTCGAGGACTTCGAGCTTGCCGACGAATTCTGGGCGATCAACACTGCACCTGGGGTTAAGCCACTGCTATTTGCTGATGTTGGAGACAGAGTTCCGTGCCACCCGCGATTCCGCGAACGAATAACCGTCTGCGGTTGCTTGGGAGTTGAGAACGGAAAAGTGGCCTTTCTGCTATTGGGTCATTTCCGACAGACCTATCAAGATGTAAATATAGTTGGTGTAATGCAGCGGGCAGTAAAGTGGCTCGGCGGTCAGCTTGTTGAGAGCGGATATGCATTTGATGTTTTTCTGAGCTTTTCATCGAACAATAAGAATGAAGCAGAGAAGATCAGAAGTGCCGCAGAAGCCAGGGGCGTCAGCGTGTTTATGTCCGAAAAGGACCTGACATCCGGCGATGTGTGGGATGAGGCAATTAGGAATGCATTGCTCGCTAGCCGAGAGATGGCCATTCTGGTCTCACCTACCGGCCTCAAGAGCGAATGGGTTGCGACTGAATGGGGAATCGCGTGGGCTCTGCAAAAGAGGATCACGCCCATTCTGTTTCGGTGTGATATCGCCCAATTGCCCGACCGCCTTAAGCGATATGAAGCACGAGATTTACACGAAACTGAACTCTACGTCTCAGAGGTCTTCAGTAGGAAGGGTGGCGCCTAGGTTTGTCTTCCAATGGGCGCCAGCCGAACAAAAAAATGCAGCGGACGGCGAGGGAGGCCTTTTCTGTCTTTTTCTTGCCCCTTGGCTCGCCGCCGCTGATTTTTGGCGTTCGGCCACGGAGCTTGCGATGGAGGGACTCAATGACTCGTCATACGGATGATCTGGAACCTGCCAAGAGGATCGTCCTCACATTTGACATCTGTTCATCAACGGCCATCCTCGAGGACCTTCTCGGGACCGAGAACATTGGAGCCTGGCGGGATTTCCTGATCTGGATGAAGCAACTCCTTATTACTGAGTCAAGGGAATACAATTTCGAGATCTACAAGTTCACGGGCGATGGCTGGGTTCTCTTATACCCGGAGGACTGCTCAGGCGGCCAGCTGTTCGAGTGCATCGAGCATTTCTCTGACAAGGTGCGTCAGAAACTAGCCACAACGATTCTCCCATTGTTGAACGTTCATCCGCACGTAACCGGTCTGACATTCGGGCTTGATCGGGGTACCCTAGTTTCCGTTGTCATGATGGGCAGGACTGAATACGTGGGACGTGCTCTCAACATGGCAGCCCGACTTCAATCTGCCATCAAGGATCGTGACAAGCAACCGCAGTACAAAGTCATGCTCACGAAACATCTGTACAGGATGTTCCGGGCAGATCTTCAATCGTACAGATGCGACTCAGTTGAAAGGACTCTGAGAAACGTGGCTGGAGAGCAGCCAGTTCACTGTGTGAAGGTGTGGCTGAAGTGCCGCCCGCAAGCCGCACCTAAGAAGCGATAGGCCGAACCAGTGGTTTGAGACGGACGCCTGCTACGGCGTCACGGCTCTTGCAGGGGCAAGGGCCGCGCCGCCTCGCCCTGCCGCTCAGCTACGCCGTTCGGCCAGCATTAAGAAAGGAAAAGGAACATGGCAACAAAGGTATTCATAAGCTGGAGTGGAGACTTGAGTCGGAAGCTCGGCGAAGCGTTGCGTAACTGGCTTCCGGCCACTTTGCAGTACGTTAAACCCTACTTCTCACCCGATGACATTGAGAAGGGAGCAAAGTGGAATTCGGAAATCGCCAAGGAACTGGAAAGCTCAAACGTCGGTGTCATTTGCCTCACGCAGGACAATACTGAAAAGCCTTGGATACTCTTTGAGTCTGGAGCCTTGTCAAAGAGCCTCGACAAAGCGCGTGTGTGCACACTGCTCTTCAACTTGGATGCGGCAGATGTGAAGGGACCATTGACAAGTTTCCAGGCAACGAGGTTCGTGCGTGAAGACTTCAAACGCCTAGTTTCCACAATTAACAATACCGCCGGAGATGCCAAATTGGAGACCTCGGTTCTTGACGGCGTATTCGACATGTGGTGGCCACGATTGGAGGAGCAGGTCCTTGAAATCCTGAAAACCCAGGACAAAGGGGCGAAGAGGGAACGGCGCCCTGAAAGAGACATTCTCGAGGAAATCCTTGAACACTGACTCGAATGAACGCAGAACGTGCCCACAGGCCATCTAGAATCAGTCCAAGAGCTATTGTGGATCTGATCGAGAATCTCACTGAACTAATGTTTATCACGGCTCGCGAGCACGGAGACATGGGCTTATCCATGGTGGAGCGCGTTGACCGTCCAATAAGACACCTGTGCATGGAAGCGGGGATTCCGGAAATGTACGAACGCTTCCACATGCGCATGCTAGAAATGATGCCTGCCAGCCGGGCTATGAGAGAAAGAACGGTGGAACAACAGCCTGGAGCGGACGCAGACAAGCCGCGCCGCTCAGGCTGATCGGTTAGACGAGCAAGTGGCGGTATCTGGCCTCTGGGATACCGGATATAGGCATTCAGCGATTTAGGGGCAGGATGTATGGCCAACAACCCGTCTCAACATGTGGGCAGGAGGCACGTTATCTATTTGCTTGGCATTATGCTAGCCGCTTCCTTCCTTGAGTTTTCGCAAGCATCTGACCTTTGGAGTCCAGAAGCCTACAGAAATTCCCTGGACGCGCGCCAAATCCAAAGAGATGAAATAATATTCCGAAGCGCTTATGAGGCCCTCAGAACCGAGCTGAGAGATGGTCTCGCGACCTTCCGCGCAACAACAGCTCGTGTTGGATACTTCGTTAATCCATATTCAACTCCGCTCGATCCAGATCCGGGGCCAGTCTGGTTGTCGGGCGCTGCTGCCACATCGCGAGCTGCATTGGGTCTCGTGTCTGCCGGTCTGCCCACGCTGCAATGGCTCATAAGGAATACGGGATTCTGTTACGCGGCACTTCAGGACAAGGAGTTCGATTCTCTCAGCGTGATTGAGCTGAAATGGACAAGCGATTTGCTCCGTCTTGACGTTGCAGCAGCCGCTGCTCTCGACAGCAGCATTGTTGCAATAGCCAATAGATACGCATTCATCGATGTTTTGGGTGGAGACACACGACCGTTTACCGCATTTGCTCGGGCTGTGGCCAATTCGCGTGGTCCCTCAAAGCTACTGTCCATGACCGCCAAGCAATATGAGAGGTCCGTCTCGCGCTTCCTAAGATACGGAGAAGAAAGACGGCTGGCAAACGCTCCGAATTCCCTCTTGATCGGCGATATCATGGGAAACCTGAAGGGCGATGCGCTATCACTGCCGTTTCTAAACGCCAGGATTTCGCGTAAATGGCTAGCCATTGCATTTGTCCCCATAGGTGCCTTTCTGAACTACATTGCGCTACACTTATGGATGGAACGGCAGCGCCGTGCGATAGTCCGGCGGCGATTGAGCTTAGCTTGGCTAATTGGGTTGCGGGGCAGTCATGCATGGTTGGACATCATGTTTCTCATTCTGAGCGCCGCACTGATCATAAGCGCGTACATTTGGACGATCCTGCTAATTCTTTTATTCGGCTCGCGGCTTCTCGCGTGTGTTGCCGGTTTGGGCGCAGCCACAATTCTCGCAACATGGATCGATGTAGCCGTAGGCGTACGTGCAGCAGATTAGTAGGCTTTACGTATGGATTGAACATGTTGAATCAGAATCATAGTCGAGAGCGCCGGGAGGCGAACGACACTAGGTTGTTGCAGGGCTCCCTAGCCCCAGGCCGGGACCACAGAAGATGCCGTCTAACACGGCGTCCAGCTGACGGCCGCCGCTCAGGCGTTGGCTGAGGGTTGGGGAGGTGGGCAAGCGGCGCGCCGCCGCTGAACCCGGTCGTGTGTGCCGGGCATGGCACTGAGCTAGCGAAGTGCAAGCCCTCGCGCCAGGTGTTGGCGGAGCCGAAGGCAAGGAGAAGGGCAAGGGCGTCATCGCGAGATGGGGTCAGGAGGAAACCCAATCCAAACATGCAGGGCGACGAAGAGGAACCAGATAGGAGGTGTGGTACACCTGGAACGAGCTGGCACGTGACAGCGAAGTTCTCCATCCGCAAGGGGTGTGCTTTATAAATCTGGCGTTTATGCATGGAAGGTTCTGAGTCTTACCCCGGGAGGTCTCCTCTGTGCCACAGGAGGCGAGATATGGCCGAGAGTGGCTGAGCGTCGAGGGATCGACGTTGATCGCAGAGGAGAAGTCAGGAGAGGGCATATTGTACAGACAGGAAACGAGGCCAGGAGAGCCTGGGAGAGACTCACCGTCTGGAAGGCCCGAACGGTTCCCTCAAAGAGGGAGGAAGAGAGAGGAAGGCATTCGAGGTGCAGGGTGCCCTGAGACACCTCCCTATCCCGATTGGACACACCTAGTGTAGCGTCCCAGAGACTACTTTACAGATTGGGGTATCGCTTTCTGCTGTAAGTTGAGGCAACTTCGCGTTGTTGGAACAGATTATTTGTCAAGGAACTTCTGAGACACTACACCAGTGGCGCGGATAGTGGGAAACGAGCTAGCTGAAAGAAACTGTTTGACACGGGTATAACTCTGGTTATACTGAGAAGTATGAAAACTGCAATATCGATTCCAGACCCGCTCTTCAACGCTGTTGAGCGCCTGGCCAAGAGTCTTGGTATTTCCCGGAGTGAGCTGTTCCAAAAGGCCGTCAAGGAGTTCTTGGGGAATCACAAGGACAAGGGTGTGACGGAAGCTCTCAATGAGGTCTATGGTTCCGACCGAGCAAAGGCCAGGCTCGATCCGCTGCTCGAGCGCATGCAGGTTGTTTCCATTCGGGAGGAGGAGTGGTAGTGCAAAGGGGAGAGATTTGGTGGGCGTGCTTGCCTTCTCCTCGAGGTTCTGGCCCGGGGTACAGGCGACCTGTTGTAGTGGTGCAGTCAGATGCGTTCAACAAGAGCCGGATTCAGACGGTCATTGTGGCTGTCATCACGTCAAATGTGTTTCTGGCGCGTGCTCCTGGCAACGTTGTCTTGCCCCGGCGGCAGAGTGGACTTCCTAAGGACTCGGTCGTGAATGTGTCACAATTGATCACTCTCGACAAGTCGTATTTGACCGAGCGAGTGGGCAGGTTGCGCTCGAGCCAGATGCAAGTCCTCGAGGACGGGCTGCGTCTGGTCCTTTCTATCTAGGGGATGTCGAACAACGGCATGCGGTCGGACGCCGCTGCGCTGCGCCGCTGATGCCGATTGCGTCGGGCATACCAGTGGGAGTTTTCACTTGACAAATAGCCTGAATCTGGCTAGAATCTGGCTAGAATGAAGTACCGGATCTTGCTCGCACCGCAGGCTGTCCATGATTTGAAGTGTCTGCCGGCGTATGAGCGGGCGGAAGTCAGAGATGCGATCGAAGAACACCTCCGGCATCAGCCGACCCGAGTGAGCAGGAGCCGTATCAAGCAACTGCGGGGACTTTCCCGGCCGCACTACCGGCTTAGTGTAGGAGCCGTGCGAGTGTTCTATGACGTAACGGAGGGCACGGTGGAGATCCTTGCGGTCATCCTTAAGTCACAGGCCAGTCGATGGCTGGAAGAAGGTGAGCATTCATGAGGAAGGTAGCTCTCTCAACCGTCAAAGATGATCTATCGCGTTTTCTTCGTCTCGCGGAGAAGGAGCGGATTATCATTACTCGTCATGGGAAGCCCGCTGGGGTGCTTATTGGTTTCAAGACTGAGGACGAGTGGTTTGAATACAGGATGGAGAACGATCCTCGTTTTCTAAAGCGCATTGCCGCTGCGCGTCGTAGTCTCCGCGCAGGCCACGGAGTGCGACTTGAGGCAGCCGATGTGTGAGTTGATAGATGCCCAACCTGCGTATTTGGACTTCAGGCTCGTTCGTGAATGACAGGCCGGGGGAGAGCGACTGCACTGCCGAACTTGTGGCTGGAGCGGACGGAAGAACCCCTGCGAGCGCGTGCTCGCTCGTCCCGCCTGCACCGCTGGACCTGCGGGCGGAGTGGATGTGCGATTATGGTGCTGGGTTCCTGAAGCACGTTCTAGAGTTGCCAAGTAGCAGAGTCTGGATTCCTATCTCAGACAGGCTTCCGCCATCCTCCAAGAGTTCTACACATAAAACCGTGCTCTAATGATCAGAATCTACGGTTGCTCGTGGCCTACCCTGGTGATAAGCTGCGCGCCGAGCGACGCATTACGAACATCGGCGGCCCTATCCACATGGCGGCAAATCGGTCGCGCGTCAAGGCCAGTACGAGGAAGGTCAGGGGCTGTCCACTGTTTTGACCGTGAGGGTGGCACAGAAAAGACACTTTCCCGAGAAGGAGGCTTACGTGGAAATCGTTCCCAACGTTCACTGCATTCCAGGCGCCGTTGTGAATTGCTTTCTGATTGTGGATTCTGATGCTCTCACGCTGATCGACACAGGGTTTCCGGGTAACGACAAGAGAATAGTCAAGTATATTGTCGATCTCGGGCACAAACCCGGAGACCTCCGGCGTATCCTCATCACACACTCAGACACCGACCACGTCGGCGGATTGGCGGCACTGAGAGAAGCCACCGGCGCACGGGTGTGCGCCAGCGAGGCAGAGGCGAAGGCGATTGCAGAAGGACATTCCTCGCGTCAAATAAAACCAAGCGGATTCAGGCGTATCCAGTTCGCGATTGCGCGCATCTTTTTCAAGGTCAGGCCTGCAATCGTGGACGAATTCCTGACAGACGGTCAATTGTTGCCCGTTCTCGGGGGACTGCGGGTTGTGGCGACGCCGGGTCACACGCCGGGTCATGTCTCATTTTTCGCACCGGGCGTGGGGATTCTCTTTACGGGCGATTCGCTCTCATCCGACAATGGCAAGCTGCGCGTCTCCCCAAGCATCTATACCTGGGACCAGAAGAAGGCAAACGCGTCGATACGGCTCCAGGCCGAGCTTGGGGCAAAAATCGTGTGTGCCGCGCACGGGGAAGTCATCATGGAGGCGGTGGGCAAGTTCCCGCAGGTCTGAGACGATGCTTGTTGCGGCTCCACCCAGCCACGCTTATTGTCAAGGTGCTGTTGGCCTACGCCATTTCGTTGACCGAGGGCAGTTTACCATTAGACTCTTGCGCCAATCCCATAGCCGTTGACCTCGCCGCCTCACCCTGCCAATGCGCGTGCTTGCCGTCGCAGGCGAAGATGACAGCTTTTTGTAACAACAAGTGAAGTATCCGCTTTTCGGCTGTCTGTAAGATGTCAAGATGACCGCTTTTCGGCTTGACACGCACTGGATTATGTGATATCGTACTTACCTGCAATTGCAGGTGGCGGACAGCTCACTGGTTTACTCCGTAGCGCTGCATGCTCGGAAGATTCACCTGGTGGCTGCCCTGAGGCTTGGCGGAGCCTACCGTATGTTGCTAACGTGCTTCGGCCTACTTGACTTTGGAGGAGGTGAGTTGGCGGAACGCCTAACCCGTTCTGCGTTATTCTGAGAGCAGCTATGTAAGACTACTTGGAAGAGGGAGCATCGCTGATTCAGGGCTGATTGCTGGCCAACTGCCGGACGTGATCGCTTAGCTTGTCCCGTTTCTCGCTGCCTGTTTGCATTCACGTCAGAACTAGTCAGGCGATATTGAACTCACACACAGGGAGGACATCATGAATAGGCTAACGCTTCTCTTGCTGCTGGCCCTGGGGCTGTTTTCATTCGTGATTTTGTGTTCTGCGGATGTTCAGGCGGCCTTGCGGGTCAACGTGATGCCAAGTGGCACCCTCCACCCCTATGCATGGCCGGGCAGAGTCCTGACCATCTGGGGAAATGTTCAGGGGGGTACTCCCCCGTACCAGTACACGTGGGATTTTGGAGATGGTACTGCGCCGGTTTCCGGGATAGTAGCTGACGCGAAGTATATTGCGGTTACGCACAGCTACGCCACGATGGGGCCCAAGATTGCGAGTCTAACCGTTACTGACAATGTTGCAGCTTCTGACAACGACCAGGTGCGGATACTGGTTGTGCCCGAGGATGAACCACTTATCAGACCGAAGAGCAACGCAGCGATAGAGAATGGGCTAAGGTACCTGTACTTGACCCAGGCAGCAGATGGCTCTTGGCCTGGTCCTGGAAACTGTCGGGTCGCATCCACGGGGCTGGCCGTTCTTGCATTTGAGAACAACGGGCACAGGCCAGTAGCTGGCAACATAGATGATGACATCTACGTGGAGTGCGCGCAGAAGGGCCTACAGTATGTTCTCAATCACGGCCACACTGAGGCGATTGCTCCGCAATCGGCGGGGAATCCAGACGTGGACGCTGACGGAAAGGGAATATGCTTCTATTCTGACGCGGGATCTGGCTATCGAACCTACGAGACTGGCATAGTGATGATGACGATGGTGGGGATCGGTTCACCTGAAACTGGGGCACCTGACAGTGTCGTATCGAGCACCTCGAGCGCTGACATTAACGGTCATACATGCGCGCAGGTGTTGCGAGATGTCGTTGATTGGTGCGCGTGGGCGCAAGAGGAGAACTCGGTTTGGAGGGGAGGCTGGCGATACACACCCAATTATAGCATGAGTGACAACTCAGTTTCACAGTGGCCGGCCATCGGGTTGGAAGCTGCCGAGACACAATGGGGCATAAGCGCTCCCGCCTTTGTTAAGAGTGAACTGATGTTCTGGATAAACTACAGCCAGAACGCCAATGGTTGTTTCGGCTACACAAACCCTAATGATTGGCTGAACGTTGCGAAGACTGGGGCAGGTCTCTGTCTGATAGCGTATGCGGACATACCTGTTAGCGACCCCAGGCCAGTAAACGCCCTTGGCTGCATCTGTGCGAATTGGAATTCCACGGCATGGGACTACGGGAACTTTGGTGATCTTTATGCCATGTATGCGGTCGCAAAGGGCTGCAGAATCTCCGTTCCCAACCCGATAAATCTCATATGCGGACATAAATGGGCAGACGAGTATGACGATTGGCTATTCGATCACCAGCTCGCGGATGGTAGTTGGTCACCCTCTTTGTCGCCCAGGCTAGAAACATTCATGGCTACCGAACTCGGAGTGCTCATCCTGACTCCAGGGCTTTACCAATTGCCGCCCGTTGCGATGATAAACGCCCCTGACGAAGTGCCTCCCGATACTCCTTTCCCCATGGATGCTCGGAAGTCAATTCACATGGATCCTAGCAAGCGAATAGTAGAGTGGCTCTGGGATTTTGATAACTCAGACGGTGTTGACTGGAATCACCCAGATGTCGTCGGGGTAGATGTCATGAATCCGGGATACTCACTGTCCGGTGGGGTCCTGTCGGCCAGCTTTACCGTTACCTTGAGGGTAGCTGACAACAGCGATTCTGTAATGACTGACACAGACGAGCATGTGATCACAGTTAATGTGGAGAATCATCGCCCCATTGCAGATGCAGGTGGTCCTTATTCTGCAAGAATCAACCAGATAATTACGTTTGACGGGACTGGTTCTTTCGATCTTGACCCAGGTGATTACATTGCGAGCTACTCCTGGGATCTTAACGGTGATGGTATCTTCGGTGACTGTACAGATTCTGTATGCACCAACAGCTGGGATCACATCTATTCAGGGCAGGTGGGATTGATAGTCACTGACAGCCATGGCGCAGTCTCAGATACTGGCAAAGGCTACGTGACAGTGTGGACGTCACTATTTGATGCGTGGTTGACGGCCGACGAAATACGCTTCAGTCCAGAGTGTCCCGGCAGCGGCCAGCTTGTAACGATTGCGGCCGCAATTCACTGTGACGCAGCTTCAGACCCCATAGACGCTTTGCGGGTCCGTTTCTATGACGGCAATCCGGACTCCGTCGAAAAACAGATTGGTGCAGACCAGGTTATTGCGCACCTCGATGCTGGCAACAGCACCACCGTACAGGTTGTGTGGAGTTTGCCGGATACCCTGATGCACGAAATCTACGTGCGTATTGATCCGGACCAAGAGATTGAAGAGTTCAATGAAGACAACAATGAGGCTCACAAGACTCTTGGATGTCCCTACATCAATGCGTGCATAGACATTGATCCCAACACCCTGAACTTGAAGAGCAAGGGTCAGTGGATAACCTGCTACATCGAGTTCTGTGACCCTACTGGGTACGACGTCGCTAACATTGACGTTTCATCTGTGAAGCTGAATGGCGTTGTCCCCGCTGAACCGCGGCCGACAGCAATCGGTGACGGGAATTCGAACGGGATTCCTGATCTCATGGTCAAGTTCGACAGA
>Ga0315289_10010126_pt1 | contig 13524 bp, 14 predicted proteins | sample YL17G11_40_MG_FD_203452 | JGI IMG/M metagenome (GOLD analysis project Ga0315289, IMG submission 203452) | Sediment microbial communities from Yellowstone Lake, YNP, Wyoming, USA - YL17G11_40 | ecosystem: Environmental > Aquatic > Freshwater > Lake > Sediment | place: USA: Wyoming | collected...
GTTAGTGTTGAAACAAATCCATCTGCCGCAGGGATTGTTGATGCAATATCTGGCTGTTTTGTGCGAACTTTTACTAGGAGTGACGTATTTTCTACAACGTTTCCGCCGTTGTCCTCTGCATGTATCTTTACCTGATAATCGCCATCTTCAGCGTATCTTCCTAAACCATCTTTCCCATCCCAAACAACTGAATTGCGTCCCTGAGACGTTCCTGCTACTGGTTTAGCTGGAACTGCTAATTGTCTAGTTCCGCCAGATTCTCCTATGGTTACAGTGACTAATGAATAGCGTCCAAAAAGGCTTTCTGAAAGTGTATAATAAATAATTGTGGTATCTTTTATTCCATCGCCATTCGGAGAGAATAGAACAGGGTCTGCCGCTAATTCTGTGATTGTCAAAGTTTTATCAATAGTAACATCTGCTGTTTCTTGATCACGATGCACCGAACTTGCACTCCAATCAATATTGGCAGGATTATCCTTAGTATCATCAATGACGACAGCAAGTCTATATCTACCATCAGGCAAAGATGACAGTTTACTTCCTACGTCCCAGGTGATTATTTTTGTAACGCCATTCTTTGCTTCACCTTTGTCTATATAGCTTGAATCTGGCTCATTGCTGAAATCACCATCCCCGTTAACGTCAACTATTACAGCATAATCACCAACCTCATCAGGAGCTGGAAGATTATCTGGAGTAAATGTGATGAGTAGATTTTGCCGTTGACTTTGCAGATTCCTCCCTCCGAAGACAGTATCCTGGTAATCACTGTCAATAACGCTTAATCTTCCTGTGAAGAAATTTGCCGCTCCGGCGATTGATGTTGTTAGGCTGAAAACTAATATAAAGGCAATTGAAGCAATTGTTAGCTTTGACATCCTTTTTCCCTCTCAGATACTTTACCGGATTTTCAATGATCCGGTAGTTTAGCCCAGCGATAAATTATATGATTACACTCAAATACTCGAGTAGTTATAAACGCAGATCAAGCCCTATAAACCTTCTATATAGACGTTAGAAATCGTCTAAAGTTTAACTTTTCTTTGGTATTTAAGATTCATCTGAGTTTTTAATTCGACTTTTCACCAACCAATCAGTTGTAATCCAGACACGTTGTTAAAATGACCGTCTTGCAATCTACCATTCATTCTCAATTCTCTCGAATTCATCATCAATTACTTTGCGCATTTTTTCAGCTTCTTCATGTGTCAAAGTTCCAACTAACTCATGGAGTGATTCCTTACCAGTTTCAGAACATATAATAATCCAGATTTTTTCGTTTTTTTTCAAACCTTCTATTGGAGTAATAGGTTTTAACACATCATCTTCATATTTTACTTCGATCATGCGATTCATCTGCTTTCTTCCTCTCTATGATAATTAATTCAAACAGTCACTGATGCGAACTGCATGTTATAAAGCTTCTGGTAAAGCCCGCCGTTTTTCAGAAGTTCCAGATGAGTTCCTGATTCGACTATCTGCCCATTTTCAATAACCAGAACCTTATCTGCATTGACTATTGTGGATAACCTGTGAGCGATGACAAACGAGGTTCTATTCTTCAGCAATTCTTCGAGAGCTTTCTGGATCAGCAATTCCGTGTAGGCATCAACACTGGAAGTAGCTTCATCAAGAATAAGTATTCTTGGATCTGCCAAAAGCGCACGGGCAAATGATATTAGCTGTCTTTGACCGACAGAAAGTTTAGTGCCACGCTCTCCTACATCTGTGTCATAGCCTGCTGAAAGCTGAGATATGAACCTGTGTGCACTGACTGCCTCCGCTACCTGAACAATTTCTTTCTCTGAGGCGTTGAGCTTTCCATATCTAATATTTTCCTTGATACTGCCAGAGAACAGAAAACTGTCCTGCAAGACTATACCCATTTGGCTACGTAAAGATTTGAGTGATACGTCTCTGGTGTTATATCCATCAATGATTATTGCGCCTTCCTGTGGATCATACAAGCGTGCAAGCAGATTCACGATCGTGCTTTTCCCTGCTCCGGTTGGACCCACAATCGCTATGGTCTGACCGGGTTCTGCCGTCAGTGATATATTGCGGAGAACGTATTTATTTCCCTCATAACCAAAAGACACGTTCTTATAACTTACGCGTCCAACTATGGGAGGTAATTCAACAGCGTTTCGTGACTCTATCACTTTCGGTTGTGTATCCATAATCTCAAAGATACGCTCCGAAGCCGCCATAGCTGACTGCATAGTTGTATATATCTGGCTCATCTGCCGAACAGGCCAATAAAGCATGCGAACGTAAGACAGAAATGCAAGAAATTCACCTCTAGTTAATTTTTCCCCCATGATCTGTACGCCACCGTGCCAGATCACTATACAGATACCTATGGCAGTAAGGACTTCTATAATCGAGTTATAGAATGACCATACCTTGACCGCCTGCATGTTGGCTTCGAGATTTTCTTCGTTTGTTTTATCAAAATGCTTAATATTAGTATTTTCTCTGGAGAAGGATTTAACTACACGAACACCTGAAATGCCTTCCTCTAATTTGGCAGTGACGTTGGCTATTTTTTTTCTAACCTCCCGAAATGCCGCTCTGCCCTTCTTTCTAAACATTAAGGCAATAAGGAAAATCGGGGGGATCAAAGTGAAACTGAGCAATGATAATCTGGTGTTCATACTGAGCATAAAGACCATTATGCCGATCATGGTGACGAAGTCACGTATTATGCCAGTTATGCCCTGCGTAAGTAGTTCGTTTAATGTTTGTACGTCATTGGTAACTCTTGAAATTATCTTTCCAGTTCCATGCCTATCAAAAAATTCAAGCGATAGAGTCTGAATATGCGAGAAAAGCTTGACACTTATATCATATATGATGTTCTGTCCCATCCAGACCAGCACGTAGCTTTGTCCATAAGCTATGAACCAGTTAAATATGGATATTCCGATATATAAGAGAGCTATGACGGTGAGTCCCACTATGTTTCCTGGTACGTCCGGCGGAAGGATGTATCTGTCAATCGCTATTTTCTGCATATAAGGGGGAACCACCATTGATACTGCCTGCAGAAGCATTAATCCAAGCGCAATCATCAGTTTTCCTTTATGTGGACTAAGGAAAGTTAGCAATCTTTTCATCAGTTTGTTATCATAAAAACCGACTTTGGATTGCTCTTCTGAATCAAAGTGCATGTGACCACCGTGCATGAAAGTAACTCCTTATTCTTGGATTTCTTCCTGTTGTTTGAACTGCATGTTGTATATTTCCGTATATATTCCGCCTTTTTTCAAAAGCTCATCATGAGTGCCTTGCTCTATGATTTCACCATTCTCCAGTACGACTATTTTATTAGCCCTTTTCACAGTGGATAGGCGCTGTGCTATGACGAAAGTAGTTCTATCTTTAACAAGAGTAGTTATTGCGTTCTGGATCAGGTGTTCTGTTTCTGTATCTACACTGGAAGTTGAGTCATCAAGTATCAGTATTTTTGGATTCATAAGCAAAGCTCTGGCTATTGCAACACGCTGTTTTTCTCCACCAGAGAGTGTCACACCTCGTTCACCAACCTCGGTATCGTAACCCTTTGGCAATGAGTCTATAAAATTATGAATATTTGCGGCTTTTGCGGCGGCGATTATCTCTTCTTCAGTAGCATTAGTTCTTCCATAAGCTATGTTATCTTTCAATGATGTTGCAAAAAGGAATGTGTCCTGTAACACAATACCAATCTGTTTTCTCAGGGACTCAAGAGCGACTGTTCTTATATCTATGTCGTCAATCGTTATGGTTCCGGAAGTAGGGTCATAGAATCTTGGGATCAGGTTTATAAGTGTGCTTTTACCTGAACCAGTTGCCCCAAGTATTGCCACTGTCTCACCCGGTTCGATATCGAGGCTAAAATTCTTCAAAACCAACTCGTCGTTATCATCGTATCTAAAGGATACGTTTTCAAATCGGACATAACCTGCAATTGGTGGCAGTGGTATAGCGTCAGGTGATTCTTCCACCTCAGACTGGGTGTCGAGTATCTCGAATATACGCTGACCAGAAGCCACAGCCTCTTTTGAGACATTAATGATGAAACCTAACATTCGTATAGGCCACATCAACTGCATGAGGTACATATTAAAGGCTATAAACTCACCCAAAGTAAGATTTCCTTTCATCATCTGCCATCCACCGAACCACAGAACAGCTATTGTGCCAAGACCTGAAATAAAATCCATCAAAGGGAAGAAAAACGCCCATAGCTTTGTCACTTCAAGGTTTTTCTGAAGCACGTTACGCGCGTAAACAGAGAATTTGCTTATCTCGTAATCTTCGCGCACAAAGGTTTTTACAACGCGCATTCCTGTGATATTTTCCTGAATTACTGTAGTCAGTTCAGCGAACCTCTGCCTTATCTCCCAGAATCTTGGACCTATCTTTCCACCAAAGCGAATGCCAGTATAAGCAAGGATAGGCATTGTGGAAAGAGCAAGAACGGCAAGTGCCCAGTTCTTCAACAGACATATAACCAGAACAGCTACAAACATTAATATACTGCTTACGAAATTAATCATTCCAAAGGAATAGAATCTTCTCAGAGTGTCAATATCGCCAGTAGCTCTTGCTATTAGTTGCCCGGTCTGGGATTTATCATAAAAACTGAAAGGTAATCTTTGCAAATGGTCGTACATTGTATTACGAATGTCATAAATAGCTTTCTGTGAAGCATACTGCAGGATGTATTCCTGAACAAACTGAAAGAGTGCTGTAAGTATAGTCACTCCTACTATACTCAGGGCTAGTATAACAAGAAGCCCATGCCGCTTTTGCACTATTGCTATGTCAATAGCTCTCTGCGTGATCTCGGGAATTGCCAGATTCAGCACACGGTTGATCAGTAAAGCCATAAGAGCTAGAAACACAAAAAACCAGTATTTCTTTAGATAGCCTAGTAATCGTCTTAATATGCGCATATTTTTAATTTTTAAAAGGTTTCTCTTATATGTTTATTTCTTAGACGAAAATCATATTACGAAAGTTCGGATATAAAAAGCCAAGCATCCTATTTTAATTTATCAATGACTTCCTGAGCATTTTTGAGAGCATCTTCAAGTAAATCCGAAAGATCAGCAACCGTATCGTTGTAATCACAAGCATTTCGCCATCGTCTCAAATAATTAAGAATATTTGAAATATCAAATCTTCCTTGTTGTCTAAAATGCTCTCTTACACGAGAGTGATCTAAGGCATTATTGTAAGGAGAGAAACTTTCACGATCACGAATAAAGTTACGAGCATGGCAAAAGGCAGCATAATATGCTCTACTTACGGCAGATCGAAATGCGGCTTCTTGTGAATAATCATTTCCTTGTCGGTTTTGAAGTGACTTGGCAAGATTAAGATATTCTTTCCAATCAAAAGGCATAATTATATTACCTTGGTTGACGAAAATCTGTCGTTACAAAAATCCATCCTTTTTTACCTATTAGTTCGATTTCACATTTGATACCAATTTCTTTGATTCTTTTCATCACGCTTTCATCATATTTTTGTTGACGAATTTCAATTGAGATATATTCATCTACGATTTCTGGATCGTGATAAACTTCTAATGATACTTGCGCTGGATGTTTGAATTTTTCTTTCACTAACTCGCAAATCGGTATTATCAAGTCAATTATATCGGGATAATTAAGTAAATAATTCTTTACATCATCCGGGTCCGGAATTAAAATTTCTAATAGCTTAACTTGAGATAAAATTTGCTCAATATGAGTATTTACGTCAACCTTCTTTTGAGGAACCGCAAGTTCAAGAGATTCTGCCATTGTTGCTTCACCTCACATATTTTTTAGAGCCAATTTAAGGCAATCGCTGTATATATCTTCGCCGCATCGTAAAGTTCATTTACAGATATGCTTTCATTTACCTTATGAGCCATTGATAGCTTCCCTGGCCCGAGGATCACTGTTGGTATATTTGCTCTCTCAACAAGACACCACATATCACAGCAAGCACTAAATCCCGCAACTTCACGATTTTTTCCTGTAACCTGATGTATACCATCTTTAACCGTTTTTACGATAGGTTCTTCTGGCGAAATCCTGCAAGGAGCAATCCCGATCTTTTCCTCTATTGACGCAACCAATGAAGGATTAGCTTTTTTCTCATTATCTATAACTGCCGAAATTTCATTCAAAGCATCCTCTAATGTTTCTCCCGGTATCAGTCTTCGGTCAATGGTTATCGCACATTGATCCGGTATTACGTTAGTCGCTCTACCGCCATTAATTTGGGTGATAGCAAGGCTGGCTTTGCCAATCAAAGGGTCACATCGCTGTGATATATCTTCAGCCAAATTATCCAGTGCTTGTATAACTTTTGCCATGTTGGATATGGCATTAATCCCTTCTTCTGGAGAACTGGCATGGGCTGGTTTTCCGAAAACAGTTACTTCAACACCCAATCCGCCTTTGTGTCCGATCATTGGGACAAGCTCTGTGGGTTCACCAATTATTGCGGCGTCAGCTTTTATGCCTTTCGTCGTTTCAGCAAGTGTCCCTCTGCCACGAGTCTCCTCACAGCAGACAGCCTGTAATATTAGTCGTCCATTTAGGAGTGAAGGTTTACGAGCAAATACTTCAAAAGCAACGAGCATTGATACAAGCGAACCTTTTGCATCACAGCTACCAAGCCCGAAAAGCTCATCTCCTTTTCTAGTCAATTTTAATGGTGATTGATCCCAATTCTCGATATTCCCGGGAGATACAGTGTCAGTATGAGAGTTAAAAATAAGGCTTTTCTCACCATTGCCGATAGAAGCTACCAAGTTTGACCTGTTGGGAGCAACTTCTGTAAATTCGAGTTCAACATCAAGCTTTCTCAGTCTTTGCTCTACGTATCTGACAACACCTTGTTCATTTTCATAACTTGATATGCTGACCATATCCGAAAGTATTTCGGTAATACTTATTTTATCTATTTCATAAGAAAGTTTTTTCTGAGTTTTACTTAATAATTCTTTCTGCATATTAAACATAATCAAATTTTACTGAATTCATTAACTATTCTATCTAACAGATCAGGTGTAAAGAATCCTTTGAAATTTGGACCAAGAATTACATCCGAAATTATTAGATAGTGTAGTTCTATATTTTTATAATCATCATCTTTAACTGAAATAGTTTCATGATCGGCATTAGTTATATCTTTAGGATTCACTCCATAATAACCCCAAACCTCTCCAAGACCTTGATCTCTTCGTTCATCACTTTTAAGCCATTCGCTAAAAAATTTCTTTGCTTGTTCAATACCATGCTTTTCTACTAATTTTCTCTTTTTGTTCTCAATAATATCTATCCGATCTTCAACTTGCCTATATTCCGCATCTGTAATTTTATGGGTATATAATTTCCTGAATTCTACATTTTTATCTCCAATAACTTCGTAAGATTCCTTTCCTATCTCTGTTAAAATACCTTTCGGTAGATCATCTAAATGTAATTCTTGTCGCAATTCGTCTCTCATGGCTTCTTCATACTCTTGACCTGCTTTTAAGTGTCCTCCAAAAATTGAAAGAAACAATTCATACTTCCTTCCCGGTGCTCTTAACTGTAATAATACTTTGCCTTCTTTGGTAAGCACAATGGCATTAGCTGTTCTGTGCCTCAATCCAAGATAATGGCATAATCCAATCTCAGTAACTCCTATCTTTTTGTCATCTTCATCTACTACATCTGCAGGTTCTCCTTTTATTAATTTAGCAAATTCCCCATATTTTCTTATTATATCAATAATATTATCTATCTCACTAACCTCAATATCTAGTGTCTCAAGATGCTTTCTTATATTTATCAATAAATCATCTAATTCGCTACTCGAAAGTAGCTTTTTACCTTTAATGAATTCCTTGAAACAAATATAAGTTTATCGACATTATCTATACTTTTCATTTCTAACCTCACTTTCCTTTTTTAATTATTTTTTAGGACAACTTAAATTATTGACCAGAATTGCCGTATTCTCATTCTCGCTTGTGACCAATCTTCCGGTGTCAGTGTTCCTAGTTTACGTTCAACTAAACTCTTTTCTAAAGTAGCTAACTTATGTACACGAACCACAGACGGAACCAATAATCCTGCTTTCTGCCATTCCAAAATCTCAACATCAAACTCTGTTTGAGTTATCTGACTGGTTATTCTTGCAACAACCAGATCATCATCACCTGTATCGAAAAGCACGAGCGCTGGACGACGTTTCCCTTCTGAAGAATCCGAGAAAGGAAATAACAGTAGAACAATTTCACCTGGGTTATAAATTTTCATTTATCAAGCCTATCGTATATAGCATCAGTTTCGCTATAACCCGCAAGAAATTGCTCTGCCGTCATGCGAGACCAATCAACCTGTTCATCTATATCTGTCTGTTCGTTTATCAATATTATGACTCTAACGGACTGATTGCTTGGTAAAAGCTTTGAAAGTTTATCTGGTAATTCAATCTTACCATCAGATGTTATTTTGACTGGAAATTCATAAGCTTTCATATTACGTTCCTTTTCACAATAATATTATTCCGTTATCACAGTATCATCATTTTCGTAAGCTGGTGTACAGCAACATAAAAATACAAGATCATCATCACCAGTATTTGTGATCCTGTGCCTTGCACCCGGTGGGATAGCAACTCCGTCAAGAGCTTTGACATCCTGTTCTTCATCATCAATTATCATACAGCCCTTGCCATGAAGGATATAATATATCTCCTCAGTCTGGATGTGATAATGCTCTTCGGTTGAGTGGCCCGGTGCAACTCTAGCTTCGGCAAGGCTCTGTCGCTTGATAACAGAATTTCTCGGCGCAAGTATCTCCCTGATTTCTGAAGAATCTTTTGTAATAAAAGCCTTAACATCATTTTTGTTTACAACGTCCATTTTACTCTTTCTTCAACAGATCCATAATGTAAACACCCAGATCATCATTTACGCTTCTATGCCCAACAAAGACTATATTATGCCCATCGGGTAGGAACATGGGTTCTGAATCCATGTAAATATTGTTCGTCAGACGTGTCTGGTTCTTTCCGTCAGAATTCATTATATATATCTCGCTATTTCCATCCCTGTTTGAATCAAAAACAATGAACTTTCCATTCGGTGAAAACGATGGATTAGCGTTCATAAATCCGTTATCTGTAAGCTGTATCACTACCCCGGTTTTTACGTCAACGACACAAATATCACTCTTGACACCACGATCAGTGAATGTATACGATGCGTAAGCAATTTTTTTGCCATCAGGAGAAAAGGCAGGACTGCTATTGTTCTTATCTCCGAAAGTCAACTGTTTCTGGTTTTTGCCATCAGCATCTATAACGAATATTTGGCTGTTTGACTCTACGCTGCTGTCAAAGGCTATAAGCTTACCATCAGGAGAAAATGCTGGATTTCCGTCAGTCACAAGATTTTCCGTCAGTCTAACTTGATTTCGACCATCAATATTCATTGTAAAGATTTCATCATTACTCCGTCCATACCTTATGAATGACACGTAAACGATTTTCTTAGCATCGGGAGATATAGAGGGACTATAATCGTTCGTGTCGTTAAAGGTCAAACGGGTCTGGCTTGTACCATCATAGTCCATTGAGAAAATCTCGTAGTTATCGCTCTCATAAGCCGCAAATGCAATCTTTCCACCTCCCACTGTTGGGTTCTGGACTTTCATATTATCAGGGGTCAAGCGTTTCACTGCTGGATAGTAATTCAAAGGAAGTTTAATAGAGCTTTTCTTGCCACAGCCGGGGAACAAAGCAGATAAACACAAGATTATCGCTATTATTTGAATTATTTTTTTCATGGTTGGCTTTCTTGATGATAAGGTGAAAAATTGATTAGATGATTTTTGAATTAAGGGTATTTTACTTCAATCCCGCAAGCTCTTTGGTACTAATTGCACACCTGAAACCTGAAACGTACGATACAGACTGAGGTGTTCCTCTGTCACGGGATGCACACCTTGCACCGATAGGACCAAGACTGTCATAATGATACCATGAGCCACCCCGAAGGACACGTAGCTTCTTTCCAAATTCAGGTATACTGTATTTTGATCCGGGGTAGGCATCGTACCAGCTATCAGTCCATTCCCACACGTTTCCTGCCATATCATAAGCACCATAAGGGCTAATACCGCTTGGATAGCTTCCCACAGGCTTGGAACCTGATCCTTCCCAGGACTCTACGTTACACTTTGTCAGATCAAAGGTATTTCCCCAGGGCCATATACGAGCGTCAGTTCCTCTTGCGGCTTTCTCCCATTCAATTTCATTTGGAAGCCGTTTACCGATCCATTTAGCATAAGCATCTGCATCTTCCCAGCTTACGTATACAACAGGATGGTTGCCTTGCCCAGAAGGATAGTCACCGTTCTCCCAGTGCCTCGGAATTGCACGACCAGTAGCTTGAATGAATATTTTATATTGTTCGTTGGTAGTTTCATATTTATCAATATAATACTCTTCAAGATGCACTTCATGTTGAGGTCTCTCAGCCGCAAACCACTGCACGTCAGGTCCGAGTTCCCCACCGCCTAAAGCACGAACAACTTGTTTGATCTCCTCGTCACTGCTTCCCATAATAAAAGAACCAGATGGAACTTTTACCATATCTGACAGCGTAAGCTTATTGAGCTTGAGATCAATGTTTTTTGTTTTGGAAGAAAGTTGCTGATACGCAGGAGAGTATCCAAGCTTGCTTAAAACGAGTTTATCTTCACCTTTAGCTATCCGACCTTTATACGGAGTCTTGCCGATCTCTTTACCATTTAGAAGGATTGTTGCACCAGGGGGATCGGACGTTATATTGTTTTTACCGCAACTGACAAAGCTGATTATTAAGAAACTAATCAATATAATTTTCGTAAGATTGCTTATTTTCAACATAAATTAAGAAGCATATCCTTTCCACGTTTTATCTGTTTAAAATGAGTATATCTATTCTTCGGTTTTGCTTACGTCCTGCTTCATCTGTATTGGGTGCTAATGGGCGCAGGCTTCCATATCCCACAGAAGATAGCCTATCAAGCGGGACACCTTCAACGTTTGCCATATAGATTAAAACTGCACTGGCACGGTCGCTGGATAGCTTCATGTTGGAATTTTCCTTGCCAGTGTTATCGGTATGGCCTTCTATTATTATTCTGTAATTTGGATATTTTTTTAGAAAATCAGCGATTTCTTTCAGCTTTGGCTTTAATTCACTTTTAATATCCCCGGTCTTTGTAAATATGTCTATACTAATACTAGCGGCAATTCCCTTTTCTGTCTCTCTGACAGTAATATCAGGGATTTTCTTTGCGTCATCAAGGATATTCTTCTCGTCATCACTGGCTTTTTTCTTTTGTTCTGTTTTCAACTCAGCCTTTGCTATGGCAAGGCTGGCATTGAAAATACTCTCCTGTGCAATGGAAACCGCTTTTTCATAATCATTTCCTTCCATCGCTTGTTTTGCCTTTTCAAGTGATGTCTGAGCCTGGCTATACAGATCGGTTGCCAGATCATTTGCACCAACGTTAGAAGCCTGTGCCATGATTCTTTCGGCTTTTGCTACTGCATCCAGAGCGTATGCTTTCACTTCTTCAAGTGTCTCCTTTGTTTTTTCTTCCTTATTTCTGGTTTGGATTACGGCACTGGCACTGGAAGCAGAAACCCTTGTTTGTTCAGCGAGAGTTCTTGCACTGTCATAGTCAGCAGAATCAAACGAATTTCGGGCATCTTTCATGGACTTCTCAGCCTTGTCGTATAGCTCTTTGGCATACTGGTCCGCCATTAAAGCTTTTGCTTCATCCAGGGCGACTTCAGCCTTTGCGATTGCTGTTACAGCTTTATCCTTTTTACGCATAGTTTCAGCATTTTCTGCTTCTGATTTCGCTTTCGCTTGAACCTGAGCGTTTGAAGCATATTTCGCCGAATTTTCAGCGGCGGCTGTCGCCTTTTCAAAGTCCTCATCGGCAAGTGCGGCTAGTGCTTCTTTAAGTGAAGCATCTGCATCATTGTAAGCCTGTTCTGCATACTTTTGAGCATTCAACAGGGAAGCCATTTTCATTTCTACTTCAGCTTTCGCTATCGCTAGCTGGACTTCTGCCTTCTGGACTCTCATATCAGCAGTTTCGCTGGATATTTCTGAGTTTGTCTGAGCATCATAAGCCACTTTTTCGGCGATCGCCTGACGAGTTTTAGCGATGGCAACTTCATTCGACTTCGCTTCCCAATATACTTCCATTTTATCGTCTTTAGCTTTCTGTATTCTATATTTAGCGTTTGCTTCTCTAGCCATAGACAGAGCTATCTTTGCCTCTACATCAGCGAAGAAAGCAAATTCCATAGCACTCTCCCCTCGTTTCTTCATCAGCATATCCTGTGACTGTTGCAAAAGGCTTTCAGCATCAGCAAACTCCTTGGGAGCATATTCTGGGGCTTTTTCATCACGAGCATTAGCAATGGATTGGCGTGCTTCGGTGATGACAGTTCCCGCTGTCTCTAAATTCACTTTAGGAGAAGGATTAATTGCGCAGCCTTCAATGCTCAAAAGAACCGTGAAAAGTCCTATTATTATGCTAATCAAAGACAGGATTCGTTTCAATTCAATCTCCATTCGCTTGAAAGTGATTACCCGACAAAAAAGCAGACTTCAATCAGAGAGATATTCCACGTTATTTTATCAGAAGCAGAACCTTTGTTAGTTAGGTGAGAGATGGCATAATAAGCCTGTTTAAAAATTGTAGGTAAGAACCTGCGTGTTTTTCTTGTGATAATTATGACCATACCTCAGTCAGGTAAATTCCCGCTTATCAATCTTTTTTATCCTGATCTAACATCTGTTTTAGTTCATTCTCTGTTGCCTGGCGTTCTAATCGGATCTTGTTAGCGTCTTCCTCAATCTTCTTTAATTCCGCTTCTAGTTGAGTGGCTTCGTTTTCTGCCTTTACTTGCCTGGCAACAGCTTCTGCCAAACGAGCTTTGGCATAGGCTCTTTTGACTAGTATCTCTTTTTGTTTATTCTTCTGAGCGGCTTTGGCTCCTTCAAGCAGGCTTTTAGCATCTTCGAATTCAATACTTGCAAGCTGGTCTGCTCCTGCTTGCTGGGCAATTTCAATCTGAGAGTTTGTATTGTTAATCAAAACGTCAAAAGATTGACCCGAAATACCGCATCCTGCCAAACAAAATATGAAAATTAATGCAACAAAACTTATAGTTGACTTCATATATTAATTCTCGTGAAAGGGCAGATGGACTACCTGCCCCCTACAAAGCTAAATTTAGATAATAAAACCTATTTTTTATACGAGTTTTTCAGTTAACATAGTAAAACATACCGACTGGCTTGTTAATGTTATTGTCAAGCTCATAGAATAAGCTGTCAGCACGTTCTACTTCTACTGTTTGCCCATAACTGAAAAACTCGTATTCCATTTATTTTGAAGGATGAGCATTGGGATCAGTATCCGATGTTCCTGCCATAAGCTCTTGCCATAATGGAAATCCATCCTGATC
>Ga0315289_10010127_pt1 | contig 13524 bp, 15 predicted proteins | sample YL17G11_40_MG_FD_203452 | JGI IMG/M metagenome (GOLD analysis project Ga0315289, IMG submission 203452) | Sediment microbial communities from Yellowstone Lake, YNP, Wyoming, USA - YL17G11_40 | ecosystem: Environmental > Aquatic > Freshwater > Lake > Sediment | place: USA: Wyoming | collected...
CTTAATTCTTTGATTGCCTGTGGCATTTTTGTTCCGTTCATTGCAATAACATTATTTACATTGTTTCTCATTAAATTCAAAACATCTGCTCTTCCTTCAACAACAATAATTTCTTTTCCAGAAATATCCCCGCAAGGAAGTTTTTCATTTCCATATTCCTGCAAGCCTGCCATTTTCGCAGAATCTTTTATTGTGTTTGAAATTTCCCTTGAATCAGTAGAACCTTCTATGCTTTGCATGAGTTTTTTTGCTCTTTCAATTATGTAATCTCTCTTTTTGCCTCTGACATCCTCGATTCTGTCAATCTGTATTTGAGCTTCGCTTGGCCCGATTCTTTCTATTGTTTCTATTGCCGCACCAATTAAAGTTGTTTCTGACTGGTCTAATGCAGTGGGAATATTTATTTCTCCGACAGTGTTTTTTCCTTCTTTTCTCAAGTCAACTTCTATTCTTCCTATTTTCCCTTCTTTTTGGAGTTCTCTCATTTCTAAGTCGCTTCCGAGCAATCCTTCAGTTTGCCCGAACAGAGCTCCGATTACATCTGGCTTTTCCAAAGTTCCTTCTGCACTAAAACTTGCATGTATCATATATTTAATTGATACTGGGCTTATTTTTGCCATGTTTTTGTTTTCTCCATATTAGTTTAATTATACGCTCACTTTGTTCGTAGATTAATTGCTCAAAATCGGCGTTCCGCACGATTTTCCGTCGAAATTTTGTTATTGTATAACAATTTTTTCAGCGAACAATTTGGCATAGCCAGTTTCTGAGTTATCAATCTCGAGCATAGTGAGACATTTTTTAGAAAAATATCTTCGTCGATATTCAATCGTTTATCAAAAATAGCATGATGCTAAAAATGAAGATTGTGAATGTGAAGTGATTAATGACTAATAATAATCTCTAATCAATATTTTTCTAATGTAGAATAAAGAAATAGGAAGTTTTTAAATTTTATGCTTTAAATTATTGTAAAGTCTTAAAAGAAGGAGAGCGTAAAGTCATTAATAATTCTCCCTCTTCATTAATCATTTCATCAACAGTTCTTTCATCGTGTGCTTCTTTCTGTTTCTTTGTCATAACATTTTCTTCTTCAGTAAAATAAGCTTTTATTTCATATCCTTGGAGATTTGTTGTTGGTATATAGTGATTTCTTTTTACCATTTTATTCTTTAGGAGGAATATAACCTTTAAATAAATTTAATGGTAGTATTATTGCTTTTTCGCCATATCCTGCTTTTTTCAGTGTCTCGTAGATTATAGATTTATTGCCAGAAATGTTTTCAAAATCGCCATCTGCTAAAATATTAATACAATGTCCAATATCTCTCAATTCCCTGAAGTTGAATTTTTCATCAATAAAAGTTCCTAAGTCCTCTAATCTATTTCCCAATAATTTCTGTATTTCTTGAATATCTTCTTCACTTATTTTCTCTAAATTGTTTGTCATTTTAATTACCAATCCGGAAAGTTTTTATCAGGAGTTATTCCAAAATATTCCTTGCACCATTCAAGATAATAGTCCTTTATTATATCTTTTCCGAAGTTACTGCCTTTATAAGAATCTCTATATCTTTCTTTTATAATCTCATGAGTCTGTTCTTCAGTTAAGTTAAATTCAATACATCTTTCTAATAAAATAATTTCTTCATTATCAAAAGGTCTAATTGTTTGAATGTATATCTTATTGAGATCTAAACCTTTTTTGTTGCTAAATTGTGAGATAAGATTAGGATTATATTTTAATGTGTATTTTAATGTGTATTTTATTTTTCTTCCCAATTGTGAATCAGGATGAATTTTACCAGTTTTAACTAATTCTTCTAAGATTATTTTAGCTTTCTTGCTCATTTTTGTTTCTTTAAATTCTTTTTCCATTTTATATCAGAACTCTTTTTTCCGTCGGTGTTTATTTCTTTTCAACTAAATCAATGCAGACACCAGCAGCAACAGTTGCACCAGCGTCCCTGATTGCAAATCTGCTCATATAAGGATTTACAGATTGTTTTTCTAAAACCAAGTTTCCCATAGGTTTTATTTTAACTTTTGCAACATCTCCATTTTTCAAAAAATCTGGTTTTTCTTTTTTTGTTCCGTCAGGATGTGTTACTTCTAATAATTCTATAAACTGGCATGGAACTTGTGCAGTATGAACATGAAATACAGGTGTGTAGCCTTTTGCCAATACTGTTGGGTGATTGATAACTGCAACTTGGGCTGTGAATTCTTCTACAATTGTAGCTGGCTTGGCAGCGTCGCATATTACATCTCCTCTTGCAACATCTTTTTTACCAATTCCTCTAATATTAATACCAACATTATCTCCTGCATCTGCTTCTGAAAGTGATTCATGGTGCATTTCTATTGTTTTAACTTCTCCAGAAATTCCTTTGCCGCTTCTTCCAGGAATAACTATAACTTTTTGCCCTACTTTCATAATGCCTGTCTCAATTTTTCCAACAGGAACAGTTCCAATACCTGTAATATCATAAACATCTTGGATTGGCATTCTCATCGGCAAATTAGTAGGTAATTCTGGTTTAGGAAATAAATCAAATTGTTCTAATACAGTTGGTCCTTTATACCAAGGTATTTTGTCAGATTTTCTAGCAATATTTTCTCCCTTTAATCCAGAAGTAGCGAGGAATGAAACTTTTTCAGGTTTGTATCCAACTTGTTTCAGCAATACTTCAACATCTTCTTTAACTTTTTTGAATTTAGCTTCATCATAATTCACTTCATCCATTTTATTAATTAAAACAGCGAGGTTTGCAACTCCCATTGTCCTTAATAACCATAAATGTTCTTTTGTCTGTAGTTGTATTCCTGATTGAACAGCAATAACCAAGAAACCAGAATCTGCTTGTGAAGCACCTGTAATCATATTTTTTACAAAGTCTTTGTGCCCAGGAGCGTCAATAATTGTGATTTGGAATTTTTGAGTCATAATTTTTCTGTAAGCTAAATCAATTGTTAATCCTCTTTCTCTTTCCTCTTTAATTTTATCCATAACATATGCAAATTCAAAACCTGTTTTACCATGCTTTTCAGCTTCTTCTCTTAATTTTTTCATTTCTTGTTCACCAACAGCACCAGTTTGGAATAAAAGTTGTCCAACTGTGGTTGACTTTCCAGCGTCGACGTGTCCAACGAACACAACATTCATATTTGGTTTTTCTTTTGCCATGAAATTTTGTCCTTTTGTTTTATTTAAATTTTGTGGTCAGAAAATCTTCTGATTTTCTTTTACCATCTTAATTATAAAATTCTTTTAAGAATTTTTAATATAGTTTAATAAAAAATTATATTTAAAAATGTTTTGGTTATTATATAAAACATAAATTATTATAAAGATGTGTATCTATTTTCTTTTATGAATAATCTTAAAAAATATTTAAAGGAGGAAGGGTTTATTCCAATAGGAAAAATAGATGAACCCTCTCTTGTTAATATAATACAAAAAATTCTTTATGGAATAGATATTTCTTGTCCTCCGTATGTTGGTGAAATGATTATAGTCCAGTCAAAAAGAATTACTTCTAAAAATAAATCTGAAAATTATATGATTTTCCAAAGAATTAAAAAAGAATATGAGAATCAGCGATTCTGATTGTTCTCCCAAGTTTTCTTTCTTTATAGGAAAATTTAAATATACTCTTTAGTAAAATAAATATACTCTAAAATGAAAGATAATTTTCAAAGTGATGAATCTTTGATATTAGAAGCCCAATCTAGTTCTAATGGATTAATGGAAAAAAATTTTACTATTTTATATACAAAATATCAAGAAATTATTAAGAAATTTATTTCTTTTAAAATTCATAACCCAAATGATGTTGATGACCTTGTGCAAGAAACTTTTATTAAAATGTATAAACACATAGATAAATATAGGGACATAGGTAAATTTAATACCTGGTTGTATACTATTGCAGAAAATGTGTGTAATGATTATTTTAAATTTAAAATAATTAAACAAAAAAACTTAGAATTTTTTGATCCAAATGATGAGTTAAATCAGAATTATTTAATTGATACTCTTAATGGAAATAGTATATACGAGCCATCACAACTTCAGGAATTATTAAAAAAGGAAAAATATGGAATTATAGAGAGGGAAATAGAGAAATTATCTAAAAAAGATGCAGGATTATTAAAAATAGTTTTTCATGAAGAAATTTTTATGGGTATTTTAGCTAAAGAATTTAAGATACCTGAAGGAACTGTAAAAAGCAGAATTCATAATGGAAAGAAGTTGTTAAGAGAAAGATTGACTTTAAATTTAAATTACTGATTCTCGCTTTGTTCACTTAATAGTCTCGTCTGTCGACGAGGATTATATAACTTCTAATGTCTAAATCACCGACGACAAAGTATTTTTTCTATTAACAGATTTTTAATGTGCGAGTTGTGAAACAACGAGCCTATTTTGTGATTACTGCTTCCCCCAACTTTCTTCAAACCCTTTTTATCCTTTGGCATTTCTATTGGTTTTCAGAAAGTCCTTTTTTGTCCTTAATCTAAATCTAAACTTACATTAATAGCCAAGTTAATTTTTCTTATTATATGCTCATTTAAAGAGTTTAATTTTTTAATAATTCTTTTTTTATCAATAGTTCTTATTTGATTTAATAATATTGTTGAATCTTTGTTTAGGTGGGAATCTTTTTTATTAAGAAATACATTTGTTGGGAATTCTTTACTGTAGATTTTTGATGTGATTGGTGCGATAATTGTCGTCGGGCTATGCTCATTTCCTAAGTTATTTTGAATCACGACGACGGGGCGGACATTTCCCTGTTCCGCACCTATAACAGGATTGAGATCCACTAACATAATATCCCCTCTTTTAATTTTCATTTTAAAACCATTTAGTATCTACTGCAGACCACTCTTTTAACATCTTAATATTATCTTCTGCCATCTCTTTGCAACCTTCAATCAATAATTCTTTTTGATTTCTTTTTTGTTTCTCTACAGCATGAATTATCTTAAGAATAATTTCTTCATAAGTTTCTCTTTCATCTTCTTTCATTCTATTAAGAGCTTCTTTCACCTTGTGATTAAGCTGAATTGTAGTAATCATAGTTCTATAGATGAACTATAGTTTATAAAAGTTTTTGTTATCTACTGGTTCTCGCTCAATCCTTTTCTTTCTCTTATTCTTCTGATAACTTCTGTTTGGATTGAAGTAGGAACTTTTTCAAAAATTTGGTCTTTCAGCGACGACACTCCTCTTCCTTCTGTTGCACTTCTCAAATCACTTGACCATCCGAGCATTTCTGCAACAGGCAGTTTTGCAGTTATGCTTGCATTTGTTCCTTCCTGCGAAACATTAATCAATTGCCCTCTTTTGCTTCCAATTAATTTTGTCATTCCTCCTAAAAATTTATCCGGCACTTCAATAAGATGAACTTGAATTGGTTCAAATAAAGATGAATTAGCTTTCTTCATTGCTTCTTTGATTGCTTCTCTTACAGCAGGATAAACTTGTGCAGGTCCTCTGTGAATTGCATCCTCGTGAAGTTTAACGTCTGCTAAAGACACTTTCATTTTCATGCACGGTTCGCGCGCCAAAGGTCCTGCATCCATTACAAATTCAAAAGCATCCATTATCATTTCAATAACTTCTCCTAAATGAACTTCACCTCTTGTTTCTTCAAGGAGCATATTTCCGTGATAAATATCTTTGATACTTTTTATTTCATCTCCGCTCCATCCAAGTTTTGATAAAACATCTGTAATTTCTTGGCTTTTCTTTTTTATTCTTCCCTCTCTTAATTCTCCTGTTCTTATTGCATCATAAATTTTGTCGTCTAATGGTTCAACTTTTATGAAAAAACTATTGTGTTTGTTTGGGCTTCTTCCTTCCATAACTGGGGATTCTTTTGCAACTGTTTCACGATAAACAACAATAGGAGGTGATGTTTTAACATCCAGTCCTTTTTCAGATTTTATTCTGTTTTCTATAATTTCTAAATGAAGTTCTCCCATGCCAGACATCAGGCTCTCGCCTGTTTCTTCATTTATTTCTATTTTTATCGACGGGTCTTCTTTTCCGACCTGCTTTAAAACCTCGACGAGCTTTGGCAAATCTGCAGCTTTTTTTGCTTCAATAGATTTTGTAACAACAGGTTCGAATAAATGTGTGATTGCTTCAAATGGTTCTGTTTCTTCTCTGCTTACAGTTTCGCCTGCTCTGACATCTTTTAACCCAACTACTCCGATAATATTTCCTGCACTGGCTTCATCAACAACCATTCGCTGGGCACCTTTGTAAACAGAAACCTGCTGTATCCTGACATTTCTTTTTGCAAGATTCATATAAACTTCGTCGCCTTGTTTTAATGTTCCTGCAAATAATCTTCCGCAGGCGACTTCTCCTGCATGTTTATCGACGACAATTTTAATAGGAACAAACGCAGGTTCACCTTTTGCGTCGCAGTTCAATAATGATTTTCCCATTTCAGAATTCAAGTCACCGTGCCATATTCGCGGTATTCTGTATTTTTGAGCATCAACTGGATTTGGATGATGCTTAATGCTCATGCTTAAAATAACTTCGTGAAGAGGTGCTTTTTTTGCAAGCTCTTGATATTTATCTTTTTCATAAGTGTCAATAATATCTTTGAAGGTTAATCCTTTTGCTTTCATATAAGGAAAACTTAATGCCCATTTATGAACTGCAGAACCAAAAGCAACACTCCCTTCAGCGACGCCAACTTTCCATTTTTCTTTGTATCCAACAGGAGCAATATTTTCAATCAACTGGTTAACATGCTCAATAATTTTTATAAATCTTTTTTCCATTTCTTGCGGAGTTAATTTAACTTCTTTGATTAATCTGTCAACTTTATTTATGAAAAGAACCGGTTTGACTAATTCTTTTAGTGCCTGTCTTAAAACAGTTTCTGTTTGTGGCATAACTCCCTCGACAGCACATGTTAAAACAATGCACCCGTCGACAGCTCTCATTGCTCTTGTAACATCTCCTCCAAAATCAACATGTCCTGGAGTGTCAATTAAATTAATTAAATAATCTTTTCCTGCAACATGATGAACCATGCTCACCGACGCTGCGTCAATTGTAATTCCTCTTGCAGCCTCGTCCTCGTGAAAATCAAGTTTTAGGGCTTTGCCTGCATCTTCTTCAGACATCATTCCTGCACCCATCAGCAAATTATCAGAAAAAGTTGTCTTGCCGTGGTCAATGTGCGCGGCAATTGCTATGTTTCTGATTTTGTCTTGATGTTTCATTAATTTCTGAATTTGTTTTGCTTTATCTTCCATATTATTAAGAATATAGATTAATTGAGAAATTTGTTTTTAAATATTATGGAGAAGAGAATTAACAAAAATTTTTCGCATAAAGTCTGTAGGTTTAATTGGTGGACTTACTAAAAAAAATTTATTCCTTTATAGCAACATATGTTGTTTCGCTTAATGGTATAGCTTTTTCACCAAGATTTATAGGTATTGTATTTGGTCTAATTGGATTTAAATTTTTGTCGTACCATGTAATAGTATCTTTGTAATTAGGGTTTTCAAAATTAGGATTTGCAATGCATTTGTATTTTTCTTTATGCTTTATCATAGGAGAATTTATTGGATTCGGGGCTTGTTGAAACCAAGGTAGATGTATGTTCCACCAAATCCATTCATCACATTCAGGACATCGGTATTCATTAGATCTAACGTTGCAGTCTTTTTTTCTTACTTCTCTTAAATCTATTTCATGTCCGTTATATGGGCACAAAACAATATTATCAAATTTTTTTAATTCTTCTACTTTTTCATCAATAGACAAATTTGTTTTTCCCCCCAATTCTTCTATTTTATCTTCTCTCTTAATGATATAACTTACTATTGTTTTTTCTTTTTCCATATTATCATTTTAGAATAAGATATCTTTAAAAGAATTCTTATAATTTAAACTATATATTTACCTCGCACTATCTGCCTGTTTTTCACTTTCATTCTTTTTTCTAAATGCAAAACTTTCTCCATTGTTTTCTGATGCTAGGATTATTTCATCTGCTATTCCCTGAGCAAAATTTTTCTTTTTGTTAAATGCTTTGTCAGATGCTCCATGGATAATCCATCTTAAAGCAAGATTTAATCTTCTCATTGGAGAAACGTCAACTGCCTGAGGATATCTTGCACCGCCGTATTCAATAACAGTAATCTCGTCGCGAGGTGCGGAATTTTCAATTGCCTTGACTAAAACTTGGATGGGATTTTTTTTTGTTTTTTCTTCAATTATTTTTAATGCTTGTAAAACTAGATTCATATTTTTTGAATATTTTCCAGTAGCTCTTCCTTTTTGTATTCTGTGTTTTTTTCCTCTGTGCCCTGCAGTGCCGACCCTGTTCATTAATCTTTCAACAACATGTATTTTTGTCTTGCCCATTTTCTGCACATTTCGTCCTTGGTCTTTTAAAACAAGTCTTGGTTTGAGATTAATCATATCTTTTAATCCTTCATCTTCAACTTTAATATCTGTTGTTTCATATAAATCAAAAATTTTAAATTGTTCCATTTTATTTATTTCCTCTTACTACATAAAATCCTTCTTTTTCCAGTTTTTCTAAAAAAGAATTTACTTTATCAGAATTCTGATGATTATTTGTTCTAATACAACTCATTGGATTAAATTTTAATTTGTTTATTTTTCGAATGTTCTCGCCTTTTTCTATAGATAAATTTTGAATTTCCAATTGGCCTTGAAGATTTTTATAATATCGGTGTTCTAATCTCGCCTTAATTTCTGATTCATCTGTTGAAATATAAACTTCTTCCATTTTATCTTCTACCTTTTTCAATTTCCCCTCGCCATAATCTTGGCAATGGCTGGTCATTTACTTTAATTACTTTGAATCTGACGCCAGGAATATCACCTTTACTTCTTCCTTGTTTTCCGCCGATTCTTTCAATCATAACCTCGTCGTGCTCGTCGATAAATTTTTGTGCGAGATTTCCAGGAATAAATGCAGTAACTTGCTTGGAATTTTTTGTTAACTGGACTTTGCAGCATTTTCTCATCCCTGAATTCGGCTGTTTTGCTTCTTTCTGAGTTTTTTGCAGAACAATTCCTTTTGCCTGATTCGCTCCTCCAAGAGGGTCTGATTTAACATAAAGATTTAGAGTTTTCGCTCTGTATTTTTTATCTTTCCATTTAAATTTTTTTCTTTTCTTTATTAATTTTGCAGCTGATTTCAATCCCATAAAATATAAATCAGAATTTGGTTTTTAAAACTTCCTCTCTTGTTTCATTCATTCAAATAGCCTCGCTGTCGCTCGGGATAAGTTTAATTGTTAATATAAGAGCATACTTTTAAGAATTGTTTTATCATTAACTTAATTTTTACAGACGTACGAATAAATCTAAACAATCCTCAAATCTTTCTTAAAAAAATCTTTGACAATTTTTTGGAGTTCCAGCAATCTTCTTTTGTTTCTTCCGAGCAACGCTGCTTTATTCTGACTTCCAGCAGTAATTATAATTTCATTCTCTTTTATTTCCATTTTATTAAAATTAACAGGACTCACAACATCTTTGATAAATCGTCCAGCATCCTCGATTCCTTTTGGACTTGCAAGGATTTTTATTTTTTTGTGGATTATTTCATTTATCCTTCTCACATTTTTTCCGCTTTCACCAATTGCTTTTGAAACAAAGTTTTTCGGGACAGCAAATATTATTGTTTCGTTATACATAAAACAAAATCGTGTGGAAATCCCAGTGATTTTGCTAAACAAATTTAAGTGCTGAATGTCTCTTATGTCAAGAATATTAACCATCTTTTCATTAAAAAGAAATCTTGTTTATAAATATTTACTTATTTACTTCTTCAAGGGTTTTTTCCGTCGCTGTTTTTTTCTCAGAATCTTTTTTCTTTAATGGACCTGAAACTTTGACAAGCAGTCCGGGAAGCCCTGTTCCAACTGGCACAGGCTGGTTTAAAATAATATTTTCAATAACACTTGTTAATTTGTCTCTGCTTCCTTTTATTGTCGAATTTATGAATTGATTCACTGGTGTTTCAAAAGTTGCTCTTGCCAATATTGATGATTTTTGAGAAATAATTCCCATCCTTGTAACTCCTTTTATTTCTCCGGTGTTGCACATAGCGTCGGCAGCAAGCTTCAAATGTCTTATATCAATGTTCAATCCCTGCGTGTTTAGAACTTGTTTTATCTCATTAATAATAAGCTGTCTTGCTGATTCAATTCCAAAAACTTCTGCGATTTCATACAAATCATTGGAAATTATTTTATCTGCATTAACTTCTTTTAATTTTAAAATTTCCTTGATATTTGTTCCCAATGTTATTATTACAAAATCTTTTCCTTTTTTGACAATTAAAATTTGTTGAACGCCTTTAACACCAGAAATTATCGTAGATTTAATTTTTTCTTTAAGTTTGTATATTCCCTTAAATTCAAGGTCGCTTGCATTTAAAACAATTGAATCTCCTTTCTCCTTTGCCTTGAATCCCAAATCGTTTAATCTTTCAACAATTTTTTTAATTGAACTATGGGTTTGTTTTAATGCTTTGTTATTTATTTTAATTTCAATTTTTTTGTCTGAGAAATTCAAGTCAATTTCAGATGCTATTCCTTTTAAAGAAATTTCTTTGATTTTTTCTGCAAATATTTTCGCGTCTTTTTCATTGTTGTATTCTTCCTTCAAATAAATTTCCATTTTAGGAGACGAAGGTTTTTTTCTTGTGTCAAATATTTCAATCAGTCTCGGAAGCCCTGCTGTAATTTGCATTTCCTGAACACCTGCAAAGTGGAAAGTACTTAATGCCATCTGTGTACTTGGTTCACCAAAAGATTGGGCAGTGATAATTCCAATTGCTTCTCCTGGGCTGATTTTTTCATCCAAATGAAGTTTTGAGACATCCAATCCGTCGTCGCCATAAACAAATTGTATAATATTATTATTGCTGTCTCTTACTGTTTCGTCGTATTCCACTCTCAAATCCTGGAAAGCATTTGCAAGTCTTCTGTACAAGTAACCGGATTTTGGAGTTCTTAATGCTGTATCCATAAGAGCGTCCCTTCCTGTAATTGCTCCAAAGAAAAATTCGTCGGGCCTTAATCCTTTAATAAATGAACTATGTATAAATCCTCTTGCCCTCGGAGATAAGTCGCCTTTCTTAAAACATGAAAGTGTTCTTCCATTAAATCCTAATTCAATTCTTTTTCCCCACAATGCCTGTTGCCCAACACAAGAAGCCATTTGAGTGATGTTCAAAATATTTCCTCCCCCTCCTGATTTAATCATTTTACTTACAGGATTGTCGTCGGGAAATTCCCTTTTGACTATTTTACCTATTTTTGTTCTGACATCATTTAATGCCTGAAGTATTTTAATTTCTCTTGATTCCTCAAGGGTTTTTCCTGGGATGATTTCAAGTGTTCCGTCTTCAAAAGACTGGATAATTTCTTTTGTTTTTTCTTCAGCTTTTTTTATGACTTCTTCCCCCATTTCAATTACGCTTTTATCCAAATCCAAATCTTCAACAGAAATTGTAATACCTTTTGTCGTGAGATATTTTGTTCCTAATGCAAAAATTTTTCTTATTATTTCAATTGTTTCACTTCTTCCAACCTGTCTGTCAAGAACTTTTATCAATTCCCCTTCTTCAACACCAAAAGTATTTTCGTCGACTTTACCGCTCAGGAATTCTCCGTTTTCAATATTTAGATAAGCATCATTTGGGCATTTTTCTTTTTTGCAATTTTCATAATATTTGCATTCCTGCCCCAAGCAAGTTTTTGTTTTTTTTGCATAATTTATTTTTTTTGGAATAATCTGAGAAATGATTTCTTTTCCTGATATTGTTTTTTTAGTAAAGTTTGGAACAATTCCTGTATGGAATAGTAATTGATTTGCTTCTTCTTGTGAAAATGTGCTTATTCCGACAAGATAATTTCCTGTTATAGCGTCGGAGCAGTTTCCTATCAAGTTTGTGTTATTTTTTGGAGACATTAAATTATTTTTAACATTAAGAAGAATTTTTGCTTCTGCCCGTGCCTCTTCTGTTTGAGGAGAGTGAATGTTCATTTCATCTCCGTCAAAATCGGCGTTATACGGAAATGCTACTGCAGGATGCAATCTGAATGTTCTTCCAGACAAAATTTTTGCATAATGTGCCATCAGGCTTCCTCTGTGCAAACTTGGGTGTCTGTTAAATAATACAATATCACCGTCCTGCAAATGTCTTTCAACTTTATATCCTGTGATAATTTCGTTTAAAATTTCTTCTCTTAATTCAGCAGTTATTCTTTTTCTTTTTCCGTCGGGCCTGATTATATAATTTGCTCCTGGATAATTTTCTGATGAAATTAATTCTTTCATTTTTTGAATATTTAAATCTGTAACTGTCTCGCAAACAGTAACGACTTTTGCAATCTCAAAAGGAATTCCTACTTCATTTATTTTTAAATTTGGGTCTGGAGAAATAACTGACCTTCCAGAAAAATTAACTCTTTTACCTGCAAGATTTTTTCTGATTCTTCCTCCTTTGCCTTTGATTCTTTCAGTTATTGTCTTTAGTGGCTGTCCGCTTCTGTGTCTTGCAGGCGGAATTCTTGCAACAGTATTATCAAAGAAAGTTGTGATGTGAAACTGAAGCAAATCCCATAAATCTTCTATAATAACTTCAGGTGCACCTGCATTTAAGTTTTCCCAGAGTCGCTGATTTGCTCTGATTATATCTGATAATTTGTGAGTCAAATCGTCCTCGCTTCTCTCTCCGCTTTCAAGAATGATGCTTGGTCTTATTGTTACAGGCGGAACCAATAAAAGTGTTAAAACAGCGCACTCAGGTCTGCATGTTTTTGTATTTACCCCAACTTTTTTTAATTCTTCATCTTTTATTTTAGAAAGTGTTTCTCTTATTTCAGTAGGGAAAAGCCGCTTTTTGCCGACGTAAAAAGTTGTTGGTTTTTCTAATTTTGCTTTTTCTTGAACACTTCCGCAATGAGGGCACTTTTTTATATTTCTAGCTTTCTTGACTCTTTGGGTTGTTGTGTATTTTTCCAAATCCTTATCAGCAATTAGTAATTTTCCGCATTCATTGCAAAAGCATTTTAATCCTAATTCAATTAAGGCAATATATTTCAGATGTATTAATGGTCTTGCTAATTCAATATGTCCTGGATGCCCAAAACATTCTTTTAATCTTCCTCCGCAGGTTCTGCATCTAACTCCAGGGTCTATTGCTCCTAATCTTAAATCCATCAAACCACCGTCGATAGGATAACCGTCTATATCATAAAGCTCTGGAGTGACTATTTTTGCAAATGAAATTTTCTTAACCTGTTCTGGACTAAGCAAAGCAAATCCTATTTCTTTAATTTGTTTTTTAATTGGTTTCATCTTTTTTTGGCTTTCTTAAAAGATGAAAACTTAAAAATTTTAATTTTTATTGGTTTCATTTTAATTTATTCTATCAAGAGCATATTTTAAAACCAAAAATGATAAAGGTAAATCATCGGTAGTTTTAGGAA
>Ga0315289_10010128_pt1 | contig 13523 bp, 22 predicted proteins | sample YL17G11_40_MG_FD_203452 | JGI IMG/M metagenome (GOLD analysis project Ga0315289, IMG submission 203452) | Sediment microbial communities from Yellowstone Lake, YNP, Wyoming, USA - YL17G11_40 | ecosystem: Environmental > Aquatic > Freshwater > Lake > Sediment | place: USA: Wyoming | collected...
CTCTGAACTAGTGGTCCACTAACTCTTTTAGCATTAACCACCGCATTCATATACTGACGAGCAATTTGTTTTGCTTTTGAGGAAATTTGAACTTGTAGCTGATCATTTGATTCACTAAGTTGGTCCTCAACTTGACCATCTATAATGATTTCAGCAATAATTGCGGCTAAATTAACGTTTACTGATGTAAACGTAGCCCCCGCCTGATATTTTGTCTGATTAAGACTTGTACCAGGAGAAGCGAAATCTGCCGCTGCCAAAGTAGCCTCACGAGTAAATGTATAAGCTAGACCTTCAAAAACTACAAAGGGAAGATATCGAAACCACTCGTCAACTGATATAATATCAGCTATGATACCTTCTACTAGCAAATTATTACTCAATGTTGCAGCATCAGCTAATGAAATTACTTGAGCCATTGATTAATTCTCCTTAATGTTTTATGTAAGTGTAAAAAGTTAAACTATAGATCTTCCAGACTTTGGAAGTCCTTTAAGAGCCGCTTTAATTTTTTGAGCAGAAGTCATTTTATTTCTTTCTTCTCTTTCAATATTTTCTAGTTTCTCTTTACTAGCCCGTGCTCCCTGAGAAGCGCCCGGAACACTATGATTAACGACTACTGTTTTATCCTCAAAAACTCCTCTAAGATCTGCCTCTTCTATCGCAGTTAAAGCATCTCTAGGATCACCCGCACCTTTTACAATCAAGGCTGCAATATCCTTGAATTTTTCTGGAACAGATTCAAGTTTTTGTTGCAGTCTTTGTTTATATATTTCTTTTTGAGCTTCGACTTCAACTTGATGTCTAGAAAGTTCTGATTGTAAATTAGTTACTTTCTCATTATAAATTTTTTCGTTAGCTTCAAATTTGGTTTTTAATTCCGCCAATAAGGCTTCCCTATTAGCTAATTTTTCACTCAAATTTCTTTCTTTATCAAGTTCCCTAGCTTTTAAATCATCTAATTCTTTTTTAGTTTTTAATGATTCTTGAAGCTCTGATTCTTTAGCAGATAACCTCTTGTCCATTTCTGCTTTTAATGAATCGACCTTTTCTGCGTATTTAACCCTGTATGTTTTATTTTCCTCTCTGAGGCGTTTAATTTCTTTTAATGCGCTATCTTTGGTCCAACTATCAGGATCTTTTACGCCGTCTGTTCCAGAAGGCTCATCCTCACTGGAAGATAATTGGGGTTTAGTCTCATCTGATTTTATTGTTTTTAAATCAGTACTTATCTCCCCTTTCGTACCAACTTTGGCAATTAAATCATTATCTTCAGTTATTTTTTTAGTACTAACTTTAGGAACATTAGTAATAATTTCTGATGATTTAGTTTCTTGAGATTTTGCTCCCAATGTATCTATTAAATCTGCCATATTTACTCCAATCTAGCTCTTCTAGTTGAAGAACTTGTTTTATCAATCTATTTTATAACCTCGATCTAATAAATCAGAGGTTTTAAGTTTACTTAATGTACTAGATAGTCCGTTTTTTTGCATTTCTTGTGTATATGGATTATGAGCCACACTTTCTTGAATTGTATATGTTTCAATCTTAATTTCAGATATTAATCCAGGATCAAACGCTGATACAATTGGTTTTGTAAGTTCAAACGGTTTTTGTTCTTTTAATTTTTCTGGCCATTTATCTTTTAAACTTGTCCACAATTCAAATGCGCTATCATAATTTTCAGTTTCTAAAACTGTAATATGATTAAGATCTCTTCTCAAAATCAATACTACATATACTTGCTTATTAGTTCCCATTAAATGCTCCTCGTTTTATTAGGAACGAACTTCTTTTCTTTTAATTTTACCTCTAGGATCTCCATTTTTCTCTGGTTGTTTTGAACTATCTTCAGCGTGTTTAACTTTGTTATCTTGCTTTGATCCAGTAATTTCAACATCAGATTTGTCTGATAAAGATGCGCCGCCAGAGGTAGCCGCTGAAGATTGCTTAGATTTAAAATCCATAGGAACTTGAGCAAGAATTTTTGCCTTTTCTACTTCTACTTTTGCATCAAACTTAGCTTGTTCCATTATATCACTTCTACGAGATTTCAACATTTTTTCAATATCTGTTTCGCTAAGATGATCATGTAATTTTTTGAATGTGCTTCTATCTCCTTGATTAAGAAGTTTATTTTCCATAGCTAAAGTTTCGATATTTGTCTTAGGATCAACTGGAAATTTAGGCTGAACATAAGTGACTTCTAATTTAGCCTCTTGAGAAAACTTTTTCTCTCCTGATTTAGTATGATGAGCATTCCACAATTGTTTAACAATATGAAACAACTGTTGCTCTCTTTCTTTAAATATTTTAGCTCTTCTAATATTATCTTCAATTACTCCAATTTTTTCCATCATCATAGCAAAACCAGATGCTGGTAAAGATTCTTTATATTTAGGTCTTAAGCCGTGGTTAATTCGGACCATATCAGTCATACTTTCTATAACATTGATTAGACCTTTAATATCAGCGCTTGGATGAGCAAATTTAAAATCTCCCTTTTCTCCTACTGCGATAGCAGTATCAGGACCTATACTCATTCCTAAAGCCGCTGCATCAGCGTTTCCATCTCGAAATATACCTAATCCTGCATCAAATGTTCTAAAAGCTCCTCCAGCCGCAAATCCACTAATCCCCCCAATACCTCCAAATTTAGATTGAGCAGAACCGCCTCTTAAAATATTAAAATCATCAACGGGTCTACCTTGTCTTAAAGACGTTGGTCTTTCTACTCCACTTAAAACAGGTATACCAAACGACTGAAATTTTGCAATATGATTCAAATCAGTCATTCGCATATTAACAGTATGATTGGCATATATAAGTGGTTCATCTATAGGTAAAAAATAATAATGTGCTGGATCTTGATTGAAAAATGGAATAGCCGGGATTACCCCATAAGGATTTTTAGTTTCGTACTTTCGTCCATCTCCATCTTCCATAGAATGATATTGTGGACTCCAGTAAATTCTATTAATACTTCCTAGTCTACCTGGATTTACTACTGATTGTTTTAATTCAATTGATGCCTGCCCTAAATCTGATGGCCCTGGCAATTTACCTGTAAGAGAACCTCCCACCATTTGGCTACCACTACCTGCAAAACCTCCAAATTTGGTTCCAAATCCTATTAATAACTCGGTAATATAATATGGAGAAGCTCCATGCTTTAAATCATACACTCCCCCATGTAACATATCTAATTGTACCTGACCACCCTCTCCAGTTTGAACTAAATTACCAGTATTAGGATCTACAAAGCTAACTTTAACTAATAAAGTACCTAATAAACGAGTCCATCTATCCAACTTATCCATAAACATATTATATCTACTATGACGTTGAATTTCTTCCCATAACTTCTGATCTTCTGGAAGATGTTTTCCTTCACTATTAGTAATAATATGTATAGGATCTTCTCTATAGAGTATAGATGTCTCATCAATTATCTCTTTAGTAAGATTAATAGGAATGATTTGTTGTTTTTCAGGATTACGAAATTGGCGTACTAAATCAAGCCAAACAAACTCATCTTGTCGCTTTTGGACTATATCTTCAACTATTTTATAAGTTGTTCCGCTTTCTCGGTAAGGTTATCCATATTATATATTTTATATAACGTAGGATATCTACTATCATATTTTAAATCAATTTTATACAACATACAAGGAATAATAAAATCCTTAATAATTTCTCTAAACTTTAAAAAATTATGCGAATTAAATTCTAAATAGTATTTTAATCCGCCAATTTTCCAAATTTTATATATTTTAACATCTATATTCCAAACAGACTTAAAATACTGCTTAATTAATAAGTGTTCATCATACGTAAAAGATAAACTCCAAATTCGTGCTCGCCTTGATTTTATCTTTTTTCTGTCTTTTGGATCTGTTTGTAAACACAATCCTCCGTCATCCATGTACCATACGGCCAATCCTAAGGGCGTTAATTTATTTAATATCTTATTTGAAATAATTTTAATTCCATTAGGATACAAATTTTGACGAATTTTTGTAAAATATTGTAGCCTATTTGTATATAATTGATAACTTCCTCGTTTGTCATGAATAATTTTTGCTGTTACAGGATAAACTTGATTAAGTATCTTTTGTTTTAGTTCAATTAATTGTTTTTGTTCTTTGCAATGACTACATCTAAAATATGCATTATGTGTTTGTTTACTTTGAATTACAGATGAATCCCCTAATAAAGTTCCTATAATAAATCCATCCAATTCGGAACTACTTAAATTATTCACTAAAGGTTTCCCTTTCTTTTATATAATAGTATGCTTACTAGTCTCTGAACCTTTTTATAATGTTTCCATTATAACTTGGCTGCTGATTGAGATATGTTTTTATATCTGTTCCAGCAATTAACGGAATTTAACGAGAGCCGATTATATTTAACCCTCGTAGTACGCTAAAGCAATCTCCGTAATCCATTGTCTATAATAGATATCTTCATAAAGATATACTCCTATAGACGATAAACCACCTAATCTACTGATAGGATGATTACTTATGCCTAAATTAAAAGCCAATATTACCTCTAATTTCTTCAGAGTCAATATTCTCAAATATTGCCTCATTTAGACTATATTTACGCATATTAGCTCTACTAATATTAGTAAAATAGGGGAGTATTAAGCCTCCCCTATAAATTCTTACATCTTACCTGGCTCTTTCTTGCCGGACATAGGCGGAGTTTCTTTCTTTCCAGGTTTGTCGTTATCGCTAGCCATATTAGGATAGCCAACACTTAGTTTTTCATCTTGCGGCATAGGATTTTTATAACCACGAGATTTAAGACTTGGTACTGACTCTTCCGTAACTTTGCCAGCTGTGTGTTTTCCAACTACTGCCATTGTTATACTCCTTGATTAAAGTACTTTAATAAGCCAATAAACTAAAAATTACCCTTTTGGTTTTTTAGGGGGCATTTTTTGACCTTTAGCGCCCATCTGAGGGTGATGAAGAAAATAAGCCATATCATTCACTAATTTATGTTGTTTTATGGCCTTAACCCTTGGATGTTTTAAAAAGTCTTCAGGTTTATCAGCAACTTGCTTTTTAACTTTTTTTTCGTCCATTTTTTCACGCCTTCTAAAAGGATCTGTGGCTTGAGCAGTACTACCCATAGTAATACTAACTTCCTGATCTCCAGAAGAACCCCATAAATAATTAGGTTTATCGTCTTTTTTACTCATTTGATTTTTTCTTAGGAACAAAATCTTTAGGCAACAGAGAATGTTTACCATATTCTGCGGCATCCAAGTATTCTGTTTTTCTTCCTAAAAAGCCAGTCTTACTACCTTTCATTTTAGGGGCTTCATCAATAAGTTTGTCTACCGCAAAAGCATATGAAGTTCCTAAACCTCTACTAACACTTCTCATTTCTGGAAATACGTTAGTAGCAGACATACTAGATCCACTAACCCCTTTTCCTTGTTGCTTTTTACTATTTTTGCCTTTTGCAATAACTCTTGCCATTATTCTAAACCTCTTTGTCTTAGCCATTCATGGGCAAAATCGTTAACTTTTTGCATTTTTTCCATAAAAGTTAACTCCCTATATAAGGGATTTTCTGCCGCTCCTAAAAATTCACTATAAATGGCTAAATATAAATCATTACAAATATCATCTTTATTAACTTTAACTGATAGTTGAGTTTTATCTATAAAAAATTTACCATTATACTTATAAATTAAAGGAAGCATACTAATTTATAACACCATCTAAAACAGTTATATGTTGGCCCGTATCATGAAATAAATACACCATTAAATATCTTAAAGCATCCAATAATCCCTCATACCCTTCAGCTGTTTCTTCATAATCTTCTTTTAATCCGCCAGCTTTCGTTTTTTTAAAGGAAGCAGTTTGTAAAGCGTAGATTAAATTTACACAATTACTAGTTACAAATAATTTTGGATAAGTTGCCGAATCTCTAGTTTCCGTTAGTATTGGTCTTCCTTTTTCATCAAATTTAGGAAATTGGCACCATAATCTAATCATATCGCAACCAATAGCCCTATCCTGTCTTAAACCAACGGGTCTTCTTTTCAAAATTGTCTCAAAATCATCCCAGGCAGTTCTTCCATTTAATTGATCTTGCTTTCCACTGATATCAGCTATAATTTCAAAAAAATGAATGGGCTTTCTAGTTTCTAATGGTCTTCCTTCTTTTTTCCAAATTTCATACGCAACTTTGGTTAATTCTTTTTCTTTATCAAGTATTTGCTGTGCTTGCATAAATGATGTATGCCGCTTTGAAAATCTTTCATCAAATACAACTAAATCATTAAATTTATTTAATTGAGCAAATAACGTTGATGCTGGTTTAGCGTAATTATGATCACAAGACGTATAAATTGGCCCCTCATCAGGATGCCAAATATAATCAATTACATTAGCAAATTCATGCTTATTATCTTTTTCTATTACAAAACCCGGAAAACATAAATCTGATACTGATTCAAAATCAGCCAAATATTCTTGTTTAAACTTCTGTAATTTACCTGATAAAATAGCTCTTCTATAAGCAGAATCAATTTCTTCTTTGGATTTTTCAGGGGAAGCAGCTAATAAGGGATTATCGTAACTAGTTCTTTGAAACGAAGCCCATTCTCGCATATCATTAGAAATACCAGTCTCAGGATCTATAGAAATAGGAGATTTTCCTAACCTTTGCCTTATTCCATTTAGTCCAAATAAATAAAGTTTAAAAAAGGAATTCTTTCCTCTTGGAGTACTGATAAAAACTGCGCTTCCTTCTTTATCCATTAAAGTAGGTTGAAGCATTTGTGCCCAAATATCTTCTAATTTAGGTTCAATTGCCGCTTCATCTACTATAACCAAATCTAATGCATCTCCTACTAAACTATCAGGATTCTCCATTGATTTGGCTTCTAAAACTGATCCCCATGGGGTTTCTAAATAAAAATCACCTTTTTGATATCTAGCTCTACCCGATACTCCTGGATTTATAAGTTTTAATTGTAAAACTAAAGTACTATATAATTCTCTAAAAACTTTTTCTGCTAATGAATAATCAGGACCAACAATCATTACTCTACGATTAACTTGCATTAAAACGGCTAACGCCATTAAATCTGCTATTAAAGTTTTTCCCCAACGTCTTCCACAGGCTAAAACTTTAAATCGGGCAGGATCATTAATTACCTCTAAATGTCCCGAATGTAGAGGTTGAATTAGTTTGCCTTGAGTTGTTCGTACTTTTCTTTCATTAAGCCATTTAGCTAAAGCTTCTATATTCAATTCATGAATTCTTAATGGCTTCCCATCAGTATTATATTCAATAGGAACTGTCATTAACTACTTTCTTTTTTATGAAGAATCTTATTGATTTCTCTAAAAGTTTCAATAGTTTTATCTTTACTAGTACTATCTTCTTTTAAGTCTCCACTTAATTGCAACCAAATTTTTGCGGCAGCAGTATCTTTTTGAGTACCTCTGTTAAATAAGGAGTTAATCATTACGACCCTACGTTCTTTAGTAAATAATCCAGAACTTTTAATTTTTTCCCAAATAGCATCATTAAAATCTTTATTTTTGAACCATTTACAAATAGCTGTTAATGAAGGAACATTCCCTAACATTAATTTTTTTGTATCTTCATCTTCTATATACTTCTTATTAATTTCTTCTATTAATTGTTTTCTAAGATTAGTTATAGAAGGAATTTCATTGGGATTTATAACAGTATATGTAGCAACGATTTCTTGCATTAAATCTTGTATAGGAGTCCATCTAGGGTTCTCTAGCGCTAGCTTCTTAACTTCATTAGTTTTAATAAGCTTTAAAGAAACCTTTTCATTGCCTTCTTGTTGCTCTGGGTCTTTATTGTCAGTAGAATCATTCATATTAATATGGATTTGGTCTAGTTTTGCTATATTGGAGTTTCTGTTGTTTATTATCTTTATCTTCTTTTGCTTCCGACTGTTCTCTAGGAGATAGTCCTTTGGAAGATAAATCACCAGAAGTTTTTCCTCTTGCTACTCCTTCTGCTCCATAACCAACTTGATATTTGGCTCTATGCTTTCTATGAGCATAAGGATCAGAAGTAGGATTGACTAGTGGAGAATCTTTTTCTTTTTTTGCCATTATTTTTCCCCTTGATTGTCTGCTTTTAATAATTCAGGAAACTTTAAAAAAGAAGTTTTACATTTTCTATTAGCACATCGTTTAGGTTTAAAATCCGGCCAAAATGATGTTATAGAAGCTTGCCAACCACATTTTTTACAAGTATAAATAATTCTGTTATTCATTCTCTCCTCGTTCAAGAATAATAGGGGGCGCTAGCAGCGGATACTAACGCCCCCCAAGGACCACTTTTTGTAGAAAGGTACTTTTAAGGTAAAGTATAACCGATTCATTTATATAAGTACTACTAGTTCTTAGAAAAGACTACTTTTAACACTTATATTATTTTAGAATCACGGGACACCTCATAAGAGCTAATTATATTAGTAAATCCCGACTTACTAATTAACATGTCTCCCTTACAGGCATATTTAACAAGAAAAACCTAATAAGTTAAATTCTGGAACAACCCCAATTTTTAATAAAACCGGATCAAATATAGTGGCCGTTTTACCATGAGATATTCTATATAATAATTTAATTCCTCTGATACTACACTCATTTTGAATTAATTTAAGTTCTTTATTATCTATAACAAACCCATCTTCATCAGGAATTGGTATAATTTCTAAGTTTTCTGTTCCAGCTAATAATGTGTAAAATACTTGTTCAAATTCTATATTTTCTATATCTTCTTCTGTTAACTCTTCTGTATCTGAATCATTATAATCTATGATATCATTTTTATTCATATAACATTTTAATAAAATTTAATCTAGATTTATTGGTGATTTCATTTACATTTATATCATCAACTGCAACTAAGTTATTAGTTAAAATTCTATTATTAATTGTATTTAATGAATTAGTTGCAATTAATTGTTTAATCTCATTTAATTCAAAAATATGAAAGTAGTAGTTATTAAACTTATCCTGAGATATACCAAAAACTACGTATATATCCTTATTATACTTTATATAACGGATCATCTAATTTAATTAAAAAATATACTATATGTTATTAGTATGAGTGTTTCGCCAGCGCTCTTTATTGCGCTGGCTCTTTTAGTTAACTTATATACTAATATACTATGTATATACTAAGTTAAGTTTTTGAGGATCTTTTTGTGCCTAAATTTATTTTATATACTTGATATTAATACAGTAATTTACTTAATGCAGTTTTATTAATATCTACAAATAACCTATTTAGCTCTTTTTCTTCAATAATTAGATATAGATGAGCGTTAAACTTTTTAGTTATAAATACATGAAGTTTTTCATCTGTTATAACAGTAAAAATTGTTATTTTAACTATATCTAGTTTATTAAATTGATCTGTTATATTAGTTGCAACTATTCCATCAAATTCAATTATTCTTTTAATTGTAACTGATTTATTAGTTCCAAAGAAAGTATTAGGAGTAACTATTTGCATATTTGAATCTATTTTTTAGTTTTACTTAGTTTAACTTCCATTTTCTTCAAAGCAGTATAATACTTAGAATACTCTGAAATATGGTCCATAGCTATACGTTGAGCTACTTTTTTATTGTTAGTATGTTCCATTTCCACTTTAGTTCCGGCCTTAATCTGGGCTTGTTCAGCCTTAGAAAAGCTAGCCAGGGTTTTTCCTTCAGCCAGCCCGCCCTTTAATAGTTGTTTTATTTTCGCCATAAACCTCCTTCAATAGAATATATTAATATTATAGCGTAGTTACTAATTAAAGTCAAATATATAATAATAAAAAAGTTGTAATTTTAAGTCTTTACCTAAAGTAGGTAACTCTCAAGCCTACCAAAAGGGTTAAAATGACCTATAAACAGTTCTTTTAAGGTAAGGTAGGGTTAGGCATTAACTAAGCGCTAAACGTTGTTTTACAAGGCATTTAAAGCAATATTATAAGCTATTGGTGAGGAAATTAAACTCTAAAGGTACTTATTATTTCCAAGTAAGGGTCTTATTGGTTAAACTATTTTACAAAAGGTATTAAAATAAAGATAAAATAATAATTAGATGAACCTATAATAATAGTTATAGATATGATAATAGGTTAAAATAAAATTTTTTTAAAAATGAAAAAGAGGGTATGCTAAAACTTGAATTTTATTTTTAATGTCTGAGTACCTCCGGGGGGTTATGGGGGGACTCTTTTTAAGTGTCGGTAGCCCCCTTTTCTTAATAATATCATGTAGTTATACAACCCACTGTACTAATTCTTTACAGTCTAATTCTTTAATGATAACACATACTTATAAGCCTGGTATGATTTTTGCATGGTTCTAGTCTTATATTATATCTAGTTCCATATTCTTAATATATTGCAATATTCATACCAATTAAAAAGTATGCCATATTCAAGAAGTATGCCAAATGTTAATTATGTTGATGTATACGTTCAATACACTACATAAAACTTATACATCTTCCTAACCCCTTGATTTTATACATATATTTCAATTTAAGCTTATTATTGTATACCTGTTATACATCATATTCAAGCCTAATAAATATAAAGTCTAATAATAATCAATACTTGCAAATTGGCATATGGATTGCTTATTTATTTAATTAGGTTGTTTGGGAATTGAGGTATAACATGAAAAATGCATATACAGAATATGTTAAGTTGCTTGATCTTAATAAATCCATGGCAAGGGAATATTATAATGCCTGTGTATACATCATGGATGATGAGTTAAGAGAGCAATTGCACGCATCTCTGGACGGGACATGTACGGATACGTATTTCTTAAAGCTATATTGTAACTTACATAAAGAAAAATACGGAGTTCATTTTTCAGTATAAACCTAATAATAATAAGGAGATAAGCCATGTTAAAAATAATAAATAATGAAGAGTTAAAGGAAAAATGTCCGGCTGTATATGCGGAAAAACCCACGGATCGGGTATCCAAACGGTATCACTTTGTTAGCACCAAGGCCATATTAGAGCACTTTGCCGAACAGGGCTGGTTGCCAGTTCAAGCACGGCAAACGGGCCATGGATTAACCGGTCATCACGTCATACGGTTACAACAGGGACAACAGGGATTTTATGGCCGTTTGTTAACAGTCGGTGAACGTGTTCCACAGATAGTGCTCTCAAATAGCCATGATAGAACTAAAGTATTAGAAGCAACATTAGGAATGTATGAATGCGTTTGCGCAAATCAGCTGGTTGTTTCCCGGTCTACGTTAGCAGGAATGGAATTCAAGCATCTAACCTGCAATGCCGAACATATCAAGCAGGCTATACAGTATTTTAATACAGGATTCAGTCAAGTAGCTGAATTGATTGAAAAAATGAAGGGAATTCAGCTTGAACCTCAAGATCAGCTTAACATGGGAATTCGGGCGATCCGAGTACGCTGGACAGAGATCAACCGGGCACCTAAGACCGTTGATGCATACACTGTTAACAAACATCACCGTATTCAAGACAATAATGCATCTCTGTGGTCTACTTTTAACCGTATTCAGGAAAACGTGTTAACTCACCGGCTTAATAATGTTAAGGCCATCCGCTCATGTAAAGAGGATCTTAGGATTAACCAAGCTTTATGGGATCTCGCTGTGAGCTATATACCTAAAGCTGTTTGATAAACAATACCAGAGCGGCGGGAATACCCGCCGCTCTAAGAAAAATGGAGAATACCATGTATACACAAATACTTAATATATTAAGATCAAGCAAGGGCAAGATCTTTACAGTAGAATTTGTCAAGAAAAATGGACGGTTAAGAAGAATGAATTGTAGGCTTGGAGTCACGTATTGCTGCAATGGCAAGGGCTTGAAATATGATCCATTGGCAAGGGGTCTTTTGCCCGTTTACGACATGCAAGCCAAGGGGTATCGTATGGTATCCCTTGATACGATCAAGTCGATCAAGCTCAATGGCAAGGAATACATCCCGCTCTAATTAATATACATCGGGGCGATCTATGGATCGCCCCAAGAATTGAGGTATACCATGAAAAACCAATATATAACATTGTGCCCATATTGTGGATCAGAAACAAGAAGAATTGGTGAGGACGGAATTGACGTCTGTCCTGAGTGCGATCAAGTCGTTGAGGGCTCAACGATCCAAGCTCTTCTTCTCGATGAGGATCAAGAAAAACACTGTGATGTATGTAAGTCTAATATGGCTGAGGTATTAATTAAAGATCAACGTGTATGTATTAATTGTGTTGACAAGATCTTGTAGACTTGATGCTATAATGCCTTGCAGGCGTCCTGGAACGGTGTTTTGATGCTCTGGTACCTTGTGGCATCCAGGCTTGGTGCCTTGGTGCCTTGCAGGCGTCCTGGAACGGTGTTTTGATGCTCTGGTACCTTGTGGCATCCAGGCTTGGTGCTTTGGTGCCTCGCAAACGTCCTGGAACGGTGTTTTGATGCTCTGGTACCTTGCGGCATCCGGGCTTAACAAACGAGGTATGCCATGAAAAATCTATTAACACAGAATTCTAAGCTTAAGCATACATCCGAGTATCATAGATGCCGGATCTATGGATTTGGCCTAACCCCAATATTGACTTGTCCTTGTGCAGGAGATTGTAAACATCTATGTTATGCCATGCAATTCAGGTTTACGTTCAAAAAAACCAAGTCTAAATTAAGGTACAACTACAATGAATCATTGAAAAAATCATTTGTTAACAGAATACAATATGAACTTAATAGGCTTCGATGTACTCATGTACGCATGAATACATCAGGTGATTTCTATGGTACAGAATATTTAGAAAAATGGATTACTTTGGCAGAGTGTAACCCAAACATCATGTTTTATGGTTACACCAAGTCCATAAGCTTATGTAAAGCTTATATTATACCTGACAATATGGTATTAAGATACTCATACGGTGGAATTGAGGATCACTTGATCAATCCATGTAAAGATAGACATGCTATAATATGTAAAGATCTGAAGGAATTGAAAAATAAAGGCTTGATCAACGGATCAAAGGACGATCTACAGTGTATTAAGCCTGAACTTGCGCTTGGCTTAATATACCATGGCGTGAAAACATATAAGCCATTATAAGCTTGGTGCCTTGGTGCCTCGCAAACGTCCTGGAACGGTGTTTTGATGCTCTGGTACCTTGTGGCATCCAGGCTTGGTGCCTTGGTGCCTTGGTGCCTCGGTATGGCCTCGACCTCGGTATGGCCTCGACTTCGGTATGGCCTCGACCTCGGTATGACCATATGGTTAAGGCATTGCAAGAATTGGGCCAAAGCTAAGTATTGATTGCCCATACGTAAGCGGCCACCTAACGTGAAACGGAGTTTTTCTTATGGTATAAAAAATTATTTATTACAAGGAAGGATAAATAACCAATGGAATTAAGAGAATGTATATACCAATGTTTAATAGCTAATTCTAAGGCTAAATGGAGCGTAAA
>Ga0315289_10010130_pt1 | contig 13521 bp, 16 predicted proteins | sample YL17G11_40_MG_FD_203452 | JGI IMG/M metagenome (GOLD analysis project Ga0315289, IMG submission 203452) | Sediment microbial communities from Yellowstone Lake, YNP, Wyoming, USA - YL17G11_40 | ecosystem: Environmental > Aquatic > Freshwater > Lake > Sediment | place: USA: Wyoming | collected...
TTTTGATAGCATGGGCAAAAATTTGATTGGCCACGAAGAACTAATCTATCGAAATATGCAAAATTATCAAGATCGATTTTTGTTCATTAAAGATTATAGTTTCAACGTTGCAAAAACATTCTATTATCCTTTTGATTTTCTTTTTATTGATGGAGACCATAGTTACTCAGCAGTAAAAAGAGATTTCGAAGAATGGAGTGAAAAATTAGAACCTTCTGGTTTTATTGCTTTTCATGATTCAGCACCAAATCCAGAGGGGTTTCAAGGATGGGAAGGACCAATCAAATTAGTAGCAGAACTAAAAAATCAATCTAATTTGTTACATATTGAACATTTGAATGGAATTAACGTATTCCAAAAACTCTATGATAATTAATTTCAAGCTACCTGATAATAACTGCGAAACAGTCTATCTCTCAAAAGTAGTTGAACATCTCAAAGAAAAAGATCTTTCAGATGATTTCAATTTAGTTGTTACTGAATTTGTTGACTCAAATATCATCTTTCCTGAAAACAAAAGAACGATTTTGATTTTAACAGGAGATGAAAGATACCAAATTCCAAATTGTCTCGATCAAGCGTTCTTGGTGTTTAAGAATTACGTTAAAGAGGAATACAAGAATCTCATTCCTCTTCCTCTTGGTTACAACAAATCACTTCTTGAAATTCCATTCATTTCAATTCAAGATAGAACGATTGATGTTTTCTTCTCAGGGCAAGTGAATATTCCAAATCGTTTCAGTTTATTTAATTTCTTAAATGAAAACTTTCACGATTTGAATAAACATGTTAATCGAACCCCTGCTTTTCGGAAAGGCTATGATGCAACAACATATTCAAATTATTTGATGAATACAAAGATTGCTTTCGTTCCTGATGGTTGTATTTGCTCAGAATCATTTAGATTTTTCGAAGCATCAAAGTATGGTTGTGTTTTGATTACCATGCCAAAGCCTTCCAATTGGGTCTACAATGGCTTTTGTGGGTTCATTGTGAACAGTTGGGAGGAGTCTTTAGAAATAGTATATTCTTTGATGTTAGATGAAGACTTACTGAAAAGTTGTTCGAAGAATTCGTTAGAATATTGGAAGAAGTATTGTTCAGAAGAATCTGTAGCTAATTTTATCATTGAAAGAATACAAAATGAAACTAACATTCGATGATATTGTTGGAAAACATCGAGATGTTCCGGGATTGGTGATTGCTCATGGACCAAGTTTGAATGAATATCTTCCAAGATTAGGTGAGATTTATGGTAAAGGGTTTGTTTTCTTTGGGATGAATCATTGGTATACTATTTATGATATTTCTCCTGATTATTGGACACTTGCAAGTGTTCCTTTTCCTGGAACAGATAGCATTCCTTATCATTACAAACGAGCCAACGCTTTAAGTAATACTTTAGTGTATGCTGATTCTACTGATTTGGTTGATAGAGAATGGTGTGAACAAAATGTGACAACAAATTATCTTCCATACGATCAACGACATTTTCAACAAAAAAGATGTTCTCAATTGATTAAAGAAATACCACATTATGGCGGGTTTACTCCTTCTGAAGAATGTTGTAAACAAATTCTTCCACGTTTAACAATACAAGAACAATTACAACATCTTTCTGGATTTGATCGACATTACAAAACAGGTGATACTGTTTGTTTACATGCTTTAGCTATTGCTGTTCTTTGTGGTTGCAATCCAATCTATCTAACTGGAATTGATTTAGATTATCGTCTTGGATATGCTGGAAATATTACAGTGAAAGACAATTGGCCGATCATTCCAAATTTGATGGACAATCTTCAAGGAAAAATAGCTGAAGATTTTCTGATCATCAACGAATCAGCTAAACTACTTGGAATCAAAATCTACAATTTGAATCACAAATCGCTTCCAAACATCTTTGAATATGCAACTTTATGAAAAACCTTGTTATTGTCATTTTCAGTGCAGGTCCAAATGCAATCAAAGAAAACATCGAAGCAACTCTTTCTTCAATTGAATCGAATATTTGTCAAGATGATTATCAGTACTACATAATCGCATCAAAAGAATCTGTTAAACAAATCTACGAAGAAAGATTAGATTCTAAAAAAATCTACAAAATCGTCGTAAATAATGCATCATTTTATCAACAATTCAATTACTTTTTAGATGAATGTAAAGATAAATTTCAATGTTTTTTGATGTCACACGAAGATATCACAATTTCAACAAAGAATTTTCTATCGAAAGCATTTGAAATATTAGATAGAAGCGAACAGATTGGATTCATAACTTTTACAAACAACGGATACACAAATCAAGGAAAGCGGATTTCAAATTCTGTTAGATGTGGCTTTCATCTTGATAGATTCAATTATCCTGCTAACTTTGAATGTTTTTCCAAAAATCAATTATATTATCCGAAAGATCCAGTGATTGTTTTTGGCCCTTATTCTCATTTCAATTTGATTTCCTTTGCTGCAATGCAACAGATCGGTTATTGTGAAAGTTGGTCGCATAACAGTTTAATGATTGATGAAGATTGGTGTTTGAGATCTAACTTCTTAGGTTTCTTGAATATTTGGATATCAGATGTTTTCTATCAACATCCGAACAACGAAAAACTTAGAACAGTGAATTCAGTTGCTCATGGATCATCAGTGAATGAAAAATTTAGAAGAAAGTGGAATTTGCAGAACGCGGAATATTCAGACAATGATATTGAAAATCTAATTTCAAAATGTCCGCAGTTAGAGATGTTTCGAGGAAATTCTTACGATTATAATTACTTCTAAGGAGTTTAGATGAAAATTGATTTTGATTCAAAGGGTCATTTGTACACTGAAGAAGATATTTCTGCTATTGGTGATTTTCTTAGAACTGCTACGACATTCACACAAGGTGAGAAACAGAAACAATTTGAGAAAGATTTCGCTGATTGGTTAGGCGTGAAGAATTGTTTTGCTGTCGCCAATGCTACTTGTGCATTAGAACTTTCTGCACAACTTTGTCGGTTTGATTTTGATGATGAAGTTATTATTCCTGCTCATACTTTTTGTGCCACTGCGATTCCTTTTCTACGAACAAAAGCAACAATTGTTTGGGCAGATATTGATTCAAAAACCAAAGTTGTCAGCAAAAATACAATTGAACGTTGTCTTTCAAAAAACACAAAAGCAGTAGTTGCAGTTCATCTTTATGGGTTAATGTGTCCAATGCCAGAAATCAAACAAATGTGTGATGATAAAGATTTGTTTTTGATTGAAGATTGCGCACAAGCACCCGGCGCAATGATTGATGGAAGAAAAGCAGGAACCTTTGGTGATTTTGCTTGTTTCAGTTTTCATACACACAAAAATATGAGTACATTGGGTGAAGGTGGAATGTTAGTTGATAACAACGGAAAATATACTAAAATGATATCGGGTCTTCGTCATAATGGAATTAGACCGTTTGAAAACAAAGATCCAATGAAGTTTTGGTTTCCTGCAATGTCTGATGTAGATTTTGAATCAACTGAATTTTATGAAAACTATATTATTCCATACAATTTCTGTCTAACCGAAGTACAATGCTTGGTTGGTTCTTTGATGCTGAAACGAATTGATGCAACGAATCAATTAAGAAATAAAAGAGCAAAGAAAGTTATTGTTGCATTGAAAGATTATCCAGAACTTACCTTTCAAGAATATCCAGACAATTACTTTCACTGTTATCATCTTCTTTCGGCTAAATACAAATCTGAAAAAGCTACAAGAGATGATTTTCTTTCTTTGATGAATTTCAAGCATGAAATCAAGACGATCGTACAGTATCATCCTTTGTATCGTTATCCAATGTTTGAAAAAGTTGACGTTACTTTAGGAATGGATTGCTGTCCAAACACAGATGAATTCTTTGATAACATGATTTCAGTTCCTTTCCATTCATGGTTGTTAGAAGAAGAAATTGATTATATTATCTTGTCATTGAAAAACACATGCGAAGAATTGAGGAACCGATGAGTTGTTTCAAAGTTAATACAAAGATCTTTACTGGTGAGAAGAAGTATTCTGAGTGTATCGATACCATTGGAAAGATTTCTCATGGTCCTTGTTTGGTTTTGGCGGATGATGTTGTTCTCAAAAATTATCCTAATATTGTTGAGAATATCACACGACTACTTGAATCTTGGCAAATTGTGTATTATTTGGAAGCAATGAAAATCAATGGTGAACCAACTTATGACTTTGTGGATGAACAGTTCAAGAGACTGAAAACAAAGGGTTCTTTTGAGTATATTGTTGCGATTGGTGGTGGTAGTTTGATGGATGTGGCCAAGGCCATTGCAATATTGTACACAAACGACGGAAACGCCATTAATTACCGTGGTATGGATAAGGTGAACCATCCATCACTCCCTGTTATTTGTGTTCCTACAACGGCTGGTTCGGGCTCAGAAGTAACTCATACTGCGGCATTGATCGATACCAAAGAGAAGCGAAAACTTGGTATCAACGGAAAGTATGTTACACCATTTGCAACAATCTTAGAACCAAATTATTTGATGAATCAACCAGAAAATGTGATGTTATTTTCTAAGTTGGATGCAATATTACATGCAGCAGAAGCAATAACATCCAAACAGAGTACAACAATTTCAAAAGTTTTTGGTCATCAAGCCTTGTGTTTGTTAGAAAGTATTGAAGTAGAAAAGATTCAACTTGGTGCAACATTGGCTGGAATTGCTATGATGAATGCCGCTGGTGGGATTGCATCAGCTATTTCTTATCCACTTGGTTCGCGGTTTGGTGTTCCTCATGGTTTGGCGGGTGGAATATTTCTTCCTTATGAATTCGAACTTAACGATGTTTTTTGTTGTAAAATTCCACTGTCAAGAAAACTTTCTGATTACGGGTATAAAATTGATGTTGATGAACTTGTTGAAGCAACTTGGACAGAAAGAAAAGATGTCCTTGATCTAAATCCATATCCAATTACCAAAGAAGAATTGAGAAAGTTGATAGAGAGTGTTCAATGAGAACATTAGTTTTAATTCCTACAAGAAGAGATTCGGTTGGGTTGCCAGGAAAACATCATTTGTTTCTTGGTCATATTCCTGAAATTGATTGGACATTGAATTCATGTAAAGAACTTCATTTGTCATACAAAGATGAAATGGAATTTGCTCTTACTACAAATGATGACCGACTTTTGAATCACACTGAAATAGCTTATCCATTTGTTCATTTAATTCGTAGAAAAGATGAGATGTGTTTGTCTGGTTCAGATCCTGTTGAATACATCTTTCATGCTTTGAAACATTTTGGCGATCCTTTTGATAATATCATGATACTGCAACCAACATCACCGCTTAGAAGAACTTTTGACGTTTCTTTGGCTTATGATAAGTTCAAAAGTCGAAGTAAGAAAGAAAATCTTCTCATCAGTGTTTGTCCAATCTCAGAACATCCAAGTGAGTATATCACAGAAGTCAAAAAGTTGATCCTGAAACCACCAAAGAAAAATGGTAGACAGAACTTTCAACCAGACATATTTTTCATCAACGGAGCAATCTACATCATGGACACCAAATGGTTCATGAAGAAGAAATGTTTCTTTGATGGTAAAAATACTATGTTACATGTTATGGAAAGAAAGTATTCTGTAGATATCAACTATCAAGAAGATTTGGATTATGCAAATTTCTTAGTAGAAAAAGGACATGTCAAATGCTGAACTTAGCTGGAAGAAAGATAACCAAAACATCACCAACATTTATCATTGCAGAGGGTTGTGACAATCATCTTGGAAAGATTGAAGTTGCCAAGAAGATGATTGAATCGGCCAAGGAATGTGGTGCAGATTGTATCAAGTTTCAGCATCATTTAGTTGATGAAGAGATGTTGCCAAATATCCCAATGTCAGGCAACTTCGATATTCCTTTGTATGACTTCTTGAAGAAATATGCTTTGACGATTGAACAACACAAAGAACTTAAGGAACATTGCGAGAAAGTTGGAATCTATTACCTTTGTACACCATTTAGTTATGCTGCGGCCAAAGAGTTGATGCAATTGGATGTGGATTGTTTCAAGATTGGTTCTGGTGAGTTTACTGATTTGATGGGAATGGAAGACATTATCAAGTTGAAAAAACAGATGATCTTTTCAACTGGAATGCTTACCAGAAGTGAATTTGAAGATACTTTCATTCGAGTTGCTGATTTGATGGATGAACAAGATACTTCATTTGCTGTTTTGAATTGTATTTCGGAATATCCACCACAGTATGCAGATGTGAACTTGAATTTTCTTTCTTACATGAAAACTATTTGTACTCCCAATCTTGTTGGTCATTCAGATCATACACCAGACAATTATACCTCTTTCGCTGCGGTTGTTCTTGGTGCAAAGTTCATCGAGAAACATTTCATCTTGGATAAATCACAGAAAGGACCAGATCAGTCAGTTTCTATTGATCCTATTGGTTTGAAAGATTTGGTTGATGGCATTAGAAAGATCGAATGTGCGTCTGGTAGTATCAAGATACTTCATCCAAAAGAACATCAGATTCGTGATTGGGCATTTCGAAGTGTTGTTTCTGTTGTTGATATTCCAAAGGGAACAACCATTACAAGAGACATGATTTACACCAAGCGTCCTGGAACTGGAATACCATCAAAGTGTTATAAATATCTTGTAGGAAAAGTAGTTGATCGAGATATACCAAAAAACACGTTGATTGAGTATAAGGACTTGACTTGAAAAGAAAAATACTTTTTGTAACTGGTTCTCGTGGCGAATATGGTTACATTCGGCCAATTATCAAGCTGATTCAAAAGTCAAAAAAATTAGACTACTCAGTTCTCGCTACAAATCTTCATCTTCTTTCTAACTTTGGCAACACGATTGATGAATTTGCAAAAGACAAAATCAAAGTCGATCATGTGATTCCAATGTGTCTTGATGGTTACACAAATGAAACCATGATCAAAAGTCTGGGAATTTACTTTCAATCTTTTTGCGACTATCTAACAAACAACAGACCTGATATTATTCTGTTAGCAGGTGATCGTGGAGAACAACTGATTTCTGCTATCGTTGGTTTTCATTTGAATATTCCTGTTGCTCACATTCAAGCTGGAGAACTTTCGGGCAATGTTGATGGGATGAGTAGACATGCAATCACTAAGTTTGCTCACATTCATTTTCCTTCCAATCAAGATGCGTTTAATAGGTTGATGAAGATGGGTGAAGAAGTTTTCAGGATTTTCAATGTTGGTGCGCCACAACTTGATGAAATTTATGCTAACAAACACACGTCAAAAGATAAGTTGTTGAAGAAATATCACTTGGAAGATAAGACAACTGGTATCATCCTTCAACATTCAATCACAGAAGAATCTGACAAAGCATATTCTCAAATGAAAGCAGTGTTAGATGCATGCGGTAAGTTTGATTATCAGTATGTGATCATTTACCCGAATAATGATGCGGGGAGTTTGGCTATTCAAGATTCGATTCAGAAGAACAAAAATTCTAATATGCACGTTCTGAAATCAATTCCAAGAGAAGATTACCTTGGTTTGATGCACATTTCCAAGTTTATTATTGGCAATTCATCATCTGGTATTCTTGAAGCACCTTCCATACCACTGCTTGCTATCAACATAGGTAAACGACAAGAAGGAAGATTGCAAGGTGGAAACGTAGTTAATGTGAAAAACTATGTTGTCGATGAACTATGTAAAGTAATTCAACAAATTGATTGGATAGAATTAGGGAATTACAATCCTTATGGTGATGGAAAGTCAAGTCAGAAAATTGTAGAAATATTGGAGAAGATAGAGATAAACGATTCATGGTTGATCAAGAGGATGACATACTAAGATGATTCAATATACCATTCAAAAAGATTGTATGATACGTGAAGCCATGGAAAAGATTGAGAACAATTATTCACGCAGTTTGATTGTGTTGGACAAGAAGAAAGTTGTTGGTGTTATTTCTGATGGAACGATCAGAAAACATCTTTTGAAAAATGGTATATTAGAAACTAAGGTTGAAAAGATCATGGTTACAGATTTTCTTTATGCAGAATCTAAACTACTTGCTGACAGTATCTTAATAAATACTAATGATATTTTTCTTGTTCCTATCGTCGATAAGAAAATGAAATTAATAACAATTGAACGGAGAAGACATGACCGATAATTATCTTGACTATTTCATCAAAGACGGAAAGTTTATTGGTAAATTTGAAGAGATGTATCAAAACTGCGATGATCCGTGGAAACAAACTGTCAAGGAAGAAAATGCAAGTGATAAGGCGATTGTTTTGAATTTGGTGAATCAGTACAAACCAAAGAAGATCATTGAGATTGGTTGTGGATTTGGTTTGTTTACAAATAAGTTAGCAACAACTGGAAGTGAAGTTCTTGGAATTGATGTTTCCGAGACTGCGATTCATATAGCTAAACAACGTTATCCAAATTGTAGATTTCAAGTTTCCGATATTTCTAACTATACTTTATATGAGAGATTTGATCCTGATTTGTTTATTATGGCCGAAGTTACTTGGTGCATCTTGGACAAATTAGATGCATTCAAAAGCTACTTGAAACGAAATCACAAAGGCAAAAAACTGATTCATTTGATTACGTTGTACAAAGGGGAAAACTATCAGAAATACGGCAAAGAATATTTCACAACAACAGATGAAGTGATGAGATCTTTCGATTTGGATTACATTCAGTGGGGAGAAGTACACAATTCGTTTGACTTACATGCATATCGATCTTTTTTCTTAGGAGAGATCAAATGACGGACTACGAGTGGCAACATGTTAACGATAGTGGGATTGAACCAGTAGAAGAACAAGAACTTTTCAATTGTGTAAAAAACGCACAACCAGAAAATGTTATTGAAGTTGGTACACGTTGGGGAAGAGGTAGCACAAGAGTAATTTCTAAGGCATTACATTTGAATCGTAAAGGTGTATTGCATACCTTTGAGATTGCCCCGGAATATTGTGATGTAGCCAAGAAGTTCTATGAAGATAAGCCAGAACAGAATGGAAGAATTATCTTTCATTGCGGAAGCAGTATTGAATTGTTGCCAGATCTTCTTTCCAATATTTCTTCTGTTGATTTAGTGTTTTTGGATGGTGCAGAAGATTCTGATTCAACCATGAAGGAATTTGCTTTGCTTGATCCAAAGATGCCAATTACTGCATATCTTTGTTGTCATGATTGGAATACCGGAGTAAAGATGTTGAAGTTGAAATCATATTTACAAGATAGTAAGAATTGGCAAGAAGTTACTACTTTGCATACATCTACTGGATTTGCAATTTATCAGAAGATTGGAGTATCTTAATGAAAGCTGGTAACGGTCCTTCTAAAGCGGAACTGATTTTAGATCGAGGAATTGTAAGAAAACATTTTGCTGAGAACGATGGCGCAAGACTGTTGTTTGAAGTTGAAAAGTTAGATACGTTAAAAAGAATATCGGGTCAAACAGATCTTTTTTCTGTTCCGGAAGTTCTAAAACTTAATGAACATTCCTATGATTTAGAGTACATCCCAAACGCACACGAACTGAATGATGCTGGATTGGGTTGGGATACAAAAACATTAGCTAAACGATTATTTGAAATTGTTGATTACATTTCCAAGTCAAGGGAAAGTTCTGATGATGTTTGGCAAGTTATGTTGGAGAAGTTCTATCAGTTGAAAATCGAAGACAAAGAATATTACGATTTGGTTGACCATCTTCCAAAAGATATTATTTTCAAGAATGCAAACGGATTTTCTCATGGTGATATGTCGTTTGATAATATTCTGTATGCCAACAAGAAACTTTACTTGATTGATCCTGCTTGGAGTAGAATAGAATCGCCGTTATGGGATGTAGGAAAGATTATGCAGTCATGTTTGATCGGTTGGGGACAGATCAAGGAAGGTATCATTCCAACACATGAAAACAAGATCGGTTGGCTACGTTATCTTACTTACAGCATTCAAAATGATTCATTGTTAGACATGTTTGTTGAGAAATATGGATTTGATGGTGTCATACTTGCAACTGCTTGTCAATTAGCAAGGGTTTCTCGTTGGTGTTATCCTGAAGTTCTTGTTCCGATTGTCAAAAAACTATTGAAACTATATCTGCAATCTTTAGAAAAAGGATATTCTGAACATGTATATCTTGATGCCTTGCGCCGGACTTTATAGCAGGTTCCCACAAGGCGAATTACCAAAGTATGTTAAGCCAATGACTGATATGCGGCCAATGTTTTCTTGGGCAGTCAAAGACGTGAAACGATGGACCGATGAACCAATTTGTGTTGCTGTTCGTAAATCCGACGAAGATCAGTTTCATGTATCTGAAATCTTACATGAGTTTGAAGATGTAAGGATAATGATTCTGGATCATGAAACACAAGGATCAGCACACACAGTCTATGAGATGTTGAATTATTTCAAAATTGATGAACCATTTTTAGTACACGATTGCGATTGTAGTTGGACACCAAAATATTGGAACAAGAAAGATAATTTGATTGCTGTTGGTTGGAGAGAAACCGCTATTGGTGACAGAAGTTCAAAGAGTTGGATTTTTATCAAAGGCAACATGGTTGAACGGATTGAAGAGAAGAAGAATGTTTCTGATTGGTATTCCTGTGGTGGATATCAGTTTTCATCGCCACACGAATTCAAAAGAACATTTGAAATGATTCGGCAAGAAACAAAGAATGAAATTTACAATTCACAAGTTATTCAAAGGATGATCTGTGCAGGCAAGATATTCTTCTGGGAAGAGTGTGAAAACCTTGCCGATTGGGGAACATACGAAAAGTACGTCAATTGGCGACAACAAAGCAAAGTTTTCTTCATTGATTTAGATGGAACTATTTGTAAAGCACAAGCACCGTATGGAAAAGATACTTGGGATGATGAAATGACAGTTCTCCCTGGAGCTATAGAGAAACTTCAAGAAATCAAAAAGAACAACGGTTACATCATCATTACGACCGGAAGAACAACAAGACGAAAATCTCAAAATCAAATAAGAGATTTACTTTTCAAAAACAAAATCCCATTTGATGATCTTATTACAGATGTTCCTTTTGGTGTTCGTTATTTAGTCAATGATTATGCAAAATCCAATCCTTATCCTACAACATTGGCAATCAACACAAAACGAAACAGTGCTGATTGGATTGAAAAAGTATGATTCATTGTATCGGAAATTCTCATATAACAATCTTTTCTAAAACAGACGAAGTTACCAAGGATTTCAAAAACGATGAATTCTGTTCATTTCATCTTGGAACATGCACTGCTTACAATTTCACAGATAAACATTTTCATACCATTCAGAACTACTTAAGAACTTGTGACAAAGACGATAAAGTGATTTTGGTTGCAGGAGAAGTTGACTGTAGGATTCATATTCCAAAACAGGCAGATGAACAACAACGTCCAGATTTTAGTGTTGCGCAAGAATGTTTGGATAGATTTACAGAGTGTATGCTTCGGTTGAAAGATTTTCCTTTGGTTGGATTTGGAACTATACCGACTACTTCTTTACCGGGAAATATTGAACCACATCTTCACAGCAATTCGTATCCAGATCAACCACGTTATGGAAATTGGGAGAGAAGGAATCAAATTTGTTGGTTTTGGAATCAACAACTTGAAATGTTCTGCGAAAGAAACAGCATTCCATATTTTTCAATCTACAATGAGTTAGTGGATTCAAACAACAAAATCCTTGATGAATATTTGATTGATTACTGCCACATCAACTCAAACAAAGTTATTTCTATCATCCAAGAGAAGTTACGGTTGCTATGACTTTTACGTTTGGAATCATAACCAATGGCAAGAGCGATGATCGAATTCAAAAGATGTTTGAATTGATTGAAAATCAGAACATGTCTTTGGATGATTATGAAGTGATTATTGTTGGTAATTCGAAGATAAGTCATCCAAGAATTTTTGTGATTCCTTTTGACGAACATCCTGATGGTTGGTGGATCACAAGAAAAAAGAATATCGTTACCGAACACGCAACCAAAGAAAATATTGTGTTCATGCATGATTATGTTTTGTTATGTCAAGGATGGTATGAAGGTTACTTGAAATTTGGTAATAATTTTCATGCGTGTATGAACATTATCAACAATTTGGATGGATCAAGATTTAGAGATTGGTGCGATTTGGGAAAGATGCGACGTTATGAAGATTTGGAACACCAAGAAAATATGTACTTTTCTGGGACGTATTGGGTAGCAAAGACAGAAGTGATGCGCGAGATTCCTTTGAACGATTCGTTATTTGCTGGTCAAGCCGAGGATCATGATTGGTCGCGACGGTTTCTCAAGAAATATCAATTTTCTTTGAACTTGAATTCAACAGTCCAGTTGATGAGACAAAAGGAACGTATACTTCCTTATTAGATTGCTTCTTAACGCAATCCTTGCCAGTCTAACGGTAGGAGCGATGTTTCCGAATGCTACATACCAACGCTTACTTACACTGCATTAACGGCAATACTAAGAATTATTTTGCTGCGCCTTTTCCGCTACATAAACCTACAGTAAAAGTTATTCTTGGAGTATTTGTAGATAAAGATAAAGAGGTTGAATGGAAGAGAGAAATGATAGCAGGTGTAACAGTAACTACAGATTACAAAATCATTCCAAAGAAACCTAAGCCTAAACTTCCGATTGACTTAGATTTCTAAACAGATTCAAATGCAGCATTGTTTGAATCTCTCTTTTTACAACTCTGAATAAAGACTATCTTCCAGCTTCTTCTTAAACATCTTTGCAGTTTTTGTTCCGATTGCTTTTCTCAAATCTTTTGATTCAATTATTTCACCTTTAGCTTCTCGAATAACATCTTCGTACATTGCAGCCATGATAAGTGGAATGTCTTTCATTTCGAGATTAGGAGAAAGTTTATCAAGAACATGTTCGAGTCGCATATCGGTTACCCATTCAACAGCAATATCTTCTGCTTTGTTCAGAACTTCAAGTGCTTCACCTGTGATTTCTCTCTTAGTTTTTGTTTCGCTGAATTGTTCACCTTTATGCTTTGAAATGATTCTTTCCATTCTATTATCAAAACATTCGTGGAGAGGTCGAAGAACAACACCTTCTCTATGCTTCGGTCCAACTATTCCATTTCTTTCTGATTGAACAGAAGGTGCATCTCGTTCAGCGTCGATAGAAGCAATGTCAGTTGAGATCTTTTTGTAATGAACAAACTCCAATCCCATTTTCAAAGTGACATCTTCTGCATTAGGAACGTTCAGCCAACTTTCTCCGATTTTGACATCGAAAGCAACGAATTTGAGATTTGGTCCGTAAGTAGCAGACATTCCTTGCATCTTGCCACCGTATGCTTCACCATAGATAGTGATTTCATCGTGGCCAAGCAGCTTAAACTTCTCAATCAAATCTTGTTTGTTGAAAAAAGAAACAAAGTTCTGAAAGGATGCGCCACCAGAAAAAAAAGTGATGTTTTGGTTGTCATCTTCAGAT
>Ga0315289_10010131_pt1 | contig 13520 bp, 18 predicted proteins | sample YL17G11_40_MG_FD_203452 | JGI IMG/M metagenome (GOLD analysis project Ga0315289, IMG submission 203452) | Sediment microbial communities from Yellowstone Lake, YNP, Wyoming, USA - YL17G11_40 | ecosystem: Environmental > Aquatic > Freshwater > Lake > Sediment | place: USA: Wyoming | collected...
GTCGATTTCAAAGCGAAAAACCGGAGGAATACCTCGGGTATTTCGAGGATTTTTCGCTTTGAAATCGGCCGCAGACGGCCGTCAGCTGGCGCCCAAATGTGCAAGTTATTTCCTGACGGGCCCTTAGGATCCGCGAACCCTGGCCTCAAGAATCGACCTGGCAGCGGTCTGAATCGCAACCCTTGGGCCGAAATTTTGAAAACCGCGGCCTAACCCGTGCAAAGGCGGCATAGGCGGCATCGCATACCGGCGCGAATGGCGGCCACTTCGTCCAGCTCATCAGCCAACCCATGCCGGCCGCGCCATACATTGCACGGATCGTATCCATGCCGACGAGAGGCCGACCGGCGCTGTCAAGTCCGCGCAAACTGCCGACGCACTCGGCCATTGTGAGGCCATACTCTTCGGGCTTGAACTCTGGCGATGAGATGTCGACGAGCCGAAGCGCCTCGGTGCGGCCAGCAAACTGGAGAAACGCGACTTCGCGCCGGCAGACGGGGCAAAGGCTGTCGTAGAGTACCGTGGCAGCTGGGTTCATGGGCACCTTTCGTAGTCGGTTCGAACACCTCGTTCAATTCGGTGAGAATTATAATTAACATGAATCGGACACCCTGCTCCAGCTGCCATGTTGGCTAAATTACAGTTTTTACTTATTTAACATCACTACCTCGCAGCCGGCTTGGCTGCATTCAGATTTTTAGTTCACTATTGTGTGAACCATTTTTATCGCGTACTGTCGCTCGGTGTTACGAAGACATAACAATGCAACGCAAGGTGCAAAAACATGCAAAATATCGTTGAAGCCGCGGTGGCAGCTGGCTCGTTCAAGACTCTGGTCGCGGCGGTCAAAGCTGCCGGGCTTGCCGAAACCCTTAGCGGTCCAGGACCCTTCACCGTGTTCGCACCGACGGACGCCGCCTTCGCTAAGCTTCCCGCCGGCACTGTCGACGCCTTGCTAGCGGACGTGCCGAAGCTCGTTGGGATCTTGACCTATCATGTTGTCCCTGGCAAGGTGATGGCTGCCGACGTCGTCAAGCTGAAGAAAGCCAAAAGTCTCCAAGGCTCCGACATCGCTATCGACGCGACGAAAGGCGTCAAACTTAACGGTAGCGCGACGGTTACCAAGGCCGATATCCTCACCTCGAACGGCGTGATTCACGTGCTTGATACGGTGATATTGCCTCACTGAATGGAATCTATTGCGAGCCAAGAGCCAAAGTTTGGATGTCACGAAAGAGCTAAAGTCGCTGGCATCGACAGTCGGTGACTTTATCTCTTACTGGGGCTTTCGCAGCATCCACGGGCAGCTCTGGACCCTCATCTGGTTGTCGCAGGACGCGATGACCGGTGCGCAGCTCGGGCGGGCACTTGGGGTTTCAAAGGCACTCGTGAGCAGCGCGCTGGCAGAACTCGAAGGCTACGGGCTCGTCAGGGCGACCGCCAGCGAAGACGCTCGCGCCAAATGCTACGATGCTAACGAGGACGTTTATAGCGTCATCAAAGGAGTCCTCCGCGACCGCGAGATGCGGCTAATGAGCCGAGCCGAGGGTGAGGTGACCTACCTCAAGCGACGTCTCCTGACAGATTCCGCGCTCCATGCGAAGGTCGCTCCGAAGCGTCTACAGACGCTAGCCGAGATGGTGAATGCCGGCAATTCCGCTCTGGCGCTTTTAACCTCGAGTGCTGGTCTGGAGGTGATGTTCAGTGACAAGGAACCATAGTTCGCGACGGCCGCAAGCTGCGAGCCGCCGCATGAGCCTCCGTGGCCAAGACAATGAGATCGCCCGCTGGGGGCGTCGAATTCCTAAGGGCCCGTCAGGAAATAACTTGCACATCTGGGTGTCAGATGATGGTTGGCTGTGGTCGATTTCAAAGCGAAAAACCGGAGGAATACCTCGGGTATTTCGAGGATTTTTCGCTTTGAAATCGGCCGCAGACGGCCGTCAGCTGGCGCCCAAATGTGCAAGTTATTTCCTGACGGGCCCTAAGGTGGCGAGATGATGTTGTCGAAGCTGCTGGCTGGCACGGAGTGGAGCGAGTTCGCGGGATATATGTCGCCGGCGTTCCTCGAGGCTTTGCCGCCGGCGATGTTGGCCCGGCAGCTGCGGCAAATCGCGACAAACTACCTCACCCGGCGCGGCTTCACCGGCGTGAAGGCCACGGTTTTGGCGGCTGCGAAGCGCTACGGGCTCCCTGTGGAAGACACAAGTTCCGATACCGACGACAGGAGCCGTTCGTTGCCGCCAGGGCAACGGGGCAAGACTGTTTTGCGGCTTTATTTCATGCAAATTCTGGCGCTCGACGTCGCATTGCTCGATCTCCGTGCCGCCAGCTTTCGAGACGAAGGCGAAGGATTGATCTGGTCGCCCGCGCCGCTGTTCGTGACTTGGACCCCTGAGTTTATTTGCAACCTGCGCGCGCTCTACAGCGGCTTTTACCTCGGTGACGACGGCGCCTTCCGATCCGCATTGTGCGCACTCGGATTAGCCGGCGCAGAGGCTGAGCTCCGGGCGCATTTCGGCGCCGACCAGGGATCGCTGGATTTCCATCTAACCGACTTCAGGCGGTCGATGAACGCGGTGTTCTCGGCTGCCGTGCGCACGGAAGCCAAAATCGCGCCGGAGATGCTCCATCTTGGCATCGCGCTAGCCTGCTTATACGAACATCTCGAGACGCTCGGCGAGGCGTTCGACGTCCGTGCGGCGTACCTCGATGCCGTCGCGGCCACGAAAGCATCGCCGTGAAAGTCGCGATCGCCGGAGCATCAGGTTTCATCGGCCGACAACTGGTCGATGCGTTGAAGCAGAAGCATAACGTCGTCGCTCTTTCGCGGCAAGAGCCCAGCGCTCAGACCGCCGGCGTAGAGTTGCGGCGCTGCGACCTATTTAGCTTACTCGAAGTGGAGCGGGCGCTAGACGGTGCCGATGTCGGCGTCTACCTGGTGCACTCGATGATGCCGCCAAACCGTCTGACTCAGGGCAGTTTCGATGATTTGGACTTGCTCCTCGCGGATAACTTTGCACGGGCGGCGAAGTTGAAAGGGCTACAACGCATCATCTACCTTGGCGGCCTCATACCGAAGGAAAATTTGTCGCGTCACCTCGCGAGCCGCCTGGAAGTGGAGCGCGTCCTGGCCGCGCAAGGGGTGCCCGTCGTCACGCTCCGCGCGGGACTGATCACGGGACGTGGCGGCTCATCGTTCGCGATTATCGAAAAGCTTGTCTATCGTCTGCCGCTCATGGTTTGCCCCAAATGGACGTCAACCCGGTGCCAGCCCGTGGACCTGGCCGACGTCGTCGCCGTGCTCACCTGCGCGGTCGCGGATGCATCGCTGCCCGCTGGCGCTTACGATATCGGCGGGCCCAATGTCTTGAGTTACGCCGCGATGATGCGCGAGGTCGCCGACGCGATGGGGCTGAAGCGACGCTTTCTCTCCGTTGGCGTCGTTTCGCCTCGTATCTCGCGCCTTTGGGTTTCGCTTGTGACGGGCGCCTCGAAACAGCTGGTTTACCCGCTGATTGAAAGCCTCCGGCATGACATGGTCGCCAATGGCCCTTCCTTGTTCGATCGCTACAAAATTGTCCCCGCGACCTTCCGTGAGGCGGTCGGTGATGCGCTGAAGCAGCGGTGCGAGTTGCGGAAGGTCGCGCCCGCTGCCGGCGCGAAGAAGCGCGAAGGCGCCGTCACCTCCGTGCAAAGATTTCCAATCGGCGCCGATCATGACGTTGCCTGGGTCGCCTCCGAATATGCGGCGTGGCTTCCGCGGTTTTTGCGGCCGCTCATCCGTGTGGATGTGACGCCCGACCGCTCGTTGATCTTCCGCTCCGGCCCGTGGCACCTGTTAGAGCTCACTTACAGCGAGGCTCGCAGCAGTGCGACCCGCCAACTCTACTACTTAACCGGCGGCCGGCTACTCCGCAAAGATGCGGGGCGCGCCAAGAGCCGGCTCGAATTCCGACAAGTCCCGGGCCGCCGCGAAGTCGTCGCCGCGATCCTCGATTATCGCCCCCGCCTCCCGTGGTGGTTTTATCGCTGGACGCAGGCTCAGATTCACCTTTTAGTCATGTATTTTTTCGCGCGGCACGTTCGCGCATGCGCGCGGGCGGATTTCACGTGAAGTAGCCGGAAGACCTAGGAACCTCAGCTTAGACGCAACTTACTGATAATACAATAAAATAACGCCTCGACATGATCGGGCAGGGTTGATTTCTAAGAGTGGCGGGAGCGATGAGAATCGAGAATTCTCTTGTGCTCTCAGACACTTAATTTCTCGCAAACTACCGATTACTACACGGCCCTCTTGGCCTTCTTTTTCGCCGTCTTGGCTTTGCCCGTTGGCTTGGCAACAAGCGGAAATTTCTCCGGTGCCTCTAGCGACTCAATCGCCAGATCGACATCAAGCTGGGGCCAGTACAGATGCCCTGGGTGTGGCTGATCCACATCGAGGACCTGACCTATAGTCGCATCCTTGAACCAAGGAAAGTCCGCATAGGATGCGAACAGTTCCTTGTCACCCACGAGCAGCCAAACGCCAAAGGCTGAGACGTTCTGAACCTCAACTCCCGAAGTGTTTTTCCCACGCGCTGCTGATCTCATTCTGATGCCTTTCTACGCGCCGATGCAGGTCCGTAACTGACGCTTTGAGTAACCTTGCGATGACGCCAACGAGACAATTGGCTCGAGCCAAAACTTGGCTTCACCATCTCCCGATGTCACATGGACGTGCATGCGTGGCTCTTCGCGGGAAAAAAAGTAGAACCGATAAGGTCCTTCCGTAAACACCGTTGGGCTCATGTTGGCTCCCACAATTCCAGACTCAACTCAAGGTACCCCTATTGGGTAGTTGACCCTAAGCCGCATGGACCTCCACCTTGAACTTGAGTTTGGCATCGCGCAACTGATCTTGAATCGCCAATTGCACCAACACCGCCTCCGACACTCCAAGGACCTTGGCGAACTTCGCCGCCCGCTCGACGCTCACCAGCTTCCGCCCCTTCTCAATGTCACAGAGGTTGGCCTTGGAGATGCCTAGGCGCTTAGCATAGGCCGTCTGCGCGACTTCATCACACTCCCTGAAGGCTTTGATGAAGCGTCCGACCGTCATAGGCCCGAGACGCCGCTCTAAGTCTTCAAGGCCATACCACTTCTGTGGTTTCCCTTTAGAAGACATGCTTGTTCACCTCAATAACCTCGACCAGGACCGTCCCCGCCTCATGCTCAAAGTAGATAGCCCTGTAGCTTCGACTCAGCCTCACCGACCGCTGGCCTTGTCTTTGGCCGTGGAGCGGCTCGTCGTGATAGCCCGGACGCCTCCTGGATACCAATGAGCCTTACATCTGTCGCCCAAGCCTGAAACTTCTCGCTGATATGGGTCGGGAGCCGGACAAGCTGCCGCTCAACGGACTTGCCCCACACCACCTTTGTACCATTTTTGGTACTTCTTTTGGAAGTACTTTTCGTTCCTCTTCTTCATGGCACTGACCCTGCCCGATGCGCACCAGGAAAGCCAATGACATGCGCGGTCATTTGACTCGGATCATGGAGATCAACGCAAACAACTCGCCGTTACCCATCCCGGTATAAAGCGCGATAGTACAATGCGGGTACCACTCCCAGTCATACTCCTTGGCCTTGTTTAGCAGCGTCCGGACCTGTTCCTCGGTGAGGGCCTTGCGGATCTTGTCCCCAACCTTGAACTTCATCTCTGGCGCGGGGTTCCCCAAGGACGCCGATTTCAACGCCGTGATTGAATGCTCCCCGTATGAACTTTAAGATGCCATTCCTATATGTCGGCGAAGTCGTCGCCAACCGCTTGGTCAGCAATTCCCTAATGTCCTGCGTCGTAATTGCATCGCAGCCACGGCTGCCCCACAGCCACCAACGCACTACGTGCCTTGTGATGTCCTGTGATTTCGCGTGATTAGCAAGACGAAGACCGAGGAGTCTCGGTTCGTGTAACACGCTAACTTGACTTGCTTATTATGACTTTCGCTGAGGATCAGCGTTTGCTTAAGGAGAGTGGCGGGATGGACGGGACTTGAACCCGCGGCCTCCGGCGTGACAGGCCGGCGTTATAACCAACTTAACTACCACCCCACGTGGTCCCCAATGATGTGTTGGTCATCAGGAGAAACGCAAATTAGCAAGCACCCCCGGCACCTGTCAACCACCTAATGAGAATTTGACTCTTTAATTGCCAAAACATTCCAAAGACGGCGTAGCCTGACAGCACTCCCGCGAACTTCATCCGTTTCAACAACAACAGCTGCCTATAACTGCAGGCACCCCTGAGCCCGTGCGGTGTCTTGCCGGAACGACCTACTGCAGCAGCTCGGTGATCACCGGTAAATCGATGTCCCGCAGCGGCCCCCTAAAATGCCGGAGCACCCGCCCCCGGTCGTCGATAACGATGCTTTGGGGGATGGCGTCGATCCCAACACTCTCCGCCACCGTGCCCTGCGCATCGAGAAGGACAGGATAACCATGCGGGTTAGAGGCCTCGCTCCTGCGCACCGAAGGCTCATCATCCAGTGTCGCGACGGCCAGCATCGAGGCCTGGGGATTGGCAGCACGTAACCTATCGAGCAACGGCCGCTCCTGGCGGCAGGATTCGCACCAGCTAGCCCAAAACTCGATAAACGTCCGCTTACCGGCGAGGCTCTCAAGGGTGACCTCCGCACCCTTGGCAACGCCCACCAGTGGCAGCCTGAAGGGGGCAAGGAGCGCAGCCTTCGACGGGTCCGCGTGGTCGGCGGCGCGTTTACGATCAAAGCGTTCAATCACAAAAAACGTGGCCACGACGACCATGGCGAGGGCTAGGTGGTTGCTTAGCTTCATAGTTGGTCTAGGCCAAGGCTGGGACGAGCTGGCACAGCGGCGCTCAAGGCCTCTGCATCTGTCTGTGCCTGAACCCGCTTATGGCGACGATAGATGTAGTAAACCGTACTGCCGATCACCAGCAAAGGCGTGAGCGAGAGCAAGGCTGTGCCTTGGAGAAAGGGCTTGTTGCTAACATCCTCACCATAGACACCACAGACAGCACAGGCCCATACCCGAGGTGTAAGGACGAACTGAATAATGACGAAAATAATGTTACGCACAAAGTAGCCCCGATCCCATGGCAGCCGACTGGCCTAGCTCAGCCGAAATATACCAGGCGGTAGAGGATAGGCCAGATACCAACCACAAACAGCCAAAAAACCTGCATCGCCCGCATGCCGCCAGGGCTAAGACGACCACGACGCATTTGCAGATAACAAAATAGCATAGCCATAACCCCGATCAGCACGTGCACCGCATGCGAACCGATGAGTAGGAAAAAAACCGAGGCAAAAATACTCGATTGCAAGGTCATGCCATAACCGATCAGCCTGACCCATTCGTAGCCCTGAAAGCAGACAAAAAAGGCGCCAAGCAAGATCGCCTGGAGAAAAAGCCCGGGCGCCCGCTTCCGTGTCTCCGGCCTGGCATAACTATGTGCAGCAAAGCACATCAAAGCGCCGCTAATGAGCAAAATAACGCTATTAAAAGCCGTTGCTGCGATCGGTAGCCTGATCTCACCGGGAGGGGCCCAGACACCGAACAGCTGAGCGCGGATGACATTGTAGGCGCTGATGAGACCGGAGAAATACATGATCTCAGTCAGAACCAGGATGATCGTAGCGATCACGGGACTAGGAATAAGCGGTACGCGTCGGTCCTGGGTCAAGGGTGCAACTAGATTGATGGCGGTGGCCATTGGCTTTTCCTCTTAAAGAGTCAGTGACGCGAAATAAGGTATGGCATCTAGGGATAGATGCTCCCTGTGCTGTACCACAGACTCTACAGTTTTGTTCATTCACAGTCGAAATTGGTGTGATTCTAGTATACTAGGCAGTTCTCGCCGAGATAACCCGAGCAGAGATGAGTAATCACTCCTAGTGATGCTCAGGCTTTGGCGATGAGTGCCCCATTGCGCCATTCGTGGCCTTTGCACCGTAGGGAACATAGGGTAAGGCCTTGCTGTCTTCGTCTTCGGCGTCATGACTGTCGTGTTCTTCACCGCCAGAAAAAGCCTTTTTGAACTCCTCGGTGTAAAGGTAAGCAGAGGGCTTCGTCCAATGCGCTCCCTCATACTTCATGACATCCGCCGCAGTGCCGAGAAAGAACATCAAGACAGCTAAAAGCATCGTCACCAGCATATACCAAACAAAGCGCTTTTCGACATTCAAATGCATGAAAAAAGCAGCAACGATCAGCGCCTTGACGCCCGCTATACCAAAAGCGGTGATCATCGTGAGGACTTTATGCCCAAGCATAGGACCAGCAATACTGATAACCAACAGGACCAGCAGCAGAGCCCACAGTTTTACATAATAGCTGGCAGGATGGTCCATCCCATGTGACTGCTCGTGCTTTGGATTAACATGATGTCCGTCAGCTGCCTGCGACATGGACTGATCTCCCGATTACTTGGCGATGTAGAGAAGTGGGAACAAAAAGATCCAAATAATGTCGACAAAGTGCCAATAGATCCCGACTATTTCTACCCGCTGCAGATTCTTACCGCGTAGGCAGTCGAAGGAAACGATAGCCATTGCCGTGGCACCAGCGATGACGTGCAGGCCGTGAAGGCCAGCGGCGGTGTAATAAAAAGACCAGAATGTATTGGAGGTGATGGTGTAACCGTGGCGGATTTCATTGGTCCACTCGATGCTTTTGACCACCAAGAAGGTCAAGGCGCCGCCGATAGTCAGCCACAGATAGAGGGCGGCAAGCTTGCCGTTCTTATGCTCGGCAGCATGGTGCGCCAGCACCGCGAAGAGGCTGGAGGTCAACAGCACGAAAGTGTTGATTGAACCAGCCAAGGTGTTGGTGTGGGCTGCAGCCTCGGACCAGGGCGCATACATGATGCGCATCATGATGTAGCAAATGAGTAAACCACCGAAGATGGTGATCTCAGAACCCAGTAGCCACCACATGGCTAACTTGCCTGTAGAGATCCCTATTCCACTCCGCCTGGTCGCTATCGGTTGTACCAATGCCACGTCGTCTTACCTCAGGTTTTGGGGGCTGGTTCGTTTTGCGGCCAGAAATCCGTTGCACGTCCAGGCACACTGTATTCATAAGGCCCACGGTAACAGTGCGGCAACGTCGGGAAGTTGCCATGCGGCGGTGGCGAGGCCGCAACCCATTCAAAGGTATTGGCATTCCATGGGTTCGCCGGAGCCTTCTTGCCGCGGAACATCGAGTAAAAGAAGTTGATGAAGAAGATCACCTGGAAGCCCAGCATGATAAGCAGCGAAACCGTAGCAAATTGCCGCCAAAAAATCAGATCGGCGCGGGCTAGATCGGGAAAGTTCAGGTGATCAAAGGTCCGGCGATGGTCGCCAGCCATTCCAGTGTAAAACAGCGGGATAAAAATTCCGTTGAAGGGGACCGCCGTGCCCCAGAAGTGGATGCGGCCCCAAGTGTCGTTCATATAGCGACCAAACATCTTTGGGAACCAATGATAGACACCAGCGAAGACCGCGATGACGGCGATTGGCACGAAGGTATAGTGGAAGTGAGCAAGAACGAAGTAGGTGTCGTGAAAGTAAATGTCGGCGCCGCTTGCACCGAGAAAGATGCCCGTAACGCCGCCGATTAAGAACTCAACGATGAAGGCAATTGCGAACAGCATCGGCGTCGACAGCTGAATGGATGCGCCATAAAGCGTGCCAATATAAACGAAACTCATTTCCGTGATCGGCACCGAAATGAGCAGCGTGGTTACCGTGAAAATATTGGCCATACGCGGGTCGATGCCGGCGACAAACTGGTGATGAGCCCAGACGAAAAAGCTAAGAACTCCAGTCGCCACCGCGGTCCACAGCACCGTACGGTAGGCGAAAAGCTTTTTGCGCGCAAAGACGGTCAGGACTTCGGCGACGATGCCCATGGCCGGCAGCAAGACGACGTAGACCTCAGGGTGACCAAAGAACCAAAACAAATGCTCCCACAACAAGGGATCGCCGCCGCGTGCCGGATCAAAAAAACCGGTTCCAAGCGTCTGGTCAAACAGCAGCATGGCGGCGCCAGCAATCAGCGGCCCGACTGAAGCCATAAATAGGATCGAGGCGATGACAATCATCCACACGACCATCGGGATGTCATACATTTTCATGCCAGGTGCACGAGCATTCATCAAAGTAGTGATGAAGTTGATACCACCGAGCAGAAAGGCGACAAACTCCAAGGCTACGGCGCCCAACCACATCGGTGCACCGTAGGGAGTCTGATTATACACGGGGTTTGACGCCAGTGGCGGGTAGGAGGTCCAAGCACCACCAAAACCGCCGTAGGGCACGAAAAATGAAGCGATCAGCAGCACCGCACTAAACAAGAATATCTGATAAGATAAGCGGTTTAAACGCGGAAACACCATGTCATCGCAGCCGATCATCAGCGGAATTAAATAGTTGCCAAAAGCCGCGATCAGCACCGGCATAGCGAACCAAAAAATCATGATGGTGCCGTGGTTGGTCACCATCTGGTTGTAGATCTGCGGCGTCACCAAACCGAAGCCGGGAACCGAGGCCCCCGGAAATGCCATCTGCATGCGAAAGACATAGGAGGCCAAGGCGCCCAACACACCCATAAAGACGCCGGTCATGAAGTACTGCAAGCCGATGACTTTATGATCGGTCGAAAAAACATACTTTTGCAGAAAAGTCAGCTCGTGATGCCCATGGTTATCCGCACCATGTGCATGATCAGCTGAAGCGTGCGTCGTCATAAATTAGTTCCCACCCTGAGTCGAGGCGAGCTTTCCCAAGCCATGGGCTGGATTCGCTGCCGTTTTACCGGTTACTGAATCGAGCCACAGGCGATGTTCGGCCTCGGTCTCGACGAAAATCCGCCCGCCCATGATGCCATGACCGAGCCCACACATCTGCGAACAAGGCACATCGTAGGTGCCAGCTATGGTTGGCGTGAACCAGCCGATGATCTCACGACCAGGAACGGCATCCTGCTTTAAGCGAAAGCGCGGGATCGAAAAGCTATGCAGAACGTCAGCTGATTCCAGGTGGAACCTGTAGGTTTTATTGACGGTGACATGGAGCTCATCGACGAGGTTGATGTCATCAGCTGTGCCAAGTTTGCCGTCGGCCCCTTGATGCACGAATTCCCATGCCCACTGATGCCCGACGACGCGGATATCCTCGTCGATATGCTCAGGCATACTCTGCTTGACGTGGTACCAAGCGCGCGCTGCAAATACTAGAATCACCAGGTCGCAAGCGATCACTAAATAATGCGGCCAATGGATCCATTTTTTGTATTCGTGTTCGTAACCGGTAACATGCATGGCTTTGGGGGCGCGAGAACGCCGGTATTTCATCACGAAATAAAAGAGCGCTACCTCAGCCAGGATGAGCCAAAACCCACCAAGCACGGCGATGATCACGATGACGTTGTCGATCTGCCCGGCGTACGAAGACGCCCCTTGTATGATCCAATTCAACATAAGGCTGTTACCACTGCCTCCGAAGCCAAGGGCTTACTACAATACGAAAATAACTACCGCAGCGCCGAAGACGACCACGGCCCCTACGATCGCAAAATACACTTTCTTTGCCATGACCTCTGGCTCATTGTCTGCCATGTCTAAAGTCCTCCAAGATGTATCACTTCAGTGGCCTTAAGGCACCGATATAAGCGACCACATTTAACATCGACTGCTCATCCAAAGTACCGGCTATTCCCTGCATGATAGCGCCGTTTGGATCCTTGGCGGCATCGAAGCCGCGGACCTTGTTTTTGAAATTCTTTAACTGCGTCAGCAGGTACCAATCATTGAGACCAGTGAGCGGTGGTGCGTTAAGCTGTTGGTTGCCTTCGGCATTAGCACCGTGGCAAGCGCTGCAGACGGCATAGGTGGCTTCGCCCTTAGCTAGGCTACCTGTGCTGGTGTCGACGACTTTGGCCGGGGCCAGAGTGCTCAAGTACTTAGCCATTGAGGCGCGATTCTCCTCGGTCAAAGTCCGACCCACTGGCCGCATGCGCATGCCGCGGATATCCTTGGATTGAGCGCCCCGGACACCATTGTGAAATTTATCTAACTGCGCCTTGAGGTACCAATCGGGGAGGCCGACAATCGCTGGAGCGCCAACGCCTTGATTGCCCGCGCCATCCTGACCATGACAGGACTTACACAAAGTGTACAGCTCGGCAGGTCGGTCGTCCCAAGCCATTGCTGCCGGCACACACCAGGAGATCATAGATATGAACAGCAAAAAAAGTCGCACACAGGTTCCAATCATTTGCAACACCAATAGCCCGAGTTGGTGAGCGCAGCTTCAACAGCCGGGTCTTCGAAAAGGTCGACGTTGATCAATAGAATAGTCGCAGAATGAGCAAGTGACAACAGAGACCTAGAGTGGCCAGCAAACTTTTTTGCCGGCGCCACAGCGCAGTCTTATTGCGACTTGGCCTGTAGCACTGCGAGCCTTGATGGACACTGGTTTGCTGGTGAGCTATAAACAGCGGCTGGAGGAGTCACAGCGATGAGTAAGCAACTGTTCTGGTATCATGCACCGCGCCTCTGCTTGACGGTCGCACTAGCCGCCATCATCGGCTTCTTGGTCTTCGAGTTTGCCAATAAGGCGCCACCGGCGCCAGCGTTAGGCAATGAGGCCCGCGCTTTGAGCGCACTGCCTCTGGTTAATGAAAACGGCGCAGCGACAAGTCTAGCTGCTTTCAAGGGCAGCTGGGTGGTCCTGTTCTTTGGTTATGCGACATGCCCAGATGTCTGCCCGACCTCGCTAGCCTATCTAGCGCAGGAACTGAAGCAATTAGGCAGCGATGCCAGCAGCGTGCGGGGAATCTTTGTCTCACTCGACCCGCAGCGCGACAAACCTGACAGCCTAGGCCGCTACGTTCACTATTTCGATCCTAACCTAACAGCCCTTACCGGCACCGAGGAAAGCCTACGCCATTTAAGCAAGTTGCTAGGCGTTTACTATGAAGTGCAGCCGGCGCCGAAGGGTAGTCCAGAGAGTGCCTACACCCTCGCCCATACCGCCTCTTTTTTTATCCTAACGCCACGGGGCGAGCTAGCGCAGACCGTTTCACCACCGTTTGCACGCGGCGCCGTAGCTGCGGTCCTGCGCTCGGTATTGTCGACAGCTGCCCATTGAATATTGCCAGAGGTACCGCGATGGCCGATTATTTTACGACTGTGGCTTGTGGTCTAGTATTGAGCTTAAGCAGCGCTGGTGTCGGACTCGCCGTAACCCCGGCACCGCTGGAAATTTCTGGCTCATGGCTGCGCTTGCCGCCGCCGGGAGCCAAGGTCACCGCCGGCTACATGACCCTACACAATAGCGGCAATACCGCCCTGACCATCACCAGCATCAGCACTGCCAAGCCAGCCCATGTGGAAATCCACAATAGTCGACTGTCCAAGAGCGGCCAGATGAGCATGGAGCACGCGCCCGCCATCACCGTCGCGCCGGGGACTACGGTACGCTTAGCTCCCGCTGGAATGCACGCGATGA
>Ga0315289_10010132_pt1 | contig 13519 bp, 26 predicted proteins | sample YL17G11_40_MG_FD_203452 | JGI IMG/M metagenome (GOLD analysis project Ga0315289, IMG submission 203452) | Sediment microbial communities from Yellowstone Lake, YNP, Wyoming, USA - YL17G11_40 | ecosystem: Environmental > Aquatic > Freshwater > Lake > Sediment | place: USA: Wyoming | collected...
TTATCGTGGTGCAGCGAATAAAGGCAGAGGTCGCAAATCGTTAGGGCTTCCGTTATACTAGATAAATAAATTAATGCGGGATTATCTCAGTTGGTAGAGAGCTTGCTTGCCAAGCAAGATGTCGAGAGTTCGAACCTCTTATCCCGCTCCAATTGACAGCCCCTATGATAAGTAATATACTTAAACAGGGGCTTTTTTATGAAACAAATTTTACTTTCGGTATTATTAATTTTATCTGCTTCAACATCTTTTGCTGATACAGATATGATTTTACCAATTCGAGGTGTTGCTGATGGTGATACAATTAAGACCTCACTAAAGCTACCATGCCCGTTGTGTGCAGCCTCAGTTAGAATTCGCGGTATAGACACACCTGAAACAAGTTTTCTAGCAAAATGCCCTGCTGAAAAAGCAAAGGGTCTAGAAGCCAAGGCATTTCTAATCAATCTAACTACTGGTCAAGAAACTATGACAGCACGTAATGTTAAATGGGACAAGTATGGTGGTCGTATTGATGCTATTGTCGAAATTAAAGGTGTAAATGTCGGCGACCTTATGATTTCTAAGGGATTTGCCAAACCTTATACTGGTGCCGGGCCGAAGCCCGACTGGTGTAATTGACCATAATATTGCTAGAAGTTATAATAAGATACTAAATAAGATTACGCCCTAATAGCACAGCGGTAGTGCAACGGTTTTGTAAACCGTAGGTCGGGAGTTCGAATCTCTCTTGGGGCACCAAATACAACCAGGAACTATAATGTCAACTCTTCAATTACATACAAATCCTAACTTTAGCCTTGATGTCACTGTCAGGGAAAGTGATAAGTATTCAAAAGAGGTTTATTTAAAGTTCGAACATTACATTTCTCCCGAAAATATTAAGGGTGTAAATCAAATGTTCATGACGCCTAAGCAACTTGAGTTGCTTGGCAAATTCCTTATTCGGCAGGCAGACGAAATTCGCACAGAACAGGCCTGCCGAATAGTAGTTTAAAATAACGCGGGTGTCGTATAATGGTAATACCTCAGCCTTCCAAGCTGATGCCGAGAGTTCGATTCTCTCTACCCGCTCCAAGTAAAAGGATAAATACTTAGCACAATATTGTGCTTGGAGTTTATTATGACATTAGTATGGATCGCAGTAGGTGCATTTATTGGGTGGAATCTACCACAGCCATTTTATGCAGTAATGTTTCAAGATTTTGTAAAAGCAAAGTGGGCAGAATTTAAGAAAAAGTAAAGAATTTGGGAGCGTGGCTTGGCATCCAGAGAGGTCTTATAAGCCTTTTAGCACTAGATTGGTGTTCTTGAGAAGGTTCGATTCCTTCCGCTCCTACCAAAATTTGGAAGATTGGCCGAGTGGCTGATGGCTCTAGTCTTGAAAACTAGCGACTCTTAATCGGGTCCGTGAGTTCGAATCTCACATCTTCCTCCAAAACGCATGATTACACTTATAGCCGCAATTGGGCGCAATAACGAGCTTGGTTTAGACAACAGGCTTCCGTGGGCTATTCCAGAAGATTTAAAGCATTTTAAGTCTTATACAATGGGTAAGGTAATTGTAATGGGTAGCAATACATTTGCTAGCATTGGACATAAGCCACTTCCTGGTCGAAAATGCATTGTAGTCTCTTCCGGTGGACTCGCGGGGCTGGCTATAAGAGCAAAGACAATTGATGACATATTTTCACTGGATCATTGCTATCCTGAGATAGTTATTATTGGCGGGGCATCAGTTTATAACCAAACAATTGCCCGTGCCGATAAACTTGTTATAACTCATATTGACGCAGAGTTCGAAGCTGATGCGTTTTTCCCGATTATCGACTTGACTATTTGGAAGATAAATAGTATAATAGATGGGAGCAACGAAACTTATAAGTATAGGTTTGTTGAATACATACGGAATGAGAGCAACGGAGATACTAAACGAGAAGCCAGTTGATTCAAGTTGGATTACCGACTTGGTTTATAACAGACCGAATAAGGTAGTGACAATGCAGTTGTCAAATGGTAGATCGTTTTCAATTCCGGGCATAACAAGAACAACTTTTGAGCAGTGGGTTAATGCAGGTTCGAAAGGTAGATATTTTCATGACAGAATTAAAGATACTTACGAAGTAAGTAGAATTAAATAATATACCCGCTTAGTTCAATGGTAGAACACGACATTGACATTGTCGATACAGAGGTCCGATTCCTCTAGCAGGTACCATACAACACCCCCGCCGATGGAGCGGTACTTGGTCTTCTAAACCGAGGAAGAAGGTTCGAATCCTTCCGGGGGTACCAAAACTAACTAAGAAAGACGCACATGATAGATGAAGATCTTACCGCAGCTAAGTTGAAGGGGTATAATTGCCTTGTGAAATTTAAAGATGGCGAAGTATTGCTTCTAAAATCTGGTACACTAGAAAGCGGTGATGAAGCTGACATAGAGGATTGGTTCAGGGATGTAGAAAAATTTATAAATGGGTGTGGCGAAGATGTTGTTGAATATTTTCCGATTGGTGGAATTTCTATAACTCGAGATACCATTAAATATGTTAGAAAAATATGACACAAAAATTTACTTTCTTTTGGGAATCAAATAGCCCATTTTCAAACTGGTATCCGCAACCATTTGTGCATCTCGGCATGCAATATAATTGCAGTGAGCAATATATGATGTATAAGAAAGCTCGTTTATTTCAGGATAACGATGTTGCTGAAATGATTATGGAGCAAACCTCTCCACGCAAACAAAAATTCCTCGGCCGCCAGGTTCGCGGATATGATGACGCAATATGGATGGCTAATTGCCAGGAAATTATGGTGCCTGGGCTGGTATCTAAATTCACACAAGATTCATATAGCCTACAGTGTTTGTTAGATACAGGCGATACCACTATAGTGGAAGCAAGCCCATATGATAATATTTGGGGAATTGGCTTGGCTAAGAACGATCCTCGTGCAATTGATCCCACGAGATGGAAAGGTAGGAATTTGCTTGGTATAGTTCTAATGAAGGCAAGAGATGAAATCTGTTCCGGAAAATATTGATCATAGAATACAATTAAAGGAAGATGAAATTAGTCGTTATAGAAGAATTCTTGTGAATTATCCCCTTGACAGACTAAATCGATCCGGCATTCCTTATCTTACACGATTACAAGATCAACTAAATGACCTCTACACAGAACGAGCTCGACAAAAGATTTGAAGAAAATCTTATTTTAGGTACTGTAGCCGAAGATAAGGTATATTCATATCTTAGAATGAATTATTCTTGTGTTCAGGATATGAGATATCAGAAGCATGAAAAGGGCACAGGTCCACGGCTTGAAGGAACTATAGGATCTCTTATCTTACCGGATTTCGCCTACTATGACAGATTCAAAGGTAAGGGCTTGCTTGATGTAAAATATAAGGCTTCAAACTTCTTTACTGTGGATGACTATAAGTACAGAGATTACCTCGAATGTACCGGTATAATGAATTTGACAAATCTCCTCCTTGTATTTGTGTACGAAGACGAAATGTATTTTTATGATAGTAAAGAGGCAACCGGTCCCCGAACCTTCAATAATAATTTTGGCAAGGCTGCTTATGTATTTGATTATGACAGGTCAAAGATTAGAAAATGAGAAGTTATATGAGTACTGGCAAGTTTTTTCAGAAGATGAAAAAGAAGCCGGAGTTACAGGCAGTGTTAGATTCAATTGTTGAGTATTCGGAAGAGGATATTGATAATCTAACCGGGACACACTTTCCGCAGTGGATCAAAGACGAATTGAAAGAATTATGTAAGCGTGGCGGAACTACTGCTGACAATGAGGCAGAAAGAATTGCAGAATTGATGATAAAGGCAAGCCAAAAATGACTTGGAATTACAGAGTTTGTAAGGAAACTTACAGTAAAGGTACACAGGACGAAGAGGACTATTATTCCATTCGTGAAGTTTACTACGATAATGATAAAATTGTTAGTGTGACAGAAAATGCTGTTGGTGTAAGTGGTTACACAATTGACGAAATAAAGTTTTCATTAGAAAAAATGCAATTGGCGCTAAATAAAGATGTAGTCGACATCGACGCACTCTGGCCCAAACAGCTGGTTTAGTATAGTGGTATTACATTGCCCTCGTAACGCAATGACGACAGTTCGATTCTGTCAACCAGCACCATGCCCCTATAGTTCAATGGATAGAATAAGTATTTCCGAAGTATTAGATGCAGGTTCGATTCCTGCTGGGGACACCAATTAAATAGTAGGATATATGGCATCATTTTTCAAGGAAGGAGAGAGATTATCCTTCAACGGCTTCAAAGGCAAAATTATTAAAATAACAGAGACATATAGAAAAAACGTCGTTGTTATAAAAGTGGATGAATTTCCTGCACGTAACCCGTTCCCGGGTCGTAAGGTCGAATCTATTGGAATATTTGAGTATCCTGATGGAACACTTGAATTCATGTCTATTATTGATTGACAAGATTCTTCGATATCTGTATAGTTTTACCAATGCTGTAAGCGTGATAAGTAATTATCCATAAGGGGGAAATTACTATGAAGATTGAAATTTACGGTGCTGAATGGTGTGGCTATTGCAAGAAAGCAGTTTCTCTTTGTGAAAGTAAATCCATGCAGTATGAATATTTTAATGTCGAAGATACCGCAAATTTAAGAGTTTTGGAAGAAAGAATGGGTAGCAAGGTAAAGACCATCCCACAAATTTTTAAAGATGGGCAATTTTTACCTGGCGGTTTTACTGGACTACAACAGGAATTAGCTAAAAACTAATAAAGGACTATGCCGAGAAGATCAACGTACGAGGACGACTACGACTACGATGATGAGGATTACGAAGACACCAAGCGCGGTGTTCGTCGCCTCAGAAAAGACCCGGAGAGCTGGGATAAGAAAAAGAAAGAACGGGAGCGTGAGTTTGAAAGAGATCACGACTACGACGAACGTAGATGACAATTTTTCTGGGAATATTAGTAATATTGGTATTAACTATTATTACTGATTTATTACTAATTCTATTGTGTCTTGAAATCTACGAAGAATTTGGATAAATAGTGCATAGGAAGATAGCATCGCTGGGCGATAACGAGCCTCGAAAACTCGGCCCTCGCGCAAGCGGGGATAGTTCGATTCTATTATTTTCCGCCAGGAGTATTATGAGACTAGATGAAATTAAAGATTTAATTGGAAAACCAACACCTTCCTTTGACCAAGTTAGAAAGAAGCATGGCGTATCAAAAGAAGCATTGCAGGCGCAACTTCGTAAGGGAATTAAAGTCGAGCATGAACATACCGGCGATACAGCAATGGCTAAAGAGATTGCATTAGATCACCTAGATGAATTTCCTGATTACTATGATCGCTTAGAAAAAGCAGAAGAAAAATAACTCGCTATAGTTCAATGGATAGAATAGGGGTTTCCTAAACCTTAGATGTAGGTTCGATTCCTACTAGCGGGACCAAACAAAAAGGGCGCAATGCGCCCTTTTTCCTTGAGTGTGTTTTTAAATCAAGTTTAAATCTGCCTGCCCTGCTGCATTGGCCGGGATTGTTGACCAACTATAGCTATCCGGCGAACCATCTGGTGCATACACACTAAGACGAAACTGTGCAATCTTCTTGCACCATAGTGCTGAACCACCGAACGGTATTGCCGAAATGCAGCACTGCCCCGGCTGTAGTCCGGGTGTACCATCTACCATAAACGCATGTTCGGTTTTGGTAGTGCCATTGCTAACAATGTATGCTGTCGAGCCTGTCTGTTTAACAATGTAGGCATTGCCAGACGTTGTTCCGTCTGCCCACATAACTGAATTGACTCTGATTTGTAAACCTGGGTTTGTGAGTGGGCCAAACCACTTCTTTTGAATTGGACGTGCCATATATTCTCCTTGAATGGGTACTCCTCGGTGAGGGATCTCCATCATTCAAAAAGGAACAATTTCCTTATTGTACTATATTTATCATCATTACACCAATTGACATCACTTGTACCCTATTGCATAATAGTGACACATTGTTAACACAGAAAGAACACGCATAATGAAGCTTGACGTAGCAGTTAATGAGGTAGTCCTCTCCAATGTGGGAACTACCGGCGAATTCAGAATTCGCAATTCCGCCAAGGCATTTAAGATCCTCTCCGATGGTCTTTATTCCAACAAGATTCGCGCAATCATCCGCGAATTGTCCTGCAATGCCGTAGACAGCCACGTAGGTGCTGGCAAAGCAGATCTCCCCTTTGAAGTACATCTTCCCACTATTCTCGAACCTTGGTTCTCAGTGAGGGACTTCGGATTGGGGCTCGATGGTGACCAAGTTGTCAACATCTATACTACTTACTTTGAATCCACTAAGACTGATTCTAACGCATTTATTGGTGCTCTTGGGCTTGGTTCAAAGTCTCCCTTCAGCTACACTGAAAACTTCACTGTAACTGCTATCAAGAATGGTGTGCAACGTATCTACAGTGCATTTATTAACGAAGTCGGGGTGCCTTCTATTGCAGAGATGAGTGAAGAACTAACTGATGAAGGAAACGGTGTCGAGGTTAAGTTTAGCGTAACCGACAAATACGATTTTCAATCGTTTAGAAATGAAGCAATTGCTGTATTTAAGTGGTTTGAACATAAACCGACGATTACAGGTGTTTCAGAATTCCATCACAAAATTCCCGAATACAAAGAGAAGAATGTTGTTCCCGGTGCCCACGTAGGCATGGACGAACATACTTCATCCATTGCCATTATGGGAAATATTGCTTATCCGTTGAATAATATTCCGGAAGCAGAAAAACATTTCGGTGAACTTGCTTCGTTGCTGAGCTGTGGCCTTACATTGGAATTTGAAATTGGTGAGCTCGATTTTGCTGCATCGCGTGAGCAACTCAGCTACATTCCGCTGACTCTTAATAGCATTCGCAAGAAGTTGGAAGCATTAAATGCAAACCTTACGGCTCACTTTGCTAAAAAGGCTGATGCAATTACCGGTGAATGGGAAAGGGCACAGCTTCTGTACTCCGAGTATCACAGCCGCCTGTATAAGTCGGCTGTGATTAAATACGCCACTGATACTAAATTTCCCCTATACGACCCAAAGTCGTATTATGGCAAGAGGGAATTTGTCTATAATATTGCCGATCTGGAAGCTCGTGGTCTGGAAATCAAGGCTTTCCGAGCCCGTAGTGGCCAGAGTAGCAGAGTCGGTGAAGGTAGTATCTATGTTGGGAATACCTGTACTAAGACCATGACAATTCCGGTCGATATGGATGTTGTTATTGTGTTGAATGATTTGAAGACCGGTTGTGCAGCCCGTGCTCGCTACCATTTTGTCAATCATCATCGTAAATCTGCGACAGTGTTCTGTGTATCTTCGACCCAAGAAGATCTTACTGTCCGTCAGACTGAATACGATAAGTTGATTAAGGAACTTCATAATCCACCGCTTGTTGTAAAAGCGAGCACGCTTGAAAAGCAGGAACGCAAGAAGGCTATTTCGACACAAGGTATTACTTATATCGGGCTGAAGTATGAGAGGCGTGTCGGTTATGAGGATGCATATACCTGGGTGCCCTTTACCGAAACAATTGACGATAATGCAACCTATTATTATGTTACTTTGAGCAACCATACACCTATTGATTCTACCGGAAAAGAATTTCCTATGTTCACTATCAAGGCTATGATGGATGAATGTGGAATTTCCGAGATTAGTAATATCAGGGTACTCGGTGTTCGAAAGAATCGTATCAAGGAGCTTCAAGATCTTGACAATTGGGTCTGGTTTGAAGATAAATTGAAAGAGGAGACTGCAAAGATTACCGATGCACACGTAGCTTCGTTGGTTGCAACCGAGATGCTTGACTCTTATTACAACAAAGTCTATACTAGCAAAAGTGTTGCAAAATCGGTTGGTCCAGATTCCGATTACGCAAAATATGTTGATACATACGCAAATTTGAAGCGTGCTAACGGAAATGTTACACAACTTGTTTCATTGTGTGGAAAGTATGGTAAGTCCGTGCATGTCGAGAAGGTAAAGAAAGAAATCGAGAATGCCAAGAAGGCACTCTTCAAGAAGTATCCTCTGTTGCAGCATATTAGCGCAAATGCACCGGAGAATATGTTTGCAGATTACATCAAAATGGTTGACAAACAGGAGCAAACATAATGCTTACAGCAGCAATTTTTGGACTAATAGTAGTGGTATCTATTGGTGCATATTTTTCTATAAACAGGTAATAAAGGAAACATAAAATGAGTAACGCAATTCCCTTTCTAATTCAAGGTAAGAATATTATCCTTGTGATCGATGGCAAGAGCCACACGATCAGCAAAGACACCCATATTTCTTATGGCAAGATTGTTGAGGCACTAAAGGAACAAGACTGGGACGCTCTGCGCGACTTGGTTGAACCGAAGAAGGCAATCATTGATTTCGGTAATGGTTATGTGTCGATTGTAGACGGTGAAGTATTTTGGAAGGGGCAACCATTTCACAATGCACTTACAGCTCGCATGATTGAAATGTATCAGGATGGATTTCCGATCGATCCAATGGTGCGCTTCATGGAAAATTTGATGGACAATCCGTCCAAGCGTTCTGTGGATCAGGTTTATGGCTTTCTGGAAAAGAACAGCCTGCCAATTACCGAAGACGGTTATTTCCTTGCATTCAAGCGTGTTCGCAACGACTACCTGGATTGTCATTCAGGCACTATCAACAACAGTGTTGGTGAGATTGTTGAAATGGAGCGTAATTTGGTAGATGACAATCCAGATTCGCATTGCTCCACCGGCCTACACTTTTGCAGCGAAAGCTATCTTGGTAGTTTTGGTGGCAATGGTCCTGTAATGATCCTGAAGATCAATCCGGCCGACGTAGTTAGTATTCCTACTGACTACAACGGTGCAAAGGGTCGTTGCATGCGCTATGAAGTAGTCGGCGAAGTAGTCGGCGAAGCTAGTCAGGCATTTGTATCTGCTGTCAACAGCGACTACTCCTCTGATGTGGATTTGCGGCCAGCCGCAGCTTGGTCTTTTGCAGCCGACGATGAACCCATTGTTTCTGATGATGGAGAACAGTTGTATGACCTGCAACGTGTCTACGGCGGCTGGGTTGAGTATGAAAATATGACGCTTGACGAGGCCAAAGCACAAGTAGAGAAGAATATTTCGCAAAAGAAGGCCCAGCTGAAGATTGTTGAGGCCGGAACAGACAACGAATTTTAAGGGTGGGGCCCTTGTGGCCCTTTCCTTACAAAATGAGAAGAATAATATTTTCTCTGTTAATTGTTTGCTCTCTAAATAGCTTTGCTAAGGGTGCCGAGCCTTTACCGGAATTACCTTCTATAACAGAGGTAGAGGTAAGTCGATTCTTCGATGAACAGTTTTTTCCAGATATAAAAGTTCTGGTTGATTTGGTTGATAGAGAAGAAAAAGTTGCAGTTTGTGTTTTAGAATACGTTAAGAAACAATCTAAGTCGTATTCTAAAATTGCACAACATAACCTGTATGATTTGATACATAACTTTGATCGCATAGCTTCTAAAATTTACGGGAAGAACCCACAAGTTGATGAAATATCGTACGAAGAAAAGATTGAAGCACTTGGAAGAGTGCAATGTGAAGCCTACTATACAATGGGAATTTTGAAATAGTTTAAGTGTGCGGCTTTGTAGGGCCGGTTGCGTACCTGTAGTTTTTAAGTAGCGCCTATGTTTAAAAAGCTGTCGATTGGCTTACATGTGTCTACCACAGACGGTGCGGCACTTCCTTCTACAGAGGGAATGTAACCGCGGAGGATCCTCAATACAGGACGGGGAATTTAGGTGGGGTGCCTAGATGCACACTTGATGCGGTAGCGGGGAAACTCACTACCGCATTTTTTTGGAGTAAACATGTTAAGATATACCGCTTTTATAGGTTATGGATTTGTTGGAAAAGCGTGCCATAAGGCGTTCGAACATAATACCGAAGCCATTATCATTGATCCCAAATATTCAGACTCGAGCATTGCTGATCTACCGAAATATGATTGTAACTTAGTTTTTGTCTCAATATTCGCACCTACACTAGATGATAGGAGCGTCGATGCGAGTGTTATTTACAACATTTTCCAGCAATTAGCAGACATCGAGTACACGGGTCTTGTCGTGCTAAAGAGCACACTGCCTCCCGATATAGTAGACGATTTATATGTTAAATTTGGCCGTGATTCTGTAATGAATAAAGAGGGACCACTGCGCTATATCTATTCTCCGGAATTTCTTAGAGAAGCAGATTGGGAAAAGGATTCGGTTAATCAAAACTTCATAATAATGGCCGGTAATTTTCACGACTGCGAAGAATTGAAGTTAATGTATAGAAATCATTCATCTATCCCGGCATATTGCCGTTTCATTACTGCTGATTATAAAGAAGCCTCTTTAGCAAAATATGCTATAAATTCAATGCTGGCAATGAAAGTTGCATTTATGAACCAACTGTATCTATTGCATATCGATACATATGGGTTAGCTCACCCAATTCATCCCGAAACATGGAAAGTTTTTACAGACATACTTTCGGCAGACATGAGGATCGGTCAGAGCCACTTGCAGGTTCCCGGCCCAGATGGAAATTTTGGTTACGGCGGCACCTGCTTTCCCAAAGATGTAAAGGCACTTATTGGATACGATAAAAATAATCGACTATCAATCCTTCGAGAAGTAGAGGAAGCAAATACAATGATTAGATTGACAGGTAGTCCGAAGTCTAATAAAATATAGCATGAAGTATCTATTTCTGGATGATGAAAGAATGCCTAAGGATGTTACCTGGTTGCTAATTGGCGGCGTAGGTAGCTGGGGCGCTGATTGGAAAATTGTCTGTTCATACGATGAGGCAATAGCCTGGGTCACTGAGCATGGTTTTCCTGATGTAATTAGTTTCGATCATGATTTGGGATTACTTCATTATGCTCATGATTATTCAGATGGAAAGACTGGTTACGATTTTGCTAAATGGTTGGTCGAGTATGACATGGACACAGATACTATGCCTGAGGATTTTAAATTTACCGTTCATAGCAAGAACCCGACAGGGTCGGAAAATATTCGAGAGCTGCTAAATAATTATATACGAGTAAAAAAGGAAAGAAAATGAGCGCAGGTATGTTACATAATTGGTACATTTCTAAGATAGCAAAAGCGACGACGCCGCTCGAATATTTTCTTGCAATGCAGGAATATATGCTATATGAAATGAATGTATTCAACTTTAATATGAAAGAGTATTTTCAGATAAAGTGAATTATTTACATCATTATAATTCTCTCATTGACAGGGCTAAGAAGAGAACGCTGGAAGGATATGTAGAAAAACATCACATCCTTCCACGATGCATGGGCGGAACCGATGAAGTGGTTAATTTAGTATCGCTGACGCCCGAAGAACATTTTGTAGCTCATCAACTACTTGTTAAGATTTATCCAAATGTGCCGGGGCTTATATACGGTCTAACAAGATTATCTGGTGGGAAATCTACTCTCAGATCTAACAAATTATACGGTTGGATAAGACGTAGATTATCGACTCAACGTAGCATTGATATGAAAGGCCATACTATTTGGGTTGGAAGAAAACATTCAGAATCATCTAAAGAGAAAATTAGATTATATAATTTAGAAAAATCGCATTCTCGTGGAAGAGTCCAATCTAAGGAATCTAAATTAAAGATAAGCATTGCAAAGAGTGGTATTAAGAAACCTAAATTAGAATGTCCACATTGCGGATTATTGTCAGCAGCACACATAGCATATACATACCATTTTGATTCCTGTAAAATGATAAATAAGAGTAACATACTACCTTAGGACTGTATGTGGCGGCCCCGAAAGGGTAGGCGTCGTGCGGGGGTGATTCGCTACCATCCCTGTACTTTTATCCGGAGATAGTATGAGACTTTGTGAATTATTTGAAGCAAAACCTGCAAAGAAACTTGTAGTCAAGGCTCCCCCTGTACGAAATTTTGTAGCTAAAAACGCCAAAACCTCCGGCGCCGGCGCCCACACTCCTAAGAAATATACCCGCAAAGAAAAGCATAAGAACGTCGTTTCCGACGAATAATTCTTACTTTTTTATCTTTCTACTAAATACCCTCTGACAAGACTAATTCACGATTAGTTGCATAACTGTTTTAGTCTCAGCTAAAATAGTAACATATCAAGAGGGTATTATAATGGCCGGAAAGAAAAATACAAGTTCGTTTATGTCGTGGCCGAAGCCACACTTCGCTTATGTCGTAAAAACCAACAAGCATTACAAGCAACATTATCAGGGTGCCATGATGTATGCTCATTATGAACTATCTTCAATTGATTTGAAAAAAGAAGTAGTAAAATATCTGAAGCATATAGATCCTAAACATCCAATGCTGGATCGTATTAAGGATATGCACGAAAATAGATTTGCAACAATTGGTAAATATATGTATATTCTTAACCACAATGGGGATCTCCCCGACGATGTTACTCCACGTGTAATTCCGGCCTTTGAGAAAATTGTATATGAGGAAGAAACAAAGATTGCTGCGGGTGAAGAAGATGAGAAATTTCTCTCAGAGAAAATCGGCAAAGATGATAAGAAATTTCTCACAGAGAAAATTGGCAAAGATCAAAAAGTTGACGACACTCCTAAAGTGGTTATTACAATACAAGACCGTCTCAGAGAAAAAGCAAGAGAGGTGGCCGGCGAGGTGGAAGGGTGGATAGATGATTTTTGCTTAGATAAAAAGGCACCCGTAAAAACCGTCGAGGAATTTGTAAATCTTTATAAGGCAAATGAGTTGAAAGGGCCGCATGCTCGCCATATGCAAAATATATTTGAACGCAGAGCTGCTGAAATAGTCGAAGCTGCCGAGGGTAAAAATAAAGACCTAAACGAAGGATATTCCCATTTCACAAAACCGGAGTTGAAGAAGTTTGCTCTGTTTCATACGAACCTATTAAAGGCATGTGATATGTTGCAGGAAGTGGCCAAGGTTGAACGTGCGCCGCGTAAGAAGAAACCGGTATCACAAGATAAGATTGTATCTAAGCTAAAATTTAAGAAGGATGATAGCTCCTTAGGTATTGTTAGCCTTAACCCTGTTCAAATACTTAGCGCCAAGGAAGTATGGCTCTATAACACCAAGACACGGAAGTTAGCTCAATACAAGGCTCTCGACGAGCGCGGCCTTAGTGTAAAAGGTGCTGGATTGATTAATTATACCACTGATTCCGTGGAAAAAACAGTCCGTAAGCCTGCAGAGACGCTCGCTGAGTTCAAGAAGGCAAGCAAGGTAAAGCTTCGCACTTTTATGAAGGATCTCACTACTGTAGATATTCCGTGTAATGGTAAGTTAAACGAGAATCATATTATTTTAAGAATTGATAAATGACCAATTTCAGAATTAACATTCCCAGACCATACCCGGGCACAGATGAGAATGCTAGACAAATTGCATTCATTGAACCGCTTAGAGAGAAG